>Ga0065182_1000184_pt1 | contig 27214 bp, 37 predicted proteins | sample CryGey02umfilter_2_FD_59208 | JGI IMG/M metagenome (GOLD analysis project Ga0065182, IMG submission 59208) | Groundwater microbial communities from aquifer in Utah, USA - Crystal Geyser 4/10/14 0.2 um filter (version 2) (version 2) | ecosystem: Environmental > Aquatic > Deep subsurface >...
TGCCACCCCAGGGCAACCTGAGGTAGGCAGTATATTTACTTAAGATTTTCTACAGAGCCTATCATTGGCAAACTTTTATAAAGGCCCAGCCAATTTATGAAAACAATCATGGAACAACCAATCGAACCAACAGTATTAAGAGTACGTATTCCTCAAGGTAAGGAAGTTTTGGGGATTGTGCAACAGCGTTTAGGTGGTAGTCGAATGAAAGTTCTTTGTTTGGATAGCAAGGAAAGAATTTGTCGTATTCCTGGAAGATTAAGAAGAGCGTTATGGGTAAGAGAAAATGATGTTGTAATTATTGAACCTTGGGAATTAGGTGGGGAAGATAAAGGCGATGTGGTTTACAAATATAGAAGTAAAGCGGAAGTGGCGTTCTTAAAAAAGAAAGGCTACTTGAAAAACATAGAAGAAGAATTCTAAGAGTTATTTTGTAACGTTTATTTTTTATTATAGGTTAAGCACTATAGAAATCCTTATAACGGATTTTAATGTGTTTACCTTTCATGGCAGAAGAAAAAAGTCGTGGAAAATTATTTTTTTATGCGGTATTATTATTAATACTGTTTTTTGGTTTAATTGGTGTTTTTGTTAATGCAGGAGGGTTATTCTTTGCCCTAGAATTAATTGGATTGTTATTCCTATTATTGCTTTCCTTAGTTGGATTTTTAGGTTATGGTAGAGCCTGGGGAGAAAGAATCATGTTCTTTATCTTCATATTCTACATGCTTAATTTAGTTCTGGTTTGGGCCTTTGCAGGATCTTTATATTTAGTGTTAGTATTTTTAGCTCTATTGGGCTTTTTGATTAGCGCTCCTAAAAGATCTTTTTGCCGGTCATGTAAGAAACCAGTTGACTCAGAAAAATTACAAACAGAACCACATAGTGAAGTGTTTGATGTACCTCAACCAATTCGAAGCAAAGAAGCTGTAAAGGAAGTTGCTAAAGTAAAATACTCTCCTGGGAAGTTTGTAGCAAGTAAGAGGGGAAAATTTTTTCATCTTCCTAAAAGCGAATGGGCCAAGAAAATCAAGAAAGAGAATCAGGTTTGGTTCCAGAGTAAGGAAGAAGCTCTAAAACAAGGTTACGAAGAGTTCAAAGAAAGAACTTGAAACTTTACTTTTTCTAATTTTTTTACTTTATTTTAAAAATTTTCTTGCGTTTTTTAATGAATCTAATTTAGGTTTAATTAATTCTAAGAAGGCTTCTATCTCTTTTAGCTCCGCTTCGTATCTTTTGATCTCATTTGTTCTTGCTTTTTCATTTAATTGTTTAGTATTTTCATGCATAAATAAAATCTTTTCAAAAGAACGGGGAATTTTATTGATGCCCTCAATAACTTTACTAGTATCAGATTTTAAATATTCAAAGGTTAAGATCTCCTTGTTAAATTCTTCTTTTTTTTGTCTAACAAAAGCGTGAAATCTTATAAATTCAACATCGGTGGGATTTTGTTTTAATCTGTTTAATCTTCTTTTCATTCTCCAAAGATTAAATCTTAACCAACCCATAATATTAAAGAAAGCTCAGTGGTTTATATTTATTCCTTTTTCTTGAAGTAATAAATCATTAGTCCAACTATTGCAATACTTAAAGCACTATCGGCAATGTTAAATGCTGGCCAGAATTGTAAGTTGATAAAATCTGTTACATATCCAACAAATAAACGGTCAATCATATTGCCAATTGCACCGCCAAGAAATAAAGCGAAGCAAACCTGAGCAAAATTATCTTTAGGCAACTTCTTGTAATTTAACATCAATCCTAAAGCAACAGCTAAAGAAACAATTCCTAACCACAAATTTTGACCAGCCAAGATGCCAAATCCTGCTCCCGTATTTTTGATAAATTGTATTTTAAGAAAACTAAGTGTCCAATCTGGTTGAAACAAGCGAATTAAGAACTTACTTAATTGGTCAAGAACAACTACAGACAAAGTAATTATAGAAAAAATCCACTCCGGTTTTAGAAGTTTTTTACTTACCATAATCTTTCTTTTTTTTCAACTCCTGCAGATCGTTCTAAATTAGCAATACGCTGATCCATAGAGTTTAACAACGCTTTAATTGTATCTAATTTGCTACTCAACAAATCAATGTCTCTTCCACTAAATCCGGTGTTCTGTTGTGGATAGGATGACTGTTGCTGTTGTTTAAGTTGTTGAATCCCACTTGGTTCTTGTTGTGGAGGTTGGAACTGTTGTTGTTCTTGTGGAAAAGGTGATTGTTCTTGGAAGGGTTGTTGTTGTTGCAAACCCAGATCATCGCCTTTAAAAAGATCTTTATTCATATCTTTATTAGCAATGTCATCAAAGTTAAAGTCATCTTCTTTTTTCCAAAATTTAAGTTTACCAAGTATGCTCATATAGTAAAGAATTATTTTTTAAGTTTTAAAGGTTTTGTTTTAAAAGTACTTAGATGTAAGGGTGGTGGTTAAGTCTAACATAATTTTGGTGTGTTCTAACTGTTTTTTTATTTCGTTAAGAGAAACAATTTTCATAGCATAATCTTTATCACAAATAACAAACCGGTTGCCTCTTTGAAACTCTATTGGGCTTTTTTTATGCATTTCTAAGATATAACGCAACTCACTCATAACATGAACTATTTCTGCAGGAATTTTGTTTCTTCTAACACTTTTATACCGAAAAAGGTTAAATCTACTTTCAAAATCAGAGTTATAATTTGGAATAAGTCTTAGCAGTCGTTCATAAATAAGAATTGCATCCATAGAATACTCTAAAGAAGCGGACATATTACCAATAACTCCTAACAAAAGTTTTGGGTCGTTGACCATAGGTAAGGTTACTTGCAAAAGATGACGGGCTCCTTCGTACTTCTGTGATGCTTTATCCCTGGCCACAAGAACTTCTTGTATTGAGGACATTTTATCATATAAAGAGAAGGAAGTATAAAAGCTTTTATTCTGATTATTCAGAATCACTTAAATTCAGGATTGCTTCAGCTAAATCGCCATCTGCATTTTCAATAGCTTTTTTTGCAGTTTCATAATTCACTTTGGCTTGTTCCATAACCGTTTTGATATCCTCGTCATTAATTTCTGGCGTAGTTTGTAAAGATCTTTCTTTCACTTCTCCAGAGATTTGGAAGTTTATCTGGCCCATCATATTAACTTTTTGTACGCTTGGATTAGAAATGATTAGTTCCTTATCCTCAGTTCTGATAATAACTTCGACAGCGGGAATCTCTTGTTGTTGGATTCCCATCTGCTTCATCATTTGCTGCATTTTTCGGGGATTTATTCCTGGAATCATCTTTATCCTAAAAAGCTATCTCCAAAGTAGTGTAATAGAATTATTATAATCATTACAATAATACTCAAAACAATTACTGCTCCTGGAGAGAATTCTACTCGAGATTTAAATTCGTCAAAGTATCTAGTTAATCCGCCTTGACCAGAAGGCATCCTAATTTTGTTATCCTGTGCCATTGTTGTGTAGAATTAATCTTATTTTATAAGGTTTTTGGATTTAATCTCTTTAATAAATGGAACTATCACTGCTCTGAAGGTTGGAGCAAACAATTCTGGTTTTTTGTTTACCATCTCTTCAATCTCTTCAATAGTAAATTCTTGGAAGAATTCAATTTCTCTTGGATCGGGCGTAAAGTAGTTAGTTTCAAATGCATTTTTGGTAGTAAAGACGTTAAAAATAGCTTTATAATCATCTTCATTATATTTCACACTAACAACAGGTTCTAATTCAGGATCTGTTTTGGATTCCTCATAAGTTTCTCTTTTAGCGGCCTCTTCAATAGTTTCTCCATTAGCCACTTTTCCGCCAATTGCACAACACCAAGTTTCAGGAAAGGGGTGCATATTTTTTGCTCTTTTACATAGAATAAGCTTATTCTCTTTTCCTTTGGGAATAACTAAAGCAGCCTTATGTGGAAACATCACCTGTTTTAATCTGCTTCTTGGGTGGATTGCTACGGTATTTCCTTCCCAATCAATTTCTTCAATAAGTTCTTCCATAAATTTAAGAAAAGGTAAGTAGTTAATAATTTTTGTTGTTATAAAGTTATTTTAAATCGTTCTTTTGAAATAACTCCCCTCGCATATACCAACAATCTCTGGTATTACCAATACTATAACTTGGTTTTCCTGGTCTGTTGTGGTCATCATTTCTAATTGGGGCAAGAAACTTAAAATGGTTCGTTTTTAATGCGGGTCCGCCAAGTGCAGGTTGAATTCCAGCTTTTTCAACAATAACTCCAGCTACTAAAACTTCTTCTTGGATTAAAGTATCATCTCTAGTGTAAATGTCTGTTTCTTTGTAGTAATAAGTTTCCCCAATTCTTAAATTGTAATAAGTAATTGGAGAAAAGTTTTCTGGAATCTGCCCATTCTCTAAAACAATTCTTGTTTCCAAATTATCTGTCATTTTATTAAGAACATCTGTCTTTTTAAAAAGTGGTAGAGTGGAATAAGCCGCCTTCTGTCAAACCCAAATAATCAACTAGTGATTACGATAGTTTGTCTTGGCATTCTACTAAGCGTTCAAACGAACTTGCACCAACCGAGATTCGCCGTTTCATCGTTCCCTACAAAGACGTCAAAGGGTTAACTGATTTCCATCACTGGAAACTTCGCCATATCATACCATTTTGCAGGACGTGTCGTTTCTGAGCCAGAGCTGTAGGATTTCCCTACCTCGTATGTGAGCGGTCTTTTCTAGCGGGTGGGCGGACTTTCCTCAGTGCTAGGCACCGTAAGCCAAATACCACTACTACCAATAAACATTTTTGTTATTGGATTTATAAACTTTTTGAGAATTATTTACTCTGAAGAAACAACATCCACTTTTAACAATAATTCTGCCATGCCTTTTTTATGTCCAGCACCGACAATAACTAAAATTCTTTTATCTGGACTTTTTCTTAGAATTTTAACTAAACTTTTGACCATATATCTGTTTCTATCCTCTACTAAAGTTTTGTAAACATTAGGATAACGTATTTTCATACTTTCAATCATCTTAGTTACGACTTCTCCGTCCGGAACTTTTGTTAAATCAAAGTTTTCTAACCCATATTCTTTTATTTGTCTTTTAGGAAAGAGTAATCCTTTAAAGATGTCTGCAATGAACCGAAACTTTTCTTTCCAAGTGAGATTCTTAGAAAATCGTTTAAGAGTAAGTTGTATTGGTTGATCAATAAATGCCACGTTTATCTTTTCTTTAGCAGCTAACTCTAAAGCAGTTTTCATTTCAGAACCTGGGGCAACGCCAACTCCCTTACCCAATTTTTGTTGCACAAATTGGCCGATTTTAGCAAAAGCATAACCTTTAATGCCGATTTTAGTAATGGCACTAGCGGAAACTTTACTGCGTTCTTCTTGCATTAGAGACATGGCTCTGTTAAGATCCAATTCAACAGCTATAATTTCTGGTTTAAATTCACTAAATGCTTTCTTGATTTCATTAATGCTTTGTTTTGCAATATGGGATGTGCCAATGATTTTTAGATTCATGTAACTATCCAAATTAGGTTGTACAATATAAGTGTTTCTCTCTATATATACGAGGGATAACAGAAAAATATATAAACCAAAGTTCTTTCAAGCAACCTATAATATCAGGAGAGGTGGATTAATTATGTTAAAGATGAAAAGAGTATCTGAAACTTACGATTTAAAGGTTTTTACTGACTCTGGGGATTACTTTGGAGATGTAGAAGATAGTATCATCCAGTCAAACAAAGTTTCTGGTTGGAAAATTAAAGCTACAAAGAATTCTTTCCTAAGTCGAGTAATTGGTAGTGCTAAAGGAGTTATTGTACCTCATCAATTAGTTAAGGCTGTTGGTGACGTTCTAATTATCTCTAAGAGCGCGGTGCCTGCTGGTAGTGTCGATGGAGACGAAGAATGAACATTGAGAAATGTATAATTTCCTTGATGAATTACCAGTATCTACAGGGCAGCAGTGAAGAACTTGAAGAGTTCATTTACATTGCTGCTTAATTTTTTTTTTAAAATCGATTTTAATCTCCTTTGAAGGAACATTTTTAAGCTGTTAAGTTCCGTAACCTATATAAACCCATAATCTTTAATCTATGATATGGAGGGGGTAACGTTAACATTATTGGCGGTTAGTTTAATTCTATTTTTTGGCTTCTTTGCGGGTTGGGTTTTCAAGAGATTTAATGTTCCCGATATCTTATTTCTAATTATTTTAGGATTTGTTATTGGTCCATTTGTTTTAAATTATGTTTCTCCCGAAGAATTAATTAAGATTGCTCCGGTTTTTACAACCTTCACCTTAATTTTTTTGTTATTTGATGGGGCATTTAATATTAGTTTATCATCTTTAATCAGAGAATTTTCACATAGCTTTATTTTAACCATCTTCAATTTTATTATTTCTTCAATAGTGGTGGCCATAGTAATGTTATTTTTAGGGATTTGGATTGGTGGATTTAACTTTACACTTGCTTTGCTGATGGGATTTATATTGGGGGGGGTGTCCTCAGCATTTGCAATTCCAATTTTACAACAAGTTAAGATTGGCGATAAGGTTTATTCTTTATTAATGTTAGAATCAGCTTTAACAGACGTTTTCTGTATTGTTTTTTCTTTAACAGTTATGGAAATTATTAATCTTGGTGGGTTTGGGTTTAAGGTTACTTTAGTTCAACTTGCTTCGCTTTTTGCTGTGGCGGGTTTAGTTGGTTTGTTGGGTGGAGTAATATGGATTGTTTTGATTTTAAAAGTGTTTAAAGAGCATAATTATATGATAGCAATTGCTTACCTAATCTTGATCTATGTTGTTGCAGAGTTTTTAGGTGGGAATGGAGCAATTGCTGCTTTATTTTTTGGAATAATGTTAAAAAATTCAAGGCAGCTAACTTCTATTATTAAAGGTATATTAACAACAAAAGCTAAAGAAAAGAAAAAGGCTTTTAAGGGGGAATTAGGAGTTTCGGTTACAACTCCTTCTGAGCAATTTTTTTATCACCAGATTTCATTTTTCTTGAAAACTTTCTTTTTCGTTTATATTGGGATTTTAATTGATATCTCAGATTGGAGAGCACTAGTAATCGGTATTGTTCTTTCATTCATTTTGATGGTTTCAAGGATGGCTTCATTATCTTTAACTAAGAAGATGGCTCCCGATAATCGTTCTTTGGTTAACTCTATATTTGCTAGAGGATTAGCTGCTGCGGCTATTGCTCAATTAGCAATAACAGCAGGGATACCTAATGCGGATTTTATTGGGAAAATTGTTTACGTAACAATTACAGGGACGATAATTTTGAGTTCAATCAGAGTGTATCTAGTCAAAAGGAGATTGTCGGTTGCGACAAATAAAGTTATAACAAAGGTAGAACATACAACGGCGAGGGCAGCAAAATGATGAGGGAAATATTATTGGGCTGGTTTGGAGAAATTCCTAATCATGAAATTGTTTTTAATAAATATTTATTGGCACTAGGTATTCTCATACTTACCGCTTTAATGGGGAAATTAGTTTTGTTTATATTTGAAAAGGTCTTAGAAAAACTTGCTAAAAAGACTAAATCGGAGATTGACGATATACTTTTTGATAAAACCAAAAAACCAATTTTTTATCTAGTTTTAGCATCTGGATTACGCTTTGCTGTTTTAGACTTACAATTAGGGGGGTGGATTAGCAAATTAGCTAATTCTTTAATGGCGTTAGTATTTGTGTTTATTATGGGTCGTTCCATTAGTGTTGGAATTGAAGTTTGGGGACATTCTTTTGCTAAGAAAACTAAAAGTAATTTTGATGATGTTATGTTACCTTTATTTCATAAAACAGTCAATGTTATTTTTATTTTCGTAGCTTTAGTTTGGGTTTTAAGAATTTGGGAGATTGATGTAACGCCTTATTTAGCTGGAGCAGGAATTGCGGGAGTAGTGTTAGGATTTGCTCTCCAAGATTCTTTAAAGAATATTTTTGGCGGAGTTACTTTATTGTTAGACCGGACTTACCAAATTGGAGATAAAGTTAAGTTGGAAAGTGGAGAAGTAGGAACAATCTTAGACATTGGATTAAGAAGTACGAAATTGAGAACTTATGACAACGAATTGGTTTACATCCCTAATGGTTATTTAGCTAATTCTCGAGTTATGAATTATACTAGGCCAAGCCCCAGAGTTAGAGTAGGAGTAGCCTTTGGTGTTGAATATGGTAGTGATGTAACAAAGGTAAAGGATGTTGTTAAAAGAACAATCTTAAAGATTGAAGGATGTTTGATAGATCCAGCTCCAAGTATACAATTTTTAGAAATGGCAAATTTTTCTCTCAATTTTAAAGCGTACTTTTGGGTTGACCGATGGGATATTGCGTTTGATAAGAAGTTAGAGGCAACGGAAGCGATTTATAACGCTTTAAACAAAGCTAAAATCAATATACCCTTCCCTACACAAACAATATACATAAAGAAATAGGGAAATCATTATAAATTTCTTTACATTTTTATTTTTTAATGGATCCGTTTTCAATAGTTGGTGTAATTATCGTGGCAGTGGTAATAATAATCCTCACTAACTTTTTATCTAAAATTTTAAAAGCGTTATTTTATTTGTTACTTGTTTGTCTAGTTTTAATAATTGTATTTGGAGTTTCTTATCAAGATTTAATCAGTTGGGCATCTAGTATTATCTTATGGGTATTCTGAAAATAGATAAAACTTATAAATGAACGAGCCTGGTTAAGAATTATGACTTCATCTATTTGGACAGAAAAATATCGGCCTTCTACTTTTGAAGAAGTTAAAGGGCAGACTGAAATTGTTGAAAAAGTTAAGGCCTTTGTGGAAACAGGAAACATGCCACACTTATTATTTTCTGGTCCGGCTGGTGTAGGAAAGACCACTTTATCTTTAGTTATTGCTAAACAGTTGTTTGGAGAGAATTGGAGACAGAACACCTTAGAACTAAATGCTTCTGATGAAAGAGGTATTGATATTATCAGAGTTAAAGTAAAGGATTTTGCTAGAACCAGAGCTATTGGTGATGTACCATTTAAATTGATTTACTTAGATGAAAGTGATGCACTTACTAAAGAAGCTCAGCAAGCTTTACGTAGAACGATGGAGAACTTTACCAAAACCTGCCGGTTTATTTTAAGTTGTAATTATTCTTCTAAGATTCTTGATCCAATCCAGTCCAGATGTGCTGTTTTTAGGTTTAAACCATTATCAGAATCTGAGATCAACCAAGTAATTGATAGGGTGGCTAAGGAAGAAGAATTAGAAGTTGGAAAAGAGGAGAGAAAAGCTTTATTTGAAGTTTCTGAAGGAGACTGTAGAAGATTAGAAAATGTCATGCAGAGTTGTGCCGTTATTAACAAGAATATTACTGCAGAATTAGTTTATTCCATGGCTTCAGTAGCTAAACCCAAAGAAGTTAAAGATTTGTTAGAAGATGCAGCAAAAGGTAAATTTATGGATTCTAGAAAGAAGTTACTTGATTTAATGCTAAATTATGGTTTGTCTGGACTAGATGTAATAAAACAAATGCAAAAAGAGATTTGGAATCTTGCTTTAGATGATCGCAAGAAAGTTGAATTAGTTGACAAGTGCGGTGAAGTTGAGTTTCGAATGGTGGAAGGTTCTGACGAATATATTCAGTTGGAATCATTTTTAGCCTTTATTGTTATGGTCGGAAGCAGATAGTTTTATTTGTTAAAGATGGAAAAACTCTTTATAAAAAATAGGCAAGGACTTGATATTTCTGTTGTTGTTGATGTAACTAAAGAACAAAAAGGATTAGTGTTTGTTATGCATGGGTTAGGTGGGTTTAAAGAACAACTACACATTCAAACATTTGCTAAAGCTTTCAAGGAGGAAGGGTTTACAACGGTCCTTTTTGACACAACTAACACCTTTGGTGAGAGTGAAGGAACTTATGAGAATGCAACAGTAACAAATTACTATTTTGATTTGATAGATGTGATAAATTGGGCTAAGAAACAGCAATGGTATGAAGAACCATTTTGGTTAATTGGTCATAGTTTAGGTGGAATTTCTATTGCTTTGTATGCAGAAAATTTTCCTGAACAAGTTAAAGCCGTTGCTCCTATCTCTACGGTTGTTTCTGGAGAATTGCATCATCAAAATATTCCTAAAGAAAAGTTAAACGAATTTGAGAAGACGGGATGGAGAACCTCTCCAAGTCAATCTAAACCAGGGATCATAAAGAAATTAAATTGGCTTCAATTTTCTGAGGATATTCAAAAATATGACTTGTTAAAAGAAGTTAACAAATTGAACATGCCGGTTTTGTTAATAGTTGGAGATAGTGATGAATCTACACCATTAGAACATCAAAAGATTCTTTTTGAGAAATTACTTGGAGATAAAGAATTGCATGTTATCAAAGGAGCACACCACACTTTTAGAGGTGAAGTGCACCTAGTTGAGATTAAGGCTATTATTAAAAAATGGATAAAAAAGGTTCAGATGCTAAGCCAAGAATAGTCATTGTTGATAAGAACGATAAACTTATTGGTTATAAGAAAAGAGGAACTTTAGATAAAGAGGACATCTACCGAGTTTCTGCGTTATGGATTACTAATTCTAAAAACGAGATATTATTGGCGAGAAGACATCGAGATAAAAAACATCACCCAAATATGTGGGGTCCTGCTGTTGCTGGTACTGTGGATGAAGGAGAAAGTTATGAAGATAATATTATCAAAGAAGCTGAAGAAGAATTAGGATTGATGGGTGTTAAACCCACGCTTGGGCCAAAAAGAGAGACTAAAGATGAATTTCACCATTTTACACAATGGTACACTTTAGTTATTGATAAAGATGTTAGTGAGTTTAAAATTCAGGAAGACGAAGTTGAAGAAGTTAAATGGTTCAAAAAAGAGGAATTAATAAAAAGTTTGAATGATTCTTCAGAAATGTTTTTACCAACAATGAAAGAATATGTGAAAATATTCAAAAATATAAAATGAAACTAATCTCGTGGAATGTTAATGGAATTAGAGCCTGTTTACAAAAAGGATTTCTTGATTTTGTTAAAAAAGAGAATCCCCACATAATGTGTATTCAAGAAACTAAAGCACACCCCGACCAAGTTGATAAGATGCTAAATCAATATGAGCATCATTTTTGGAACACTGCCGAGAAGAAAGGTTATTCCGGAACGGCAATCTTTAGCAAGGTAAAACCATTATCTGTTCTTTATGGTGATGGGCCGATGGATGACAATGAAGGAAGGGTTATAACTGCAGAATTTGAAGAATTTATTCTTGTTAATGTTTACACTCCTAACTCTAAAAGGGGTTTAACTGGACTAAAAAGAAGAGCAAAATGGGATGTGACATTTCACAAATTCATTGAAGGATTAGAGCAAAAGAAACCAGTTATTTTTTGTGGCGATTTAAATGTGGCACATACAGAAATTGATCTGGCTAATCCAAAACAAAATTATGATAAAAACGCAGGATATACTCAAGTAGAGATTGATGGATTAAACAAATATTTGAATAACGGATTTCTAGATTCATTTAGAATGTTTAACAAAGAACCCAACAATTATACTTGGTGGAGTTATATGTTTAAAGCTAGAAAAAGAAACATTGGATGGCGGATTGATTATTTTTTAGTTTCTGAAAAATTAAAGAGAAGAGTTAAGAAAGCAGAAATATTTTCTAAAGTTGAAGGAAGCGATCATTGTCCCATTAGTTTAGAAATTAATTTAAAGTTTTAAGTATTATTTTTTTTAGGGGGAAGAGAAATATGACCATTTTAGCCACATTATGTTACATTAAGAAGGATAATCAACTTTTACTACAAAGAAAAACTAAAGAATTATTTGGAGGAGACAAGTACAATGCTCCCGGTGGTAAGTTAATGGAACAAGAAGATCCTGAACAAGGAGTAATAAGAGAGGTTGAAGAAGAAACAGGATTAAAAGTTTTTAATTTAATAAATCAAGGAATTTTACACTTTTATGATGGCGATGAATCTTCACCAGCTTGGTCAGTACACTTATTTTCAACGGAACAGTTTCAAGGAGAATTAAAAACAAAGGTTAGAGAAGGTACACACGAATGGATCAACTTCAATGATATTCCTTATAGCAAAATGTGGGAAGATGACAAATATTTTCTTTCTACTGTTTTAGAGGGTAAGCATGTTGTTGGCCATTTTTATTTTGAGAAAGGGTTCGGGCCGATATACAAACATACTTTAGAAGTTAAAAAAATAAATTAAGAAAGATAAAAATAGAAATAAAAAAACTTTACTTAGCTCCTTCTTTTATTCTTAATGTTTCTTGAATAATATCTCTATATTTGTATTCAAGAGTTAATTTTAGCTGTTTAGTAGCTAGGGTTCCTGCAGTTAATGGGGTTTTCAATTTACAAACAATTTCTGCAGTACCATCAATTAGGCGCGCTTCATTTAATTTTCCACCTTGTTTACATTCCCAAGTTGAATCATCAATGTTGTAACCTACTTTTTGTTGTGTTCCAAAGTCTTCTCCTACTAAGGTTACTTTTCCTGTTCCAGCATTACGGATAGTAATTTTCAATGCCATAATACCTTTTCCTGCAGTACTTTCTTCAACTCCCGATACTGTAATTGGTGCTCCTGAAACAAAGAAAGTTTTTGTTCCTTCAACTTCACAAACTCGGTCATCAGTTAAATCTTCTTTCAAACAGACATCTGGCATGACTACATAAGTTTGATATTTGTATTCAATATTGGCAAACCATTCTCTCTCAGTTTTTCCACTAACGGCAGGAGTATATTTTGCATCAGTAGCGAAAGTAATTTTTTCTTCTCCCCCATTAGGCAATAATTCGGAGGCTTCTTCTAATAAATCTTTATTTTTTAATGTTAAAGAGGAGATTCCTGATGAATCAAAATCTAACCCTTGTAATTTTATGGTTACATCCCCTTTTTGTAATTCATACTCTCCCTTATTGTTTAAGGTTACTTCTAGAGGATAGGTCTCTGAATCAAAAATGCTGTACACCCCACCATCTTCAACTCCAAATGGTTCAAAAACAGCTAGAACTCCCTGTGTGCCACCTAAGAAAGCACCAGTAACTACTTGTTGTTGTTCTCCACCACAAGCAACTAAGAATAGTAAGCTTATTAGTGATATTGGCAGGATAAATATTTTTTTCATCTTCATAACCTCTTTAATTGATTTATAATTATACAATAGAAAAGGGATAAGGAATATATAAAGTTTACTGGGGAGTCCTAATAATTTTAACAGTCTTTTGATAAGATTGTACATACCCGTAATCTAAATCGATCATTAACGGCGTTAAGAACGCGGATGTTCCAGGGATGCTAAAACTACAAACTACTTTTCCGTTATTGTTAGTTAATCTAACCATGCCATCTCTTGGTTTACAATCAATTAAATTACCACCACTTAATTGTACACTATATCCAACTTTATCTAAATCTTCATAACGTAAGGAAGCCTGACCACAAGTTCTGATGTCTGCGTAAGGACTAAGTACTCTTCCTCCACCTTGGTTAACCACATTAATCTCAAAAACAGCTTTATTTCCAACCATATCAACATTAACATAACTAATCCCAACCGGTGCTCCTTGTCCACCACCCATACTTACATCAGTGGGCAAGCAATTTTTTTGTTCACTAGTAACTTGGTAAAATAATGGGTCAACACAAACCTGAGGATTAGAAATGGTATGGTAGTTGTAACACGTCACAAAGTTTAGGGTTGGGTTATATTCAAAAACTCCTGGTGGTAACATTACATTCGGAGACATAAATTCTAATTGGTTAACTCCACCTTGAAGATTATAGAGATTTTTTCCCTCTAATAATCCAGCCATATTTTCTGCACAAGAGCGAGGTGTTTGTAAACCACCTTTGATGATATTTGTGTCAAAACCGGTTACTTGGATAAAACATTCTTGGGCAGTAAGATCATGATTTCCTTTATTATGAATTTCTACAATTGCAACTAATTCATTTTGATCGTAAATCAATGACGGGGGGGAGTTAGAAACAAAATCTAGGGTTATTCCTTGCGTGCCTGTTTGAACAGCTTTAATCGATGCGGCAGTATCTTGTGGTTTTTCTCCAGCTGGAACAATGCCTCCGCATGAAACTAATAAGAACAAGCATAAAACTAATACAGAAATAACTACAGACCTATTCACTCTCTTCTTCATTAAAGTAAATAAACAAAAATTATTATATAAGCTTTTTGTTTTTAACCTCGTTTGGAAGGGTAAAAATAAACCGGAACAAACAAAAACAAATATAAACCCCTGGCTTTTTTGCTACTTAATTTTAATCTGAAGTGATTAGCTTTCAATATTTGGGGGAGTGATTGAAATGATAAAATATAATATTTTACATTATAAAGAAGATTGCATCAGCTGTGGTGCGTGTGCAGCAATATGTCCGGATTTCTGGGAAATGGATGAAGAAGGGATGGCCCATCTTAAAGAATCCCATAAAGTTGAAGACCATTGGGAAAGGCAAATCAATAGTGAAGATTCTAGAGCCAGAAACCAAGAGGCAGCTGAAGCCTGTCCCGTTAATATCATTAAGTTACAGAAAATTGATTGAAAAAATCAAATACCTTTTTAACTTACTAACTTATTTCTTTTGATTAATGAAGAAATACAACTTTTTAAACTCACGTGAAGTAAAGAAGCTAAAAGAGATTTTAGTAAATTCATTTGGTTACGGGTTAAAAAAAGATTATGCTTATCTCATTAATGAAAATGAACGGGTTTTCATTGTTAACAAAGATATTTCTAGAATAAATCTTCAAAATCTTTTAGTAGATCGGATGGGATTATACTTTGCTGAATATAAAAACACCCAGGTTCGGTTAAGCAAAGAAGGTGCTCAGTTATTGGTGAGGGAAGCAAAGGAGAATAATCAGAAAGTTGAAAATTTGGTTGAACTTAGCAAAGAAGAACTTAAGGCATATTTTACCGGTCAAGATCTAGAAAAGGGAATAGGGGGAGAAAATCGGTTAGTTATAATTTGTTATAAAGATGAAGTAATTGGCTGTGCTAAGTACAAAGATGGAAAGATTCTTAATTTTTTACCTAAAATTCACCGTGGAGAAGTTATCTTAAGTTGATTTCAGTGTAATTTCAGTGTAATTTTTATTGGAGATGTGAATGTAGATACCACTTAGTAGTTAAAAATAACCAAAACTTTTATAAATATTCATCACCCTGAAGTATTAAAACACGATGGTGCATGAAAAATGAGAAAAATACTAAACATTTTATTAATGGCTTTATTGCTATTTGGATTGTTATTCCCTACTGCAGTGTTAGCTGAAGAAGATTTTCCAATTATTTCTGGAGCGGCTGATGTTACAACTTCTGCAGGAAAAGAGATTAATTTAAAGATAACTGCTGTGGATTCTAAAAACAACCCAGCTAAGATATATGCGGCCGGTTTACCAATTGGGGCAAGTTTTGATTTAGTTCCAGGTGCGGACACAGACTTTTATATGTTCAGTTGGACACCAGGAAATCAAAATGTCGGCGAACACACTATTGATTTAAAAGCCTGTATCTCTCCGGAAGTTTGTTCTGTTGATTCCTTTACTATAACTGTATTATACGCAGGTGCCGAGAATCCAGAAAATTTCTTAGATGATGATAGTGATACTATAATCAACAAAAATGATAATTGTAGATATGTTTACAATTTTGATCAAGTTGATATTGACAATGATGGTTTTGGAGATGCTTGTGACCCAGATCAAGTTGACTATGCTCAAAAGTTAGAGAGCACTAAAGAATCTTATGAGAATTTACAAAAGAGTTTAGAGACCTTTAAGGTAGAGTACACTGCAGCTAAATGTACAAACAATACCGAAGAAATCACTAAACTGGATAATAATGCTAATTTTGTGGCTAAGATTTTAAATTTAATATCAACTGTTTGGGGCAATTATGCTAAGCAATTGGTTTTAATTGGCTATTCTAGAACCGCTGAATCTTTTGCTGATTATTCTCTTAAGTTTCAACAGTTAGCCGATGAACAAGTTACTTTTGTTGCTGAATTTGATTCTGCGGTTTGTCCTGTAACTCCGGTTGTTGATACTGATGGAGATACCATTGCAGATAATGTAGATAATTGTGTTAATAATGCTAATCTTGATCAGGCAGATAAAGATACTGATGGTATTGGCGATGTTTGTGATCCTATTGATAACACTATTCCTGTAGATAGTGATTATGAGGAATATAAGGGTTACAAGGAGCAATACGACGATTACGAAGATGATTATTACTACTTTAAGAAAAAGTACGAACAGGCAATTAAAGAAGATGATGAAAGTGATATCAAGAAGTATGAGAATAAACTCGATGACTTAGATGATAACTTAAAGGATCTTAAAAAGGACGTAAGTGATTTAATTGATGACTTAGAAGATGAAGATGATAAGGATAACAATCTTTTAGATGACCTAGACGATCTGGAAAATGATATTGCTAAGTTGAGAGAAAAAATCAGTGACTTGGTTAATGGTCCTGCAGAATCTGTGACTAATACTTATAGTTCAACATACGGTACTGGGGCTGCTACTATTAATACAGCAACAGCTGCTAATGAACCAGAAGTAGAAGTGCAATCTCTAGACCTTTCTACTCTTAATCATCAGGCACAAGAACCAGCACAAAATGGTTGGGATGACGTAAGATCCACTGTTTGGTTATTAGCTGGAATTGTAGTAATGATTGCAGTGGTTTTATTTTTCTTAGCTTTACTGCTAAGATAAATAAAATAAAAATACTTTTTTATTTTATATTTTTAATTTTGTTTTTAGAAGTTTCCTTTTAAAGAATTATTTTCTTTTAAGTACATCTTCAATTGGTTTATTCCCCTTTAGTTTTTTTGCGGTAGATTCTTGAGCCTGTTTTTGTAAATCTACGCCTAATTCTTTTAACTCCTTGATGTGCATTTGCATTAACTGTTCTACAATTTGCAAAATCCGCATCATTTCTTCTCTTTCCTTAACTAAAGTTGCTAAAGATCCTTTATGAAAACCAATTTGTTCTTCGTTATTTTCGCTCTTTTTTGCCATGTTTGGATAGAAAGTAAATAAGTTTATTAAGGTTTTGCCAATTTGAACTAGTTATTAACAATCCGGAATTGATAGCATCGGTTATCATAATCTTTATATATAATGCCCAAAATTAAGCAACTTAATTATGAAGAATAGACTAAAACAATTTTATGAACAGAAGTACAAACTTTTGCTTATACTTCCCATAATCTTAGTTATTTTGGCAATTATTCAAATAGGTGTACAAACTGCTACTACTGGTGATTTTGTTAATAAAGGAATTTCGTTAAAAGGTGGGTCCACAATAACTATCGAGGATGGTACAATCGATGCTGAAGAATTACAAAATTTTCTAAAGGGCACGTTTGATAAAGCGGATATTAATGTTAGAACAATAAATTCAGCAGGGAAAATTGTCGGCATTGCGATAGATTCTGATGCCCAGGATTCAGCAGAAATTGATTCTTTAATAGAAGTTGTGAACACAAAAGTTAATCTTGAAGATTCTGAATATAGCGTTGAAATTGTCGGTTCTTCTTTAGGTAAAAGTTTTTTTACTCAAACTATCGCAGCTTTAATTGCGGCATTTATTTTGATGGGGATAGTTGTCTTAATTTATTTTAGATCTATTATTCCAAGTGCAGCAGTTATTGCAGCAGCATTTTCTGACATAATTGTTACTTTAGCAATCTTTAATCTTACTGGAATGAAATTAAGTACAGCAGGAATTGCTGCGTTCTTGATGCTGGTGGGATATTCAGTAGACACTGATATTTTGCTTAGTTCTAGAGTTTTAAGAAGAAAAGATGGAACAGTAATGGAAAGAATTTATGGAGCAATCCAAACCGGGTTAACTATGAGTGCCACTACTTTAACAGCAATTTTAGTGGGATTGTTATTTGTTCAAAGTGAAATAATAAAACAAATAATGTTAATTTTGTTCATTGGGTTACTAGTTGATTTAATCATGACTTGGATTCAGAATGTGGCCATTTTAAGATGGTACTTAGAATATAAAGGGAAGAAAAAATGAATTCCAAATTTAAATCTATTTTTACAAATTGGAGAGTTATTACATTACTTATTTTGCTAATCTTTGCATATTTGTCAATTAATGGTGGGGTGGTTCCGCATTTCTGGGATGATGGCGTTACTATTCGAAGTGTTGCTAGTAATTCTTCAGCAGCAATAGCAGGAATTCAAAATCCCTCCGCAAAATTAACTCCCTTAGCAAAAGAAAAGATTATTTTGCTCAATGGAGAAGAAGTAAAAACTATTGACAATTATTATCAGCTAGTTGGAAAATTAAAAGCAAACCAAACCGTGATTGTAAAAACAAATAAAGCACAATATAAATTGGTTGTTCCAGAAAATGATGGTGTTGCTGCCCTTGGTTTGAAAGTTTATGCATCTCCCACCTCAAATTTGAGAAAAGGTCTTGATTTGGAGGGAGGAACAAGAGTTTTGTTAAAACCAGCTGAAGAAATTAGCAGCGATGATTTAGAAACAACTATTGCTAATCTTAAAGAACGTCTTAATGTTTATGGTTTGAGTGATATTATTGTTAGATCTGCGGCAGATCTTGCAGGAGATGATTATATCTTAATTGAGATTGCTGGTGTGACTGAAGACGAAGTCAAGGATCTTTTGGCTAAGCAAGGTAAATTTGAAGCTAAAATTGCTAATGAAACCATCTTTTTTGGTGGTAAAAATGATATTCCTTATGTTTGTAGAAGTGCAGACTGTTCTGGAATAAATCCTCAGGTAGGATGTTCTAAAGTTGCAGATGGTTATGCCTGCAGTTTTTTCTTTTCAATCACTTTAAGTTCAGATGCAGCAGAAAGACAAGCACAGGCCACGGACAAATTAAAAGTTGTTGGCGATAATGGTGAAAGTTATTTAAGTGACGACTTAATCCTATTTTTAGACGATAAAGAAGTTGATAGTTTGCGTATCGGAGCAGAACTGAAAGGAAGAGCTACAACCAATATTCAAATTTCTGGTTCTGGTAGCGGTCCTACTCAAGCAGATGCTATTACAAATTCATTGCAAAATATGAAAAGATTGCAAACAATTATTATTACTGGTAGTTTACCTGTTAAGTTAGATGTTGTTAAAATGGATACAATTTCTCCATCTTTAGGTAAGGAATTTTTGGAAAATGTTATTTTAGTTGGGATATTGGCAGTTTTAGCTGTAGTTAGTGTAGTTTTAATTAGATACAGAAAAGTTAAGATTGTTTTACCGATGGTCTTAACCATGATTTCAGAAATGGTTTTAATTTTAGGCTTTGCATCTTTAGTTGGATGGAACTTAGACCTTGCCGCGATTGCAGGTATAATTATTGTTGCTGGTACGGGGGTAGATCATCTTATTATCATTACAGATGAAACTATTAAAGGTGAAGCAATTTCAGATTGGAAACGTAAAATTAAAAATGCTATGTTCATAGTTATGGGTGCTTACTTTACTAATCTGTCAGGAATGATTCCATTATGGTTTGCTGGTGCAGGATTATTGAAAGGGTTTGCGTTTACAACAATTATTGGTATCTCTTTTGGTGTACTAATTGCTAGACCAGCATATGCTGCTGTAATTGAGATCTTACTTAAAGATTAATTACACCAAATTTAATTAAATTATAAAATGGGAGAAACTTCTCGAAAGGCCATCTTATTGATGATTATTTGTACCATCTTTACTTCTTTAGGCCAGGTGTTATGGAAATATGGTGTTAATAAAATTAATCTTTCTTACGGAGTTATAACTTTGTTTAATGTTCCATTTATATTGGGGTTTGTTTCTTATGGGGTTGGAGCAATATTTTTATTGCTTGCTTTTAAAAATGGTGAATTAAGTGTTTTGTATCCTATTATTGCTACGAGCTATGTTTGGGTTAGTATTTTATCACCCTGGATCTTTCCTAGCGATTCGATGAATTTGCTAAAATGGAGCGGAGTAATACTTATTTTGTTTTCAGTTAGCCTTCTAGGTTATGGTAATACTAGAAAGAAAAGGGTGATTTGTGATGGTTGATTCATTAGCTATCTTTTTAGTTTTAGTTGGAGCTTTTATTGGTGCTTTTGGAAGTCTATTGATGAAGAAAAGTATTGAGGGGCGTACTTTGTTTAAATTAGTCAGAAGTAGGACATTTTGGTTTGGAGCATCATTATATATGGTGGCTACAATCTTTTATGTTTTTGCTTTAAAAAGGGGGGAATTAAGCTTTCTTTATCCGTTAGTTTCAACAACTTATATCTGGACTACTTTACTTTCTGTTAAGTTTCTTGGAGAAAAGCTAAATAAATGGAAATTAGTAGGAGTAATCGGAATAATTATGGGCGTAATTTTAATCGGGTTTGGTAGTTAAGAATTAAGGTGAAGAACTTTAGCTTTTTTTTCTTTAAGTAATAATCGCATTTGTCCAAACAAATATGGTAAGATCATAGCAATCGCGAAAACCACTGCTGCAATCCAAGGGTTATGTTGGGTATTTTGTAGTTTTAAATCAGTTATAAATTTATTAGAAATCAAGACCATCCCAACCATATTGGCTATAGCAATAATCGGAATTAAGATTGAGGCAAAGAAGTGATTTTTTTTATCCAAATGACCTATATCCATAATTAACAAGCGATACAAAAATCCAATTGTTCCAGCCAAAAGAATTATTACCGTATACAAAACCCAATCATACAGAACAATCAAAAATGGTATTAACACAAGTGAAACAATTAAATTTCCAAATATAGTCACAATCAGAGCACTCCAAAAAACAATTTTTGAAAAATGTTTATCATACTCCTCTTGTTTCTCTAAAATACTTTCTGCCTTTTTAATGTCCTCTTCAGTCCAACCTTTTTCTTTCAATCTTAATTTGTTTTGTTCTTTCATCTTATTTGTGTAAACTTACAAATTCAGCTAACTCTTTAAATTCTTTAGCTGACCTTGAACGTGGGAAGAGATAACCTAACGGGGCTTGCTTATGTAATGATTTTCTGATTTTTCTATCTTGTCTGATGTTAGTAAGGATAGGAACACCTAAAATCTCTTTAACTTCTTCTGGTTTAAGTTCATTTTTACCACGATGAGTCATGTTAAGTAATACACCAGTAATGGCATTATTGTGAGCCTTAGCCAATTGAATTGTTTTTAATGCGTCCATTACTGAGCTAAGCGTGGGGTTTGCTACAATCAAAGCTTCATCTGTGTGTTTCAACACCTGGCTAACTTCATATCCTAGCCCACTGGGAGAATCTACTAACACAATTTCTGCCATTTCATCTAAGTGTTCAAACACTTCCGATAATTTTTGAGAGTTTGTTTTTTGGTATTCAATATATGATGGTGAAGAAGGAATTATAGAAACCCCACTTTCGTGTAAATAAGTTATTTCTTGTAGATTCTTTTCTTTATGTAAGAACTGGTTTAAGGTACCTTTAGGATTAATCAGACCCAAATGTAAACCTAAGTTTGGAGTTACTAGATTTGCGTCTAGTAAGATAACTTTTTTACCTAAATCACTTAATGCGTAACCTAAGTTTAATGTGGCAGTAGTCTTACCAACTCCACCTTTTCCAGACACTAATGCAACAAATTTGGTCATCTTAAAACCTCTCTTTAAGCGTAGTTTGAATAAAAGGATAGTTAGTATATAATATTTTCTCTACATCAGTTGATAGAATTTAGATATTATAACAACAGATATTATAACGATTAATCTTCTTTAGCCTTTGGACTAATTTTTTCAAAAGCATAATGATAAAATTTATGCACAAATCTTTCACAATTAGTTAAATTGTCAATGTTAAGCTCAGCAGTACAACAATCTAATTCTGCAACTAAAGCAACGTGGCGTCGATATTCTTTACGTTTTTCATGAGGTAAATTAAGAACACTTTTTAAGAATGAGTAAAAACCCAGATGTTTTTGTAATTCTGCATCTTCTGGAAAAAGTTCTCCCAAATGTCTAGCTCTTAGGGCTGGACTTTTTGGTAAAGAAGTAACCATATTTTCAAGTTTTGCTTTTTCTAAAAGTGCTTCAATAATCAAGTCATAAACATCAATCAATCTATGTAAAGCATTAACAATTACATCAACAGTTCTGGTATACTTCAAGCTGACGTAAATAATGTGTTCTAGGCGCTTAAGTTCTTCACGCGCTTCCAAGATCGTTTCAATTATATGCTCCATATGGATAAGTAATTTAAAAAGCGTTACTTCTTTTTATTACTTTCTGTTATTTGGTTAGAATTATCTTTATACTTAAAAATTTCGTCAGGAATTTTTAAATGGGGTTTAATACGTGAAAATCAAAAACTATTGATTTTCAGTACTGAAATACTATCCCTGTTGTATTTAATGTATCCTGTTCTTCAGGACGAAATTTTTTTTATCCTAAAAACTTGGGGTTAAGAAGGTGTCCAGTCATATCTCCTCCTTTAGGGTGGGGTCGGATACTTTCCCGAGTTTTTATGATTTCTCTAAAAAGTTAGTTTTACTTATCCTACACCCCAAACGGGGTTATTTTTTCTTTTAATTTCCGCTAATTCTTTAAGAACGTCTATTTCCATTTTAGAAAGGTGTTGTTTCAGTTCTTTCAGTTTCTTAAAATCATCTTCAGGAATATCTGCATAAAGAAAATCTCCTTCTTCAATTTGTCTGCCAACAGTAACGCCGTCCATGGACATGGCTAATTGTTTACCTTGTTGAGCTAAGTTAACGTTTTCCTTACCTTCTTGTAAACTCTTAACGGAGGTTATCCTTTTTCCTTCATTATTCATAATTGGATCTCCCGTTTTTATTCGACCAATTTCAATCTCTACACCTACAATCGCAGGATTACTTTGTCTAAATGTATACCCCTTTAATACTGCAAACTTGCATGGCCTCACTAAAGATGCTAATTCTCGCATCTCAATTTCTCGTTTTAGTTTATTAGTATAATTTTCGTATTCCTCAATTGTACGATAAATAACATTATTTGTAATGATAGTTAGATTTTTTATTTTAGCTAATTCAACAATATCATCTGGAACTTTAATATTAAAGCCAAGAAGTACTCCAGAAAACTCATCTTTGTCTTTAATCGACTCTAATTTAGATAAATCCTTTTTACTTATATCTCCTAATGAAGCCGAAGAAATAGGGATTTTTTTTTCATTCAACAAGTTTCTTAGAGCTTCTAAACCACCGATAGTATCAGCTTTAATAATTACACCAATACATTCATCACATTCCATAACAATCTGTCCAACTTCTTCTTGAACTTCTTGTTTAAGTTTTTCTATCTCTTCAGCCAGCCCAGAACAACTTCTTACTGGCATTCCAGAAATGGTGCCTTCTAATCCTGGTGCAGATATTTTAACGCCCGTAGCGGCGATGACTTCTTTAACATTTTTGAATTTGCTTTTCTTTTCTCTCATCTCAGCTAATTCTGCTGGTTCAAGTAATGCCCTTACCTTTACAACAATTGGTTCACCGATGTTTCCAATTATCAGGGTGTCATTAACTTTTAGTTTTCCGTTGTAAATAATTGTATCTAACGTTGTTCCTAAACCTTTTTCTTCCTTAACTTCAAGGACTGTTCCTCGAGCATTTCCAGTTTCTTCAATTTGTAATTTCTTTTCTAAGAATTTTTGTGCTAAACCTGTTATGACCATCAATAATTCGGGGATGCCTTGGCCAGTATGGGCAGAAAGTGGGATAATGGCAATTTGTTTTGTATAATCTTCAACCCTATCAAATCTTTCTGATTGCAAACCCATTTCTGAGAATTTGCCTACTAGTTCATACATCTTTTTTTCAAAATCTCCTTGTAATTGATAATCTAACCCAGAAATATTTTGCATCAAAAGCTTGTTTGGATCATTTTTCCAGCCGGAAATTAAATCAATTTTGTTAGCAGCTACAACAAACGGAACCTTATTTGCTTTTAAGATTTCTATAGATTCAATTGTTTGCGGTTTAAATCCTTCATTAATGTCAACAACGAGTATTGCTATGTCTGCTAATGAACCGCCTCTTTTTCTTAAAGAAGTAAAGGCAGCGTGTCCCGGGGTATCAATTGCTAATAATCCGGGCATGGTAATATTGCCCTTAAATACATCTAATAATTTGCCGCACACTTTTTTAATTGTGTCAATTGGAATGATAGAAACCCCTATTGCTTGGGTAATTGCTCCGGCTTCTCCAGCAGTAACAGCAGTTCTTCTAATTTTATCTAATAAGGAGGTTTTACCATGATCAACATGTCCTACTACTGTAAGAAGAACTTTTCTGGTAGCCATCTTAACCTTAGATAGTAGATACTTTTTAAATTTAACCTTCTCATTAACAAGAACAAAAGTTATTTATACCTTTTACCTATGTTTAGTTAATCATGGAAATAGTCCAACAAATAAACTCTGATTTAGAAAAATTAGCCGATTCGGAAAAATCAGTTATCTTAGCCAGATTCTTTAAAACTGGAAAGGGACAGTATGGGGAAGGCGATAAATTTTTAGGTATAACTGTGCCTCGGCAAAGGATTATTGCTAAAAAATACTTCCAGCAGATTACCTTGCCAGAAGTAAAAGAATTGTTACAGGGTTCTTACCATGAACAGAGACTAACTGCTTTACTATTTTTAATGTATAAGTTTCAAAAATCTTCTCCTGCTGAAAAAAAAGAGATCTATCGTTTTTATCTTGAAAATACAAAACAGATCAACAATTGGGACCTAGTTGATGTTACTACTCCTCAAATCATGGGTAATTATCTGTTGCAATATGGTTCTGAAGAGGAAAGAAAAATTCTGTTTTGGTTGGCAAAGTCAAATAATATTTGGGAAAGAAGAATTTCAGTTTTGGCAACATTCATGTTTATTCGTGAAAAACAATTTAGTGATGCATTAAAAATAGCTGAATTGCTTTTGGACGATAAACACGACTTGATTCATAAAGCAGTTGGTTGGATGTTAAGGGAAGTTGGTAAGAAGGATTTATCTGTTGAAGAAAGATTTTTACAAAAGCATTATAAGAACATGCCACGGACAATGTTAAGATATGCTATTGAAAAGTTTGAAGAAAAAAAAAGAAAAACATACTTGGCGAGATAACAAAATGAGTTTAATTGTAGAAGGATCAGTAAAGATTGAAGGAACAATTTCAGATGGAGATGTTAATCGTAAGATGGAGGTATTCTATAATCCAATTATGGATTCAAATAGAAACATTTCTATCTTGTTATTAAATTGTGTAGCCAATAAGAAAATGAGAGTAGCTGACATCTTAGCCGGTTCTGGTATTCGTAGTTTAAGATTCTTGAAAGAGTTAAAGAAAGGAAAGATTGAAGAAGTTTGTGTTAATGACCTTAAACCAAATTTTGAAAATACTTTTTTAGATAATTTAAGATTGAACAAACTGTCTGATAAAATGGTTAAGATTTTTAATCAGGACGCCACCATCTTTCTTTTTAATAGTCAAGGTTTTGATTATATTGAAGTTGATCCTTTTGGTTCTCCTAATCCATTTCTTTCTGCTGCAATAGCTAAAATTTCTCGTGAAGGGATATTAGCAATAACTGCGACGGATACTGCAGCTTTAACTGGGACGTATCCCCGGGTTACACAAAGAAAATATTGGGCTAAATCAATGCGGAATTATTTGATGCATGAGATTGGTTTAAGAATTTTAATCCGAAAGGTGCAATTACAAGGGGTACAATTTGACAAAGCCCTTGTTCCTATTTTATCTTATCACAAGGAACATTATTTTAGAATTTATTTTAAGTGTATTAAAGGCAAGGAAAAATGTGATCAATTGCTTAGAGAACATCAATATTTTTTATTTTGCAATAAGTGCTTAAACTTTAAAACGTCATGCTTTAATGAGTCTAAATGTGCATGTGGGGCTGAATTTGAATATGCCGGACCATTATGGATCGGAAAATTATTTAATGCTAAATTAATTGCAAAAATGGCCAAAGAAAATAAGTTTATTGAAGAGCAAAAGTTTTTAGATATATTAAAAGAAGAATCTACTCGAGATTTAGTGGGATTTTATGATTTACATGTTTTGGCAAAGAAGTTTAAGCAAGATCCGCAAAAGAAAGAAGTTCTTGCAAATTTAGGGGCAGTATCAACGCATTTTTCACCAACGGGATTTAAAACAGAAAAAGAGATTAAAGAAATTGTTTCTATGTTGAGCAAAAAGAAGGAATAAAAAAATCGGCATAATAAAAAAAGGGATATCCAATTTTTTAGAAACCGGAAAAAGAAGAAAATTAAAAAGATGTTAAATTCATCCTAGTGCTAAGTCCATTTTAGCTACTTCTGCTGATTGAACTCCTTCAAGTTCTTCCATCTTAGCAGCTATCTTTTCAAAATCAGCATCGGTTATTTCATACATAGCTAGTACCATAATTGCTTTCAGTCCGAACGCAATCGGTTCAATTCTTGATTGCATCTGGCCAATAGCGCCAGCCCCTTTAGCTATTTCTAAAGCCTTTTCTTTGATGGGTTCCAAATCTACTTCCACTGATTCGGGCATCAATTTAAATGTGATAATTGCTTTTGCCATTTTTTAAATATTCCTCTAATTAATTAGGTCCAACAAATTCGCAGCCAGGACAAGTGTATTTAGTAGCTTTGCTTCTACAGCCAGTACATCTGACTATTTCATACTTCCCACAAGAAGGGCACTTAAAGCTGACAGCACCTTTGTCGTTAGCAACTTTAATTTTACATGAACTGCATTGTTTTTCTTCCATTTTAACATTCCAAGACGGGCTCCTTTTATAAACCTTTTTCTAATGTTGCTTACTCATTTCTACTAAAGCTTCCAAACCAATAAGAATTTGAGTTCGTTCAATCTCAGATATTTTTGAATGAAATTGAGTCATATCCACTTGTGTTCCTTCCGCTAAAGGATTGTCACTAATAACTAACAGGTTGCCCACTTTAATATCCTTTTGTGGCATTTGAACTGTTTTCCCACCTTTAAAACTAACTTCCTGTCCAGAATGGGTGTTGTAAAAATTTCTTAATGCACAATACACGCTAAATTCCATAGAAACAGCAAGGGGCCCACCAGGGGGGGTTTCTGTAATGTCCAAAGCGTTAATATAAATTTCATCTACAACTCTAGTTGGACCGATATGCACTTTTTGAGTAGGGGATTTATATTGTAACCCT
>Ga0065182_1000196_pt1 | contig 26351 bp, 31 predicted proteins | sample CryGey02umfilter_2_FD_59208 | JGI IMG/M metagenome (GOLD analysis project Ga0065182, IMG submission 59208) | Groundwater microbial communities from aquifer in Utah, USA - Crystal Geyser 4/10/14 0.2 um filter (version 2) (version 2) | ecosystem: Environmental > Aquatic > Deep subsurface >...
TATCTAGCAGATGATGAGTTGCATGAAGCTTGCGTGGTTTTTATGAATTGGTCAGCTCTGTGTGATGAATCGGAAAGGTATCAAAATATAATGAATAATGTAGATACAAACGATACCGATTTTGAGAATTTTAAAAAAGTTGTTTATCAGGAATACAATACGGAAAGAAAAAAATATTTATCATAATTATGAAATCTAACCGGCAAACAAAAAAATTGAATGTTAATTTAAGCACAGGCAAAATATTTATACGCCTTAATCTTGAACGGTGCCGTGAATTGATCGATACTGGCATTTTATTTGATGGTGGAAAAAATCCTTTTATTCAGTCTGTCTTTATTGAATTAATGATTCGCTTAAGACATTTAGATCATGTATTAAATATAGAAACAGATGATGATCCTATAATTATAAAATTACGTGACGCGGGGACTCACCCATATTTAAATCGCGAAATTGATAGTGGAAGTATTATTATTGATTTTGCAAGAAATTTTAAAGGAAATTGGAGTTATGATAATGTTGCTTTTAAAAAACAAGATGATACGTGCGATGTGGAATTTCAATACGGAGATTCAGTGATTTCGGCAAAAGAAATTTTAAACTTGATTGAAATATTTGAGAATAAATTTATAAGTTATGAAAAATAACTGGCAAACAAAAAAAATTGGTGAAATTTGTGACGTTGATTGGGGTAATACAAATTTAACTAAAAAGTCATACATTACTAATGGTAAATATTTGGCATGCTCAGCAGCCGGTTGTGATGGAAGAATCAATCGCAAAGAGCACTCAAAATATACGCCAGTACTATCAGCCATTGGTGCTCAATGCGGAAGAATGTTTTTTCCTGAAGAAGATTTTACTGCGATTAAAAATACCATAACACTTACGCCAAAAAAAGAAATTGTTGATAATAAATTTTTATTTCAATTATTTAACTCAATCAATTTACCTCAAAGAGGTGCTGGGCAGCCCTTTATTTCAAAGGGTGATATAGAAGCATTCGAAATTGCCTTACCCACTTTAGTTGAACAGCACCGTATCGTGAAAATTTTAGATGAAGTTTTTGAAAAAATAGCCAAAGCAAAAGAAAATACTGAAAAAAATCTACAAAATTCCAAAGAGCTTTTTGAATCTTATTTACAAAATATTTTTTCAAATCCAGAAAAAGATTGGGAGAAGAAGAGATTGGGAGAGGTTTGTGAGATGATTAATCGAGGAATTTCTCCAAAATATGTTGAATCAGATGGGTTTTGTGTTTTAAATCAGAGATGCGTTAGAGGTCATAAAATAGATTTTTCATTAGCTCGACTGCATGATAGTACAAGTAAAAAGGTAAGCATTGAGAAATATATTAAAATAGGAGATGTTTTAGTTAATTCCACTGGAACGGGAACACTTGGAAGAGTTGCGCAAGTAAGTGTATTAAACGGTGCGACCACAGTTGATTCGCATGTAACTATTATTAGGCCTATAGGGAATATGTTTTATAACGAATTTTTTGGATATTCATTAATATTTATTGAAAAAGAAATTGCCAAAAGAGGTGATGGTTGTGGTGGTCAAACAGAGTTAGCCAGAAATACATTAAAAAAAGATTTTAAAATTACCTATCCAAAATCCATTACCGAACAAAAAGCTATTGTAAAAAAACTTAATGAACTTTTTGAGCAAACAAAAAAATTAGAAGCAATTTATCAACAAAAGTTGGACGATTTGGAAGAGTTGAAAAAATCAGTGCTTAAAAAAGCGTTTAGCGGGGAGTTGTAGTCACAATCGTGAAAACATAAAAATAGTTAACTGCCTTTCATTTTTTTGTTTATATTGACAAAACGTGGAATAATAGTACAATAACAATATATGATAAATATTATCAAAATTATAAAGGATTACATAAAAAAAGAAATCTGGGATAACAAAGATTTGGGTCCTAGAGGACTTTTTGAATTAAGTGAATACATGAGGCATTTTTCAAGTATCAGGTTTGATTATCATAACAACGAAGACGGATCAATAACGGCAGTATCAAGTGGTTTTCTATATGGCTCTATTATAACTAATGGCAAAAATTTGCAAGATCTTGATAGGAATATAAAAGATGCGATTTTAACGTCATTTGAAATTCCATCTGTTTATTACAAAGAAGCTCACATTGAAAGAGTTGGTACTGAGCAGAAAGAATATGCCCTCGCTTAGTCAGTTACCCGGAGAAATTAAGAGGAATAAATTAACCAAGGCCTTAGTTCGTCTTGGTTTTAATATAGATAAAAAGGGTGGCAATGGTAGTCATTATAAAGCCACATGGCCAAGTAATCAAAAATCAGTTACTTTGCCAAGCTATATCAATAAGAATACTTTATATTATTTACTTAGGGAAATTGAGAATATTAGTCAATTATCATGGACTGATATAAAAGAAAAACTATAAGATAATAATTATAATCTAGATAATTTATTTACAGAGTCATATGAACGAAGCAGAAACAAGAGCAGAGTATATCGATCCTAAACTAAAAGCTAGTGGTTGGGGTGAGATCGAGGAATCAAAGATTCTTCGCGAATTTCGTATAACTGATGGTAAAATACAGACTGGCGGTACGCGAGGAAAGCCAGAGATAGCCGATTATATTTTGGTTTATAAAAATCGTAAAATTGCCGTTGTAGAAGCCAAAGCCGAAGGTTTGGAAGCGACCGAAGGCGTGGCTCAAGCTAAAGCCTATGCACAAAAATTGCAGATTGATTATACCTACGCTTCCAACGGTAAAGAGATTTATGAGATATCTATAAAATCTGGAAATGAGAATAATGTGGGCAGTTTCCCTACGCCCGATGAATTGTGGAATAAAACCTATTCAGATCAAAATGAGTGGAAAGATAAATTTGCTAAAGTGCCCAATGAAGGAGATTATGGCAAGCGCTATTATCAGGAAATTGCCATTAATAATGCTTTGAATGCTATAGCTGAAGAAAAAAATAGAATACTTTTAACTATGGCTACTGGTACAGGAAAAACTGCTGTTGCTTTTCAAATAGCTTGGAAACTATTTCAAACACGTTGGAATTTAAAACGAGATGGAGCGCGCCGACCAAGAATATTATTTTTGGCAGATAGAAATATATTAGCTGATCAGGCGATTAATGCCTTTTCTGCTTTTGATGATGATGCGCGCGTGCGTATTAATCCATTAGATATTAGAAGACGAGGAAATGTACCTATGAGCGGAAGTGTTTATTTTACGATATTCCAAACATTTATGAGTGGTCCTAATGGTACGCCATATTTCGGTGATTATCCAAAAGATTTTTTTGATTTTATTATTATTGATGAGTGTCATCGAGGCGGAGCTAATGACGAAAGTAATTGGCGCGGAATTCTGGAATATTTTTCACCAGCTGTTCAGCTTGGTTTGACAGCTACACCAAAACGACAAGACAACGTGGACACTTATAAATATTTTGGTGAGCCAGTATATATTTATTCATTGAAAGAGGGTGTTAATGATGGTTTTTTAACGCCATTTAAAGTTAAACGTATTAAAACCACGATTGATGATTATGTTTATACTTCTGATGATCAGATTATTGAGGGTGAGGTAGAGGAAGGAAAAGTATATGAGGAGCCGGATTTTAATAAAATTATTGTTATCAAAGAACGTGAAGAGAAAAGAGTCCGTGTAGTACTTGACGAAATGAATCAAAATGAAAAGACTATTATATTTTGCGCTACGCAAGATCATGCTCTAGCCGTTCGCGACTTAGTAAATCAGATGAAAGAAAGTAGGGATCCTTTTTATTGCGTTCGAATCACGGCTAATGATGGTGCGAGAGGGGAACAATATTTGCGTGAGTTTCAAGATAATGAAAAAACAATACCTACAATTTTGACAACATCGCAAAAGCTTTCTACAGGAGTAGATGCTCGCAATATCAGAAATATTGTTTTAATGCGTCCAGTAAATTCAATGATTGAGTTCAAGCAAATTATTGGTCGTGGTACAAGACTTTTTGATGGTAAAGAATTTTTTACCATCTACGATTTTGTTGATGCCTATAAACATTTTTCAGATCCAGAGTGGGACGGAGATCCGGTAGATGAAATCTGCCCAAAATGTGGAAAAGAACCCTGTATCTGTAAATCTAAACCACCACGCACATGTGACATTTGTGGTAAAAGACCATGTGAATGTGAAAAACCACCTAGAACATGTCCTGTGTGCGGCAAGATTCCTTGTGAATGCGAAAATCCGCCAAATAGGAAACTAAAAATTAAATTACGTGATGGTAAAGAACGTGAAATTCAACATATGATTACTACATCTTTTTGGAGTGCTGACGGTAGACCAATTTCAATTCAAGAGTTTATGGAAAATATGTTTGGCGCTATGCCGGAATATTTTAAGAGTGAAGAGGAATTAAGAAATATTTGGTCCAATCCAACCACACGCAAAGTATTTCTAGATAAGATCGCTGAGAAGGGTTATGGTAGGGAAGAACTAGAAACCTTGCAGAAAATGATTGACGCAGAGGATAGTGATCTGTTTGACGTTTTGACTTATATATCATTTTTGACGGAACCAATTTCCAGGGCACAGAGAGTGACACAGGCAAGAGATAAAATATTTGCTGGTTTAGATGAAAGACAAAAAGAGTTTTTAGATTTTGTTTTGTCTAAGTATGAAGAAAAAGGTGTGGAAGAGTTAGATGAGGAAAAACTACCAATACTGCTAAACTTAAAATATTATGCTATTGCTAATGCCGAGCAATCACTTGGAAGCGTAGAGAATATTAGATCAATCTTTTTTACATTCCAGAAGCATCTTTATGCTGAGAAAATTAGAGAATATATTTAGATAATAAGTATCAAAGTGAAAATGATCAATATCAAAAACTTAGAAACTGGTGAGATTACACCATTCTATCAATATAAACAGGATAAACTTAAAAATATCAAAAAAGATTGTTTGTCCGTTACCAGTATTATTGCCAAAAAAGTAATGACAAAAGCAGAGCTGGAGAAGTTAATACTTTCTGAGGCTATAAATGTAGTAAATTTTAATAATAAAAGATATATTAATAAGGTAGAATTGGCTCATTTTTTAAATAGAAAATAATAAATAATTATTTCTATATGGATCCAAAAAAACAACCGCAACTATCAGTATTTAGAAAAATGATTTCGTTGGTAGTTGATTATATTAAAAATTTTAATAGTAGTAATAATTTTTTATCAAAAATGGTTAAGGGCAACTCAACTAAATTACTGATTAATAGTGGAATTGTTTTATTTATTATATTATGTATTTTTGGTATTTTTATATACTTTTATGTTGTCAGGCAAAGTTTAGCGAATGATATAAATAATACTGATTTATTGAATTTTGAAGTTGGTAGTAAATATAGTGATTTATGTGGAGTAAGTGAAACCGAGTGCCCCAGCTTTGAATTTGTAAACGGAATTATTGAAGAGAGATTTAATAATGACGATAACTATGCCAGTATTAATTTGGATCTAGCTTCTAGTAAACGATTTTCGATTACCGTTGGGAGCAAATTAATAAATGTAGCTATTATTCCCTATGATTGGATATGGGCGTCAACTGGTTATGGTGTTTATGTAGTAGATGTTAATCAAAAAAAATCGATAGCCAACATAATTAACGACAAAGATTTATTACAAAGTATTGAAGTAAGTGATGGAAAAATACTATTAAAACTAGAATCCTGGGAGCAAGCAAATATAGTTTATCTAAAATCGTGTAGTTTTAATGATGATTTAAAGAATAAAGAAATAGAATGTGAAATAGTAGATAGTATTTAAATAATTAGCGGTATAAGTTAATAATTTTATGAAACACCCCTTCCAATTTATTCAATCATTATTACTCTCTAAGAAAATATCATTGCGAGAGGTGATGCTAGTTATTGCTATTTTGATAATTTGTATAGTTACACTGTTTTCATATTTAGAATTATTTATTTATGTAGCTGTACAATCATCAAATGTTTATGTGTGGCCTTTATTAATGCTAGTTCCTCTAATTATATTTATATTAAATCCATGGCAGTATGGTTTTAAATCTATTATTATTAAGAGTTGTTTCATTGTTTTAGTATTCTCATTTTTTATTTATACAATTCCGTATACTTGGCAACAGACTTCGTTAATACTTCAGGAGGAAAACAATATAGACACAGATCAGGAAGAATCTGTTGATTATCCAATAGGTATGGTAAATCATCAACCATCTGGTAGGGCATTTGAAATGATTGAGCTCACTAATGGGACTAATAAAATAGATTTGGACAAAGATGGAATAATTGATTCTGTGTTTGTTGCTAAGCGCAATAATGGAGTGTCTTCGCATACTTATAATACATATTTTTTTAGTATGCAATCACCCTCCGAATATTCTAATGAGTTAAAGAAAAACATCTCTTATTGGAACGTGGTAACAATTTGGAAAGTTTATAAAGAAAGCGAAAATGATGAAATGTATAAAGATTATTTGACCTCTACTGAGAATGCCTATGGCTCTTCGCGGGCTATTATTTTGATTGAAGAAAGTAACCAGGCTTCCACTCTTGTGATAGCAGAAAAAGAAATGAGTATTAGGACAGACCCTAATTGGTCTTTTGGAACTCCAGAAAGGGTAGGGTTTCATTTTTATGATTTAAAAGAAAATAACATGGAGGACTATACCAGTGACACTTACTATAAATATCGTGATACAGCATATACTGAAAAAAAATATTCCAATGTTTATAAAGCCATTAATGAAGAGCTAAAAACACTTTACTAGGCAGCTATACTAATCATAATGATTATTGAAGAACAAATAAATAACGAGACTATTATCAAGGATATTTTTAGTTGGTATGGCATTGATATTCGTAATGCTATATTTAACATTGGTGTAAATCCAACTCTTGCTACATATATTTTTGCTACCCCTAGCACCTTGAATGATATTTATCATAAAGATCGTAAACACTGGCTAGAATTAAAAAATGCCTTGCTCATTGCTCTAGATGTGCAGGTAATTAGAATGGTAGTGAAGGATAATATCACCAGTATTGAAGTCCCCAATAAAGAACGAGCCCTAGTTAATTTAGCAGATGAACTATTGTCCGAGACTTACAAAAATTTTGAGTCAGGTCTGATCATTCCTTTTGGACGAGATGGTTTTAATAACTCGCATTTTTATGATTTAAGAAAATTACCACATTTATTAATGGCTGGTGCCACTGGTTCAGGAAAATCTACTTTTTTGAATACTTCCATTATCAGTTTGACGAAAAAACACAGCCCAAAAGAGTTAAATATTATTTTATCTGATGTAAAAAAGGTTGAGTTTGATGCATTCCAGGAATTGCCCCATCTATTGAGACCAATAATTAATGATCACGATCAGATAAATGAAGCGTTTGCTTGGTGTGATCTGGAAGTAAATAACAGACTAAAGATTTTTTCCGATTGTCAGGTGAATAATATTGATGAGTATCATAAAAAACAAATTATGCCTTATATCGTTTTTATCATTGATGAAATTAGTGATTATATAGTCTTCGATGCTTATCATGGCAAAAAATTATTAGCTATGATATTAAAGGTTATGGATCGTGCAGAACAAGTAGGTATTCATTTAATTATTAATTCTTCTCGACCATGCGAAGAGACTTTTCCTATTGATTTGCGAAATAAATTTTTATCAAGACTTGTCTTTGTCACAGCAGGTGAGAGTGATTCTAAGATTGCCTTGGGACAGGGAGGAGCTCAGTCGCTTCTTAGTAAGGGAGATGCGCTGTTTAGGTATAGAAACGCCGATGATCCAATAAGATTACAGCTTCCCTATAGTAAGTCATAAATTATATGCACATCACTGCTTCAAAACTTTATGATTATATGCAATGTCAGCATCGAGTTTGGCGCGATGTTTATGGCCCAGAAGAAGAAAAAATAATGGAAACCAATCCCTTTGTTCAATTGCTTTGGGACAGAGGTGTGCAATACGAAAAGACTATTATTTCTCAAATTGGTGACTATCTTGATTTGTCAGAGGGTGGTCTAGAATATCGATTTAAAAGCACCATAGAGGCTATGAAAAATAAGACTCCTTTGATATATCAGGGCGTTTTGATTGCTGATAATATTTGCGGTATTCCCGATTTACTTAGACTGATGCCCAATGGTACATATATACCAATTGATATTAAGTCCGGTATGGGTTACGAGGGTGTTGACGAAGAAAATAACGATGAGGGTAAGTTAAAAGAACATTATGCTGTGCAACTAGCATTATACTGCGACGCGCTTATCAGGCTTGGTTTTGAGGTAAAAAAGGTAGGTATTATCTATGACATCCATCGCAATGAAGTTATATATAATCTAGAAAATCCCATCGGTAAAGTTAAGAAGATTACCTATTGGCAATTATATGAACAAATTTTGAATAATGTTACTTTACTAATAGAAAATCAAGTACAAAATAAACCGGCTATGGCTGGGACGTGTAAATTATGCCCGTGGTATAACAGCTGTAAAAAGTGGGCGATTCATAATGACGATCCAACATGTCTATTTAATCTAGGTAGAAGTAAACGAGATACTTTATATGAGGATTTACAAATTAATACAATTACGGACATTTTGGCTATTGATGTAAAAGATGCAATGAAACAAAAAGATAGAGATAAATCATTTCTTAATAAGATTGGACAGAAAACTATTGATCAATTTATAGCAAGAGCTAATATCATAAAAAATATAAAAAAACCCGTGGTCTATGAAAAAATTGAATTCCCTCAAGTCAATTATGAATTATTTTTTGATATTGAGGATGATCCGACGCGAGAGTTTATATATTTGCACGGTGTTTATGAAAGAAGTCCTCAGGGTGAGAGATTTCTCGATTTTACCGCAAAAGATATATCGGAAAAGGCAGAGAAAAAGGCTTGGTCAGATTTTTGGCAATATATCAAATCACTTCCAGAAAATAACTTTTCTGTCTATTATTATTCTCATCATGAGAAAACAACATATAGAAAAATGCAAAAACATTATCCCGATGTTATAGCAGAAGATGAAGTAGAACATTTTTTTGCCAACCCCAATGTGATTGACTTATATCAAATTGTAAAAAAACATACTGATTGGCCAGTTGGTAGTTACTCTCTTAAAACATTAGCGCAATACCTTGGTTTTTCTTGGCGCGATGAAACTCCCTCTGGTGCTTTATCTATACGGTGGTTTAATGATTATATAAAGACAAAGGAAGTAAGTAAGTTAGAAAGAATATTGCTTTATAATGAAGATGACTGTAAAGCAACTATGGTTTTAAAAGACGCTATTGAGAAAATATAATTAAAATAGCATGAACCTCTATCTAGACATTGACGGTACGATTATTACTAAGCAAGGTCAGGAAGCAAATCATCTTGAGGAATTTTTGATTTACGCTACTACTAATTATGATTGTTACTGGCTATCTACTCACGTGCAAGGCGATGCCACTGATGCTCTGCGTTATTTAGAATCAGTTGTCTCCGAAAAATCAATGATTTTATTAAAACAATTCAAACCAACATCTTGGTCAAATTTAAAAACTGAAGCAATTGATTTTACTCAGCCCTTTGTCTGGCTGGACGATTGCGTCTTTACCCCGGAAAAAGTAATATTGAAGAACAGAGGAGTTTTGGATAGTTTAATAGAAATAGATTTAAAAAATAATCCGGATCAATTACTAACTTTAATTAAAAAAATATGATATCAGCAAACAATAAACTTATTACAATTTTTGAAGAACATCCCGTTCGCCGCACTTGGGATGCAAAACAAGAAAAATGGTATTTTTCGGTAGTTGATATTATTAAAATTTTAACAAACCAAGCTGATTTTCAACTATCAAGAAACTACTGGAAAGTGCTTAAAAATCGTTTAAATTAGGAGGGTTCTGAAGTGGTTACAAAATGTAACCGGTTGAAATTGGTGGCCGAGGATGGAAAATTACGCATAACCGACGTTGCTGACGTAGAGACAATTTTTCGTCTTCTCCAATCCGTACCATCTCCCAAGGCCGAACCTCTCAAATTATGGCTGGCTAAAGTCGGTTATGAAAGAATGCAGGAAACTATTGATCCGGAACTATCTATTAGCCGTGGTCACAAAAATTGGCAGTTAATGGGACGAAGCCAGAAATGGGTTGAGCAAAGAATGTTAAGTGTGGAAACAAGAAATAAATTTTAATAAATAATAATATGACCAAAACAGAAATGTTATTGTTAGAGATTTTAGCAGAAATTAAAAAAGTTTCTAGCTATTTAGAGAAGCCAGAATTATTAGCGTCAATAGAGGAGAGAGAAAATGAGGCATTTTATTCTGAGACAAAGCATTTATTACTAAATTGTGATACGATAACCACGGCTTATATTCAACGCCATCTCAAAGTTGGTTATGCACGCAGTGCCTACTTATTGGAAAGATTAGTGGCTGAGGGGTATATTAGTGAGCGTCAGGGTACAATACCTGGTAAAGTGTTATTAAAATAAGTACTTACTAAGTTTAATTGGAATATAAAATTATTTAATGCCTAATAAAATAGTTAAAAAAAGTATCTACGATGTTATAGTCATCGGCGGAGGTCCAGCTGGCATGATGGCGGCTGGTAGAGCAGCAGCAAGAGGACAACGCGTTTTGCTATTGGAAAAAAACGATTCATTGGGTAAAAAGCTATTATTAACTGGCGGTGGGCGGTGCAATTTTACTAATAATCAAAGTAGCTTACAAAACTTTTTAGCTAAGTATGGTAAAGACAGCAAATTTTTGTTTTCTACTTTTTCCCAGTTAGATGTCCAGAGTACCATCAATTTTTTTCAAGATCATGGCTTGGCTACTAAAGAAGAAGCAGAGGGTCGGATGTTTCCAGTTTCTGACCGCGCTCAATCAGTACTCGATGTTTTAACAGATTATTTAGCACAAGGTAAGGTCAAAATAATGTTTAACGCTGTAGTGAAAAATATTAATATTAAAAAGAATTTAGTAGTTGTTCGGCTAGATGATTTATCGGAAATTCAAGCGTCATCTTGCGTGGTGGCTTGTGGCGGCGTATCGCGACCAGATACTGGCTCTAGCGGCGAAGGATTTGATTGGCTCAAATCCTTGGGTCACAAAATTATTATTAATGAAATGTCTTTGGTACCAGTAGTGCTCAGTGATTACTGGGTAAAGAATCTCAGTGGCGTTACCCTTACTGATGTTCGTTTGACTATCAGACAGTACAATAAAAATCAAAAGTCGCAAACTGGCAAATTATTATTTACTCATTTTGGTGTGAGTGGCCCAACTATTTTGAATATGAGTAAGCAGATTAGAGAATTACTGAAATATGATAAGGTGGAAATTTTAATTGATTTATTACCACAATACGACCATGGGCAATTAAAAGAAAAAATATTATCCTTAATTAGTGATGACGGTCGAATTAAGGTACGGACGATGTTGATCCAATTAGTGCCAGCTTCTTTAGCTGTAGAATTATTAAAATTAGCGGAAATTGATAATGATACAGTTAATCACCATTTAGAGCGAGATGCTCGTTCACGATTGATTAATTTACTCAAAGCAGTACCTTTACACGTGCAAGGATTACTCGGAGCTGATAAGGCTATAGTATCTTCTGGTGGTGTTGATTTATCCGAAATTGATTGGCAAACTATGCAATCACGTCGGCATCCTCAACTGTTTATTGTTGGCGATATGTTGAATATTGATCGACCTTCTGGTGGTTATAGCTTGCAGCTGTGTTGGACTACTGGCTATGTAGCTGGTGATCATTGTTAAAATAAAATTAATTTATAATAAAATGAAATCTAAAAGTAGTACAGTAAAAAATTACAGGATCATTAGTAGCGTATATTTTATCATCGCTTTAATATTTTTGGCTGGCTTATTTGCCCCTAATGATTTTACAGTTGATGAATTAACAACTTATATTTTTGGTTTACTGTCTATTGGTATTGGGTTGTGGTTAATTATTAACCATGACCGACGTTTAAATTTATCAAGCAAGAAGATCTTTAATTTTATTTTACCCGGTATTTATAATGCTGGAGCACTGGCTGATATGAAGGGAAGTGAAAAATATTTTAACGATAATTTTAAAGAAGTATTACCGAAAAAAAATTATTTTTTAGGAACAATTATTTTATTAGTGGGGATTATTATTGCCGTAGTACCATTTATTATTTAAAAAATAAATATTTATGAAGTTAATTATCGTCCGTCATGGAGAAACAATGGAAAATGCAGATAATATATGTCAGGATCCAACCGGTGGAACCTTGTCACCAAAAGGGATTAATCAAGCTGCGGATCTAGCTAAAGAAATAAGTGGTTTGCCGATAGATTATGTCTTTGTTAGTGATGCGCAAAGAACGGTGGACACTGCTCAAGCCATCTTAAAATACCATCCAGTCGTAAAACTACAAACCGATACCCGGTTACGCGAAAGAGATTGTGGTAATCTTCGAGGACATAAATTTCCTCATGATTGGGATTGGGATAAATTGCCAGCAGACTGTGAGAGCAACGAGCAACTAGTTTCTAAGATTAAGGATTTTCTCACTGATATTTATCCAAGACATTATAATGATACCGTGCTAGTAGTTACTCACGCTCATATTATTAAAGCCTTTTTGATTGTTATAGAAAAATTACCCGTTGATCAATTAAACAAATTTATTGATGTTGATAATACCGGGTTATTAGTTAGGGAAATTAATGAATTGTAATGTTTATTATAGTATTATAAAATATTTTACTAATTAATTAATGATAATATAATAAAATAATGAATAGAGAAAATATCAAATTAAATCAGATAGAAAATCAAAATAAAGTCGAAATCCAAGGCCTTGGGGATTTTGATCAGCAATATTTTGATGAAATCCAAGGCCATGATGATTGGATTGCTCTTGGTAGTGAAGATTACACCAACCAACACTACTTTACAGTCTTTGGTACCAACAACGAAAAATTAGGAATCGTTGGTGTTTATGATACTGATTATGAAAAAAATGTTACTCATACTGTGGTGGATCCTAAATATCGTAATCAAGGTTTGAGTGGGAAGTTTAAGCAGTATTTAATTAAAAAATTGGATCTGCCTTTTATTACTTTGACTATTAGTTTAGATAATATCCCTTCTATTAAAGCGACGGGGAAAATACCCAATGTTCAAAAAATTAGCGATGCTAACTATGAACGGCAGTTTCATAAAGTTAAATATTTGTTAGTCGTGCCAAAATAACAGATGTAATTCAATTCAAATAATAGAGGAGATTCATGCAGAAAATTTAAAAATTTTCTGTTTTGTTTAAAATAAATAAAAATGGTATAATAACAATCGTTATGACAACAGATCAATGGCAAAAAACAAAGGATTTAATCATGGATCGATTCAAAATTGAGAATTCCAGTATTGAGACATTTGAGCTAGAAAATTCTGATCCACCAGCAACCGAAAGCGTTGAAACTATTGAGTTTGTCAAAGACGGTCTGAGATTTAGATTAGAGTATATTATTCGTCCGAGAATGCTGGATAAGAAGACTAATTATTCCAATCGTATCGGTGGCCAAGTGCAGGTTAAAATGCGATATGATTTGACGGATCTGTATGGTTCTTTGCATGTTTATCGATGGCAGAGTGAGGATTGGCAAGAGCTGGATAAAAATATTTTATTTGCCAGTCAAAACAATTAATAAGTTATTAAAATAAAAAAATGCGGCAAACTAAATTTATCTTTTTTCTAATATTAGTAATATTAACCGGGGCATTGATTTTTATTATTCTCGGTGAAAGCCGTAAAGATCAAGTGCCGACAAGCAACAATGACGTGATAAGTAATCTACCATCACCCGAAGTTTTGGTAACGAATTATCAAGCTGCTGTCGGGGCCATATTTGACGAAGCCCGAGGAGTGGTTTTGCAACAGTCAATGACGCGTCAAGATGCGGTTAATGCCATTCGGGAGAAACTATTGGCTTTAAGTGGAGTGCCGAAAGATTGGCAACAAGTTCACTTTCAATTGGTAGTTGCTTTAAGCAAAGATTTTTCTGGACAGATTGAAGAGGCCAAAAAAATGTATTTAGAGCTAGAGCAAGAAGCTCAATGGTTAGCTAGTAGCTTAAATTTTTTAATCCAGTAAGCATGATTTTATTGAATCGAGTATTATCGTTTTTAATTCCCCTAATTTTTTTATTAGCCCAGCTGCTATATTTAAAATACTCGACTATGGTCTATAGTTTAGTTTTTATCATATTCTTATTATTGATATTTTATAACTTATCCTTGCGCCATTGGCAGTTTAGTTCAAAAAATTTATTAACCGCCGGATTAGGAATTATTAATCAAACTATTTTTTTAGTTGCGGTGACAGTTTTCTCTTTATTTGTGCCAGCTAATTGGTTCTATTGGGTATTAACAATAATTTTAACATTGGTTTTTTATTTACAACTAACATATACCTTTCAAAATCAGTATCAATTTTTATTGAAAGGATATCAGTGGCTGAAAGATTGGCAATTTTCTTATATTTTTTTGTTAATCTACATTTTACAGGTACTAGTTTATAATTTTGCTATCTATTTCAACTGGTCAACCTATTGGACATCGGCTGTTAGTGCGGTAGTGATTATTGTTATTTTGGTGCTTAATTCCCAATTTTACAAATTTACTTGGTTGCAGTTACTGTTTATTTTATATTTTGGTTGGCAAATAACATTAGTTTTGGATTTTTGGCCAATGGATGTGTACGCTCGCTCATTAGTAGCATTAGTCAATTATTATTTTATTCTTAATTTAATTATTTATAAGAAATTTTTTCATTACTATTATGAAGCTAAATAAAGAAGAAAAAAAAATTAGCAATGAGCGGGCGGAAACTATTCAAGAAATTTATGCCAGTAGTGACGAAATTCGCATCCCCACCCGTTCTTTGAGTTGGACCGGTCTGATTATCGTCGCGCTGCTGGCCGGATTACTAGCGGGTTTTTTTGGTGGTTATTGGCAAGCTTCAATGAAGCCAGCATATCTTCAGAACAAAACACCAAATGATGAAGTAAAAAAAGTGGATATTTTAACGGCTTTGCAGGAACGAGATTTGAGTGCTAAGCAAAAAACAACGAACGCGCTGATGGACAGCATCGCTCAATCAACAGTTACTTTTTATTGGAAAAATAATAAGGACAACTCCAATTTATTAACGGAAAAAAATGTTTTAGCTCAAGGCTTAGTTATTACCAGTGATGGCTGGCTATTAACTTCGGCCATTTTAGCAAATATTCCCTTGAAAGAAATTTTGGTTATTACTGGTGATCGGCAGGGATATGAGCTGGAGCAAGTTATCAAGGATAACTATACTGGGTTAATTTTAGCTAAAATTAAGGCCGAAAATTTAAAAACACGAAGTATTATTAATGATCAAACTGCTCGCGCCAATGAAGATTTTATTTTGTTAAGAAACACTATGCGACTGGGTAATCCCGAAACGCAGTACGTCAACGTTATTAGTAGTAATTATCGGGCGCTAGGAAGTACTATTTTGGATTATCTCATTAGTACGGAAGAATTATCTTCATATTGGAAACTGAATAAACAAATCAGTACGGAGTACGGTGGTAGTCCGATTTTTACCAGTGATGGTGAAGTTGCCGGTTTGTTAATAAAACAAAAAGAACAAACTGATTTAGTAGTTGCTGGATTTTATTTAAAAAACTTAGTCACTAACTTTTTGAATAGTCAAAACAAACCAATGCATAATTATCTGGGTTTACAATACATTGATCTGGCAGAAATCGTTGGTTTACCGAAGGATCTCCAACGCGGCTACAATCGCGGAGCGCTAATTTATGGCAGTACTGAAGCTGAAGCAATTATCGCTGAGGGTCCTGCGGCTCGTGCTAAACTTCAAAAAGGGGATATTATTTTAGCGGTTAACGATCAGGAACTTAATAGTATTAATAGTTTAAATCAGATTATTCAGGAGTATCCACTAGGCACAACGATTAGTTTAAAAGTATTAACGGCGGCAGGCCAGGAAAAGGATTATATTATTATTTTGGATGTCCAATAAAGATTTAAATAATTTACCAAATAGTACCAATAAAAAGATCGCTAGCATTGATTTGGCTGATCTCGTTATTGACGATCAAGAATTACTTGATTTATTAACTCGCAAAGAAAAGGAAAAGGTCATTTCGCAGTATGAACTAAAAAAATTAATTGAAAATCAAACTGTGAATGATCATTATACGCTACCCGGTACAGCGAATAACAATTCCATTCCAGTTTCTCGATTTGTAATTGATTTGAAAAAGCAAGTTATTGCGCAAACAGAATTACCGCAGCCACCACCACAACCCATTGTTAGTCATTATAGTTTTCAGCGCGCATGGACTTGGCTGAAAAAGGATATTTTTGTCATCACAACACCTATATTTTTACAGCATTGGCGTTCTTGGCCAACTTTTTTGCAAAAACAAAATCGGGTGGTATTTTTCGGAGCCTGGTCGCGTTTAACCATAGTTAATTTAGCTATAATATTTTTGCATCTTGGAAAAAAATTAAATATCCCGTCGCACTATTTATTGCGCTGGTTCTATCGCTTAGATCAACGAGCTAATCTTTGGCTAGAACGCCACTGGTCAGCTACTAATATTAATTTGCGAAACCGTTGGAGTTGGCAGCAAGTTTTTTTCTTTACTTTTGTGTGTTTATTAGTTATTTTACCTATTTCCGGTTTTCATTATTATCAAAAATTAAATAAAACTAAAGGATTGGTTTTGGGTATTAGTCAGGAAGCGGTCAGAAATTTGGAATCTGGTTGGCAAGTTTTACAGCAAGGTGATTGGACTACGGCGCGTGAGAAATTTCAACGGGCTAAATTTAATTTTAATAGTGCTCAGAAAGAGTTGCTAAATTACCACCAAGGATTATTAACGCTCAGTAAAAACATTCCCTATTACGGTGAGCAGTTAAGTGTTGGCAGTAAATTATTGAATATTGGTGATGCCGTAGCCAGTATTGTTACGGCGATGGCTGACATTGACGCTGCTACTGGTGAGCAAAACCCTACTCAATTACTAACCAATCTTCACAATCGAGCGGTTTATATTCAACAACGCTATGCAGAAATAAAACCGTTAATTGCGGAAATCAACCCCAATGTTTTACCCAAAGAGTATCGATCACTGTTTTATCTGTGGCAAAACAGTAATGAAAAAATAGCACAGTATATTAATGAGCTACAAGATTTTACTGTTTGGCTCAATAATTTTTTAGGACAGGATCAGCCTAAAAGATATTTATTACTCTTTCAGAACAGCAATGAACTCCGGGCCACTGGCGGCTTTATTGGTAGTTTTGGTTTACTGGATGTAGCTAATGGCCAAATAAAAAAATTGGATATTCCTGGTGGTGGCTCATATGACCTCAAGGGACAACTGAAAGAATTTGTCTATGCACCCTATCCCATGCAATTAATAGAAAATCGTTGGTTTTTCTGGGATGCTAATTGGTGGCCTGATTGGCCGACAGTAGCTAAGAAAGTCAGCTGGTTTTATGAAAAGTCTGGTGGTCCAACCGTTGATGGTGTTATTGCGATCAATAGTGATGCTTTGATTGATTGGCTGAAGATTTTACCAACTATCAATTTACCAGAGTATCAGAAGGATATTAACGCTAATAACGTGATTATGAGTTTACAACACTACAGTGAATTCGAATATGATAAGGAAACTAATAAGCCCAAACAAATTATCGCCGATTTGGCCAAAGCGTTGTTAGAAAATAGTAGCAAATTATCGCCCACTGAACTATTAGCTTTTGGCAAACTATTGAATCAGCAGTTAGGTAGTCGTCAGATTCAAATTTATTTAGCTGATCAAAAACAACAACAACAAGTAGAAAAACTAGGCTGGTCTGGTAATATCCAGGACAGTAAAAGTGATTATTTGCTGGTGGTTAACCAGAATATTGCTGGTGGTAAGACTGAGAAAGTTGTTAAACAAAAAATTGATTATCAATTAAGCGTTGGTCCGGATTTGTATTTAATTGCCAAGACGGCCATTACGCGTGATCATCAAGGTAATCCCAATGATATTTTTGAGCGACAGCGCAATGTCTCGTTTGTTCGTATTTACGTTCCCTTGGGCGCTGAGCTGATCAGTATTGAGGGTGCTACACCGCCGGATAATAAATTGTTTAGCCGAGAAAAAATAGAATTGCAGCCGGATCGCGACTTGATGGAGCAAGATGGGATTAACTACTTTCAATCTTTTGATCAGTATTATACTGTCCAGCAATTTAATAAGCAGGTTTATGGTCAGTGGCTGATGGTGGATCCCGGTGAAAGCAAAACCATCACTTTTACCTATCGTCTACCGATTAGTATTACTAAAATAGAAAATTCCAATTTTTATCAAAATTTACTTTTTGCCACCAAGTATCACTTAACTTATTCATTGTTATTACAGAAACAATCTGGTCAGGATGAATTTCCTATTCATGTTCAATTTGTTGGTGGTAAAAAGTGGAGCATCTTTAATCTTCAGCAAAATGACGAATTGATTCTTAGCGCCGACAAGGGACTGGATATGACATTCAATCTAGCCAATGATCAAACCCTGTCTTGGGAATTAGAATAATTGTTTTAGCTCTTGTTCTTGACAGGTTAAATTAGTTTATTATACTGATAAAGTCGATTATTATTATAGTCAATAAAAAAAGCGTCCTAATAGAAGACTATGTTGATAATTTTTTTAACCTGAATAAACTCAGGTAAAAAATTAAGAAAATTACGACGTAGAGAATCGCTCCATTAGGACGCGTTTTTTTTCTGGACAAGAATAGAAAATCGTATTATAATTACTAAATAATTATGTTAAAAATGTTCTGGCGAAAGATATCAACTTCCATTACTGGCGGTGCTATACTTATCGCTTTTTTTTCTATCATTGCTAAGATTGTTGGTCTCTTTCGTGATCGACTACTTGCTAGTACCTTCGGCGCTGGCCAGACGCTCGATGTTTACTATGCTAGTTTTCGTTTACCAGATTTTATTTTCAATACTTTAATGTTAGGTGCGTTTGCGGCCGCTTTTATTCCAGTATTTATTAAAACCTGGTCAGCGAACAAAGAAGAAGGTCAAAGATTGATCAACTCGTTGCTCAATTTTTTTATTATTACCATGTTGGTTTTGGTCGGTATTGGTATTGCTTTAGCTCCCACTATTATTGATTTAATTACACCCGGATTTTCTTCAGTGATGAAAACGGAAACAGTTGAATTAACCCGCATCATGTTATTGAGCATTGTTTTCTTTGCTGCTAGTAATATTTTTTCTAGTGTATTAAATGCTTGGCGTAAATTCTTTTTATATTCGTTAGCTCCTATTTTTTATAATATCGGTATCATCAGCGGTATAATTTTTATAGTTCCTTATTACGGTCAGAAGGGTTTAGCCTGGGGTGTATTACTAGGTGCTTTTTTGCATATGATAGCCCAGTTATCTGCTGCTCTGTATCATGGTTGGCGCTGGCAGGCGGCATTACGATTTAGTACCGAAGTAAAGAAAATATTTACTTTAATGATACCGCGAACAATTGGTTTAGGAGCTTCGCAAATTGAACAAGTGGTAATAATGTCCATTGCCTCTACTTTGTCCATTGGTAGTATTGCCATTTTTAATTTAGCTAATAATTTACAAAGTTTTCCCGTTTCCATTTTTGGCATTTCGATGGCCATTGCCACCTTTCCTATATTCTCTCAAGCAATTGCCGATCAAAGAATGGATCATTTCCGCGGTTGCTTTGGTATTAGTTGGCGTAAAATACTTTTTGTCATGATTCCCTTGTCCGTAATGATTTTAGTCACCCGAGCCCAGATTGTTCGTTTATTTTTGGGCAGTGGACAATTTGATTGGGAGGATACCTATTACACAGCACAGGTTTTGGGAGTATTGGCCGTATCTTTGTTTGCTCAGGGCAGTATTCCACTTCTAGCGCGAGCCTTTTATTCCTTAGAGGATACAAAAACACCGCTGATAACCGGTGTTATTAGCGTCTTTATTAATATCGTTCTCGGTATTTATTTATCCCAGCATTTTGGTATTATTGGTTTGGGCATTTCCTTTTCTTTGGCCAATATTTTTAACATGTTAACTTTGTTGTTTATTTTACGAGAACGCATTGGTGATCTTGATGACCATAATTTAATTAACGCCATCATCAAAATGACGATTAATTCCTTTCTGATGGGCCTGGTAATTTATGGCTTATTACATCTTTTATCATCCATAGTAAATATGCATACTTTTTTGGGTATTTTCCTGCAAGCTAGCGTAGCGTTGACGGGCGGATTAATAACTTATTTACTACTTGCTTATCGTGATCAGTTAAATGAATGGAAAATGATCATGGAGCAACTAAAAAAATTTTTACCGAAAAATAGATTAAAGGAAAATCATGAATAAACACCAAGAAAGTATTCGTAATTTTTGTATTATTGCGCATATTGATCACGGTAAATCAACCCTAGCTGATCGTTTTTTGGAGCTGACAAATACCGTCGCGAAACGAGATATGAAAAATCAATTATTAGACACTATGGATATCGAGCGGGAGCGCGGTATTACCATTAAATTACAACCCGTGCGAATGAACTATCAAGGTTATCAATTAAATTTAATTGACACTCCGGGACACGTAGATTTTAACTATGAAGTATCACGCTCATTAGCCGCGGTGGAAGGCGCTATTTTGATTGTGGATGCGACTCAGGGTATTCAAGCGCAAACTCTAGCCAATTTGCATCTAGCTCAAGACCTACAATTAACAATAATTCCCGTTATTAATAAAATAGATTTACCAGCAGCCGATGTGGAATCCGCGGAAAAAGAGTTAATGAAATTATTAAACTGTCCAGCCCAAGATATTATTGCCGTGTCAGCAAAGACTGGTTTAAATGTTGAGCGTATTTTAACAGATGTTATTGCGAAGGTGCCACCACCACCAGAGCTTGACACCCCAGCGCGGGCTTTGATTTTTGATTCTAAGTTTGATGACTATCGCGGTGTGATCGTTTTCGTTCGTTTAGTTTCTGGTCGTTTTGTTAAGGGGCAAAAGATTAGATTGTTAGGCACTGGTGCCGAAACTGAAGTTATGGAAGTTGGTTGTTTTAAACCAACATTACAACCAAGCCCCAGTTTAGAGTGTGGTGAAATTGGTTATATTGTTACCGCTTTGAAAACAATTACCAGCGCCCGAGTTGGTGATACGGTCTCTTTGGTCACGGAGAATACCAAACCACTACCGGGCTATAAAGAGATTAAACCAATGGTATTTGCTGGTTTATTTTGCCGGGAAGGAAACGAATTTAACAAATTACGCAGCGCTATTGAAAAACTAAAGTTGAATGACGCGGCGCTGGACTACCAACCAGAAAACTCCTCAGCTTTGGGCTTTGGTTTTCGCTGTGGATTTTTGGGATTATTGCATTTGGAAGTAGTGCAAGAACGATTACGAAGAGAATTTAATTTAGAATTGATTGTCACCATTCCCGCCGTTGGTTACCGCGTAACATTTACTGATGGCCGGATAGAAATTTTAAGTAGTCCATTAGACTTTTCTGATATCACCAAAGTACAAAAAGTGGAGGAGCCACTATTGCAGGTTGATATTGTCACACCCCAAGTATATTTAGGCAATGTCATGAGTTTATTGCAAGAACGGCGTGCCGATTATATTAATACAGAATACCTTGATGAAAATAGAGCAGTTTTACATTATTTATTGCCTCTTACGGCAATTCTTTCGGACTTTTTTAGTCAGTTAAAAAGCATCAGTTCTGGCTATGCCTCGATGAACTACAATTTTTATGGCTATCAAATTACTGATATAGTAAAATTAGATATCTTGGTTGCTGAGGAAAAAGTAGAACCTTTATGCGCTTTAGTATATCGCGATGAAGCGCAACAGGTTGCCCGGCAAATGGTAGAAAGATTAAAGAAAATAATTCCGCGACAACAATTTGAGGTAAAAATACAAGCTGCTATCGGCGCCAAGATAGTTGCTTCGGAAAAGTTGTCAGCGCTGCGTAAGGATGTGACGGCCAAACTTTATGGCGGTGATGTTACCAGAAAGATGAAGTTGCTCAATAAACAGAAAAAAGGTAAAAGAAAAATGGCCTCTCGCGGTCATGTGCAAATACCTAGTGCTGCTTATCTTGCCGTTCTCAGGAAAAGCGATGATTAGTAATAGAGAAAAGCCATCAGCCAAATCAGCATCGAGCAGATGATAATTATTGCCACCACTCGCCATATCCTTTTTTGCCACTTACGATTGAGCATATTAATTAAATTGAGTTATGATTAATAATGAAAAATAACTTATTTTACAAATTATTTAACAGTAAAGTGATAATATATTTGTTGGCTATCATTATTATACTGTTTATTGCTGTCGCGATCAAAGATATTTATCGACAAAGGGATTTACGCGGTAATTTGAAAAATATTAATCAGCAATTGGCCGATTTAGCTCAAGAAAAAAATGATTTAGCCAATCTATTAAATTATGTACAAAGTAATGATTTTGTTGAAGAAGAAGCCCGTACTAAGCTCAACATGCGGAAACCTGGTGAAAAAGTAATAATTATTTCCAATACAGCGCAAGTGAAAGAATTATTGCCAACACCGCTGACAGTCATTGATCCGTCCGAACAAGATGGTAAAAATTGGCAAAGATGGCTCGATTATTTTTTTGCCGATAAATGATTTTTGGTGATTGATGACGAATTAAATTACTACCACCAATTAATATTATGGAGCCGAGAAGAGGATTTGAACCTCCAACCTACGGTTTACGATACCGTTGCTCTACCGTTGAGCTATCTCGGCACGTCGTTCGCGAACGACGTGCCGAGGCACATCGTAAGCTGATGACTGCAGGTGTAGACTATACTTAATAACTTTTTATAGCCACACTCAAATAATGCAAACAATAAATTAATTAAATTACTTCTTGGAGCGGGTAACGGGAATCGAACCCGTACATCATCCTTGGGAAGGACGTATTCTACCATTAAATTATACCCGCAGTTGTTCAATTATAATATAAACTAATGACATTGACCAGACATAAAATTACCAGCTTTTTTTTAATTTTTGCCGTTTGTATGGCAATTTTTGTGGATGATTTACAAGCCGCAGAAGTAAGTCAAATTGTTACAGTTGGTGACAATCAAAACATACAGATTATATCTTCCGAGGATAATATTTTTTCCAGCCAAATACCAGTTAATGCATTACAGCAGGACGTTGCTGTTTATTTAAACAGTACATCAGCCGAGGTGTTGCCGCCGGGATCTACTCGTTCCAATGCTTATTCATTTTATTTACTATCGGTAGCGTCCTTAAAACAAGCTATTCAATTTAATATAAAATTTTCATCATTTGGGAATACAGCTTTGCAGATATGGTATCGAGAAAACGTTAACGCGACATGGCAACGACAGAAAACAAAAATAGATTCTGTTCATAATTTCGCTTATATCACACTTACTCAGACAGCGGGCCAATTAATTTTGATGGAGCAAGAAAAAATTATTATCAGTCAACCGACAGCAAAAAATAAATACAGTAGTAGTGATCAAATATTTAGTATTATTCCCTTGGCTCCCTGGTCAGGACAAATAGTGCAGATTGATACGCGAAATTTAGAAACCTTGCCGACTCTTGCCGTCATAAATAACGATCTGGTCTATCATTATCAAATTAGTAATACCCACAATAATAAATATAATTTGCAGTTAAAATATCGTCCAGTGTCAGAAAAAATGCCATTACTATATTTTTTAAATGATCAGCAGCAGTGGCAAATGCTAGATAGCAAAATAGATTTAAAAAAAGAATTGATCATAGCAACCACCGAGCAACCAGAATTATTTATCCTCGTTGCTTATCAGCCAGATAGCTGGTTGGGTCGAGCCACCTGGTATCATTATCGTAAGTGTTTATGTGCAGCTTCGCGAGACTATCCCAAAGGTACCAAGTTAAAAGTTACTAATATTAATAATAATAAATCAGTTATAGTCAAAATAAATGATTATGGTCCAGAAAAATGGACAAAAAATTTGATTGATTTAGATGCCGTAGCTTTTAAAAAGATTTCTAGTTTACGAGCGGGTGTGATTAATGTTAAAATAGAGAAAATACCATGATTAAAATTCTCGGAGTTAGTAAAAAATATAATAGTGGCTACACCCTAGATAATATCAATCTGGAAATTAAAGCTGGTGAATTCGTTTCTTTGGTGGGTCAATCAGGAACTGGTAAAACAACTCTGGTCAAATTGATTATCGCTGAGGAAAAGCCGTCTTCGGGGCGGATTGTTATCGGTGGTTGGGATATAACCAAAATTGAACCCTATGAAATACCTTATTTAAGAAGGCAAATCGGTGTTGTTTTTCAGGATTTTAAGCTACTACCTAAGAAAACAGTTTATGAAAACGTTTCTTTTGCTCTGGAAACCTGTGGTTGTAGTACTGATAAAATCAAACAAACAGTTCCGCAGGTTTTGAAAATTGTTAATTTAGAAAATAAAATGGACCGTTATCCTAAACAGTTGTCCGGCGGTGAACAACAACGAGTGGTTATTGCCAGATCTTTAGTTCATAAACCCAAATTATTAATCGCTGATGAGCCCACAGGTAATTTAGATTCTATTAACTCCCGAGAAATTATTGACTTGTTGGTAAAAATTAATCAAATTGGTACTACGGTGCTGTTAGTTACCCATAATCGTGATATTGTTAATAGTTTGAAGAAGAGAGTTATTGCTATTGAAAATGGTAAAATTATTTCTGACCAAGAAAGGGGTCGTTATTTATTATAATTATGTTTTTTCTTGATTTATATCGAACAGTGAAATTTGCCGGTCAAAATTTTTGGCGTAATTGGCTTTTGACCGTTGGCACTACGTCCATTATTACGTTGGCCTTACTTTCAGTTTCCGCTTTATTAATATTCAATCTAATATCGATGCACCTGATAGAAGTCGTGCAATCAAAAACAGAAATTTATATTGACGTTACTAAAGATGCTCAGCAAACGCAAGTGGATTATCTCGTCGAAGAATTAGCTAAGCTGCCTGATGTTAGTCAGGTTAAATTCATTAACGCCGATGACGCCTTAACTAAATTTAAGGAAAGAAATCAAGGTAATGAATTATTATTATCTTCACTGGCGGTCCTTGAGCAAAATCCATTTGCTGGCAGTCTCATGGTCAAGGTTAAGGATCTAAACGATATGCCAAGTTTATTAGCGGAATTAGGTAAGGATGAATATAAAACAATTTTAGAAATTGATAATAGTGAATTTTATCAAACTCGTGATTTGATTAATAATATCGCAAAATATACGGAGCAAATAAGAAAGATTGGTTTTGGTTTAAGTATCTTTTTCATTATCATTGCCGGTATTGTGGTATTCAATACCATTCAAATGGGTATCTATGCTCATCGCGAGGAGATTGGTATTATGAAACTTGTTGGTGCTTCTAATTGGTTTATTCGTACACCATTTTTTTTACAGGGTATTATGTATAGTTTATTTTCGATGTTTATCATTCTATTGCTTATTTTTCCACTGGTCAGCTGGCTACAACCATATTTTGATCAGTTCTTTGGTGATTATTCCACCAATTTAGTACAGTTATTAATGAATAATTTTTTGTTTGTATTTGGTATTGAAATTATTGTGGCTATTTTCATTACCTTTATTGCCAGCACCTTGGCAATGCGTCGTTATCTTAAAATTTAAAGTAATTATTTTATTGTAAATTAAAAAAACCCTTTCTGATCAGAAAGGGTTTTTTGTTCTGAAGAATTAAACGATATCGATATAGGTGGCGGATTTTAATTTACCGTCGTATTTTTTAATAATTTTCTTGCGAAATTTAACCACACCACTATTAGTAGCAAAAATCGAATCATCATTTGCGCGTTTACTGTTGAGACCAGCGCGGAATTTAGTTCCTCTTTGCTTGACGATAATATTACCACTTTTTGCCTTCTCACCAGCAAATAGCTTAACACCGAGACGTTGGGCATTGGAATCACGTAGGTTGGAGGCGGTTCCGCCCGCTTTCTTATGAGCCATATTTGTTTACTAAGATTAATTTTTATAATTTATGTTACTAGATAATATAATAATAATTATATGTTGTCAAGGAAAGCTGGTAATGTGCACACACATATTGCACTTTCTAGTAAACTAGGGCTATATGTCAAAAACTA
>Ga0065182_1000213_pt1 | contig 25089 bp, 34 predicted proteins | sample CryGey02umfilter_2_FD_59208 | JGI IMG/M metagenome (GOLD analysis project Ga0065182, IMG submission 59208) | Groundwater microbial communities from aquifer in Utah, USA - Crystal Geyser 4/10/14 0.2 um filter (version 2) (version 2) | ecosystem: Environmental > Aquatic > Deep subsurface >...
AGAGTGGCTGAGTTTAAGGTAGAAACCCATGGTTTTAAGCAAGGCGATAAACTAGCTTTTATCGGTCCCACTACTGGTTATGAAGAAATAATTGTAGATGAGATCCATACTGATGATGGTGTTGTTAAAGAAGCCCAGAAAGGTGAAATTATTTCAGTTAAAGTTAATTCTAAAGTCAGAGTAAATGATAAAGTCTATTTGATTAAGAAAAGATTTTAAAAAGAGGGATAGATTTATATCTTTTCATCAGTTATTAATACTATGGTAGATGCAGTTAATCAATTAATTAAGCAATTGGTAGCCGATAAGTTTGATCCAAATTCGGATTTAATTTGGTTTAATAAAGATCGTCAAGTAAAAATTCAATTATTAATTCAAAATCTTGAACGAATAAAATCTAGAAATAAATTAAACATATTAAATTTAAAAGGATTATATGGATATATATATCCTTTGTTAAAATATTACCGTAAACAAATCTCATATAAAGAATTCTTAAGAATAACTCATCACGCCACAGCTAAATCTATTAACGAACAAATTGATATTACAATAGCAAATTTAAGAAGGTTAATTCAAGCAGTATACATAGATTCACTTGTTAAAGAGTTAAGAGAAGAAGGAGTCAATGAAAGATTAATTAGAGAAGCATTAACAATACCTTCTGTACATGGAGGTATTAATGTAGTCAAACAACACATAATAAGCACCACCTATCTTTTTGGTAAGGCTCCTTTAAACAAAGAACAGATTTTTAAATTGTATGTGTTGAGGGGTGCTGTTCATTGTCATTATGAAAAGATTGACTTAACAATATTAAAAAGCATTAGGACTTATTTTGATTCTAACAAACAAACATCTTCTTCTTATAGTCAGACATTAGATTTATCACAACTTATTAAAAAAGCTACAATCAAACTAAATCAATTATATGGGGACCATAAAAAACTATTTCTTGCAAGAGATGGGTTTATTTTATACGAAGCACAAATAACATTATTTAACAATAACTCTGATATTGTTTATGTCAGTAGAGCAACACTTAAAGACTACTTTAAGATATTACACACAGAATTATTAAAAGTAATTAAAGTAGTAGGAATGAATAATGTTGAAAAAATAATATTAACATTGTCAAAACATTTTCAAGAATTAAATAAGGAGGAGTATATGGCTCTTTTTTTTCAGTCAATCATGCGTTACCTTAAAGTTTATATTAAACCTAAAACAGTATTTGTAGACTCATCATCGCATTCTATACCGGTAATTCTGGCTGCAATATGCAAGCTATTTTATCCAAATTATGAGTATAATGTTTATTTTGTAACAACAAGTTACAATGATAGAACTGCTGGTTACTTAATTAATCGAAAAGACACATACATTGTAGATATGTTACCAGACTATGTAGATTATGATGAAACTAAAAGTTCAATCATACCTTATTTTCATAAATTATTACCAATTACCCTAAAGAAAAAGTGGAAACAACCACAAGCATATATGGCTCATTTAGTTTTACAATCTGTTTTGCGATCTTAAGATTTAAATAAATTAACGAGCTTTTCTTTTTAGTTCACGATTAATTAAGTCAACTAATAAACTAGCATGACTATATGATCGAGATAAATCTGAAATATCTGGATTTGAATCAACATCAAAAATATAAACAGAAATTCCCTGTTGTGCCGGAAGATAAATTGATTGTTTTACTGTTTCTGGGATTAAATTATCAAAAACCCATTTGTATGCAGGAACATATATCTTAGTGCGTGCATTTGCCAAATCAATTTCAGTAGAACCAAATAAAAATCGAGTATTTTCATAATCCGGAAATCTCCTTTTCTTAACGATATCTGTAGTTAATAAGGCTAAATCTGGCTGATCATCAATTAACTTTAATCCTTGCCAAATTCCTTCAATGGTTCGGGATTTCCGATCAGGCATTCCAGGTACAGGAATTATTTCATTACCCCAAGAATAAAATGGTGAAAAAACGTTGTAAGGTGCATTGCCTGCACTTACATCTATTGCTAACGCGTTTGAACCTAATTCTTTAACTAATTCGGGAGACGCAAATAAGACATATTCAACCATTTTTTATAATAAACCTCCTTAATTTATAAATATTACCCCTCTTTTATTATTGTTAAGTGATAAAGAAATTTAATAAGTAACGTGCTTTCTTGAAAGATCATGAATCTACAACAACATAATTGTCCGGAATGTAACAAGCCACTGCATGTTGGCCAGCATAAATATGCTGATGGTATGTTTGATATCCATTACTGTAAGAACTGTGGATATAGAAAAGAAATGCCTGAAAAGGAATGATTCATTAGAATTTAAAAAATTAACAATACTAAATCAGAATTTCATTCCAGGCGGCATTCTACCGCCAAACTTCTTCATCGCAAACCTTTAGGCAAGCTAAAGCTTTGGAGCCAAATCCATTCAAGTGAAACATTCGCGTTGCTCAGTTTCACGACATCAGAATTCTCAAAATTTCATTCCAGGTGGCATTCTTCCACCAAACTTTTTCATAGCCTTCCCAATATCTTTCTCACCTTTAAACATCTTCATCATTTTCTTACTTTGACGATACTGTTTAATCAATTCTCTAATATCGCCAATACTTAATCCAGAGCCAGAAGCAATCCTGTCAATCCTTCCAGGAGAAAGAACTTCTGGATCTTCCAACTCTTCTTGCGTCATAGAATCCATGGCAAATTTCCACTTCTCTAACTTACCTTCTTGCATGTCTAACATTTCTTTAGGCATCTTCAATGACCCCATTCCAGGAACCATTTCTAATAACTTTTGAAATGAACCCATTTTCTTTAATGATTTCATTTGATTGTAAAGATCAAGAAAACTAAACTCTCCTTTCAAGAACTTGTCTTGCATATCTTTAGCTTCATCCTCAGAAATAATCTCTTTAGCTTTCTCAAGTAAGGATTCAATATCTCCCATCCCAATTAATCTGCCAACAAATCGTTGCGGGTGAAACATTTCTAAATCATCAATCTTTTCCCCAACTCCAATAAATTTGATAGGCGCCTTAGTAACTGCACAAGCCGATAAAGCACCACCGCCCTTGGCCGTACCCTCAAGCTTAGTAATAACAACTCCAGTAACATTGCAAGTATCATGGAAAGCTTGAGCTTGCTTTTGCGCAGCTTGACCAATATCTGCAGAAATAACCAGTAATCTTTCTTCTGCTTGTACAGTAGAACTAATCTCATTAAGCTCTTGAATCAATTCGTCTGAAAGAGCATCTCTTCCTGCAGTATCTACAATAACAATATCATAATCCTTGATTTTATTCTTGAAAGAAAGATAAATGGTAACGGGATCTTTCTCTTTTTTAATTCCGAAAAAATCAACTTCAATAGATTTAGCAAGTTGTTCTAATTGCTCATAAGCTGCTGGTCTCCACGTATCAGTTTGCATCACCGCAACTTTATATCCTCTTTTTTTGTAATATTTAGCTAACTTTCCAGCAGTAGTAGTCTTACCAGAACCAAACAAACCAACTAACATAATTTGTGTAGGTTTCTTAGAAATTTGAATCTCTTTAGTTTCCTTACCTAAAAAGTTGGTAAGTTCTTCATAAACAATCTTAACTAACTGCTCTCTTTTGGTTAATCCTGGGGGGGCAGATTCCTTAGCTCTTTCTTTAATTTTTTTAGTTAAGTCAAAAACTAATTGAACATTTGTATCCGATTGTAATAGTGCCCTCTGAATATCCTTCACTAACTCATTAATCAGCTTATCATCTACGAAAACTGATTTAGCTATTTTGCTTAAAGTGTTCCTTAAGGAATCTCCTAATTTATCTAAAACCATTAAATATAGAAAATAGGTGCGCTTATATAAAAGTTATTCTAAATTGTTAACTGGATTAAGCTAATCTTTTTGTCTAAGTGCTGGCCTAGTTAAATTGTCCAGTGTTCTTAATGTAATACCCAAGCGCTCAGCCACTTCAAGAGTACGTTCATACCGCTTTGTAGAAAATCCTACGGCACCCCTTAAATCTCTTATGTCTAAACCATAAAAACTTACTAATTCCCTCATCTCAAACCCATAAGAACTTGCAACATCAGGTAAACCAAACCCGCCAATCAACTCTAACACTTCGGCTTTATCTTTTGGTATTCCCAAGATTGCTTCTAAATTATCAGGATCTTTCAACTCCAAAAAATCAGCTGCAACTTCTCTCCCATAGTAAGATAAAAGAGAAATTGCGGTGTTACGATCATAAAGTTTCTTATCAACCCGATCATCTGTTAATTGGGAGGAACCTCGCCGTTCAATTAAAGCATAAAAACCATTGCCATCAGAATGTAAACTTCTTAAAATATCTGCACCAGAATTATTAACTTGTCCAACAACCTGTTCAGGAGTCTTTCCACGAATAATATCATAAACAACTTGTGTCATTTGAAATGTCAAGATTCAGCAAGTATATATACAAATACTAAACTGGAATATATCTTATAAAAACAACACAATTACCCCTAATAGTAAAACAAATAACTGTAAAATAAAATTTAATACCTTCAGGTAATGTTGTTTCCATAACAAAGCCCTTCGCTCATGTAACTTAAACCTTTCATGTGCTTTCTTTTCCCAATATTCTCTGAGGGTATAAATTATTAAAACAATCAACAAAAATGGTAAAACGAAAATTAATAAGTAATAAAGCATAATTGGAATAGAGATTAATCTTTGTGAACCTTCTACAAATAGATAACGAGTTAATAAAAATGGCTTGTTTAAAGTTGTAAAACTTAATAAAGCTAAGGTAAAACCAGATATCAATGTTCCAGCATAAGACGTAACTAATTCTACCAACCGCAATAAGGTACTTTTAATATCTTTAGAGAAATTCTTAAAGGTAACTTCCCAACTAATAAAAAAGTGTTTAAGTGTTGCTAATGAAAAGATTATTGCTATTAAAGCAATTAATTTCGCAAAGAAAACTGCAATACCCGAATAAGCTAACCAGGAAAATAATCCAAAACCAAATAATAAGTAGGCTAAATAAATCCCAAAGATAAAAAATAACCCTCTCGCTAAAACTTTTTCTGTCTCCCTTAATCCAGTTATAATTAAAACTAATACTAACATTAATGCCAGTGGCCCAAGAGTAAAGGCGTTAAGAAAAGCAGAACTAGTAATTGCTATGAACGTTAGATTTTCTAAAACACTTTTTGATGATTTCTCACCAACAATTCCAATAACCTTATTATTTTCTAAAGAAGGGCATTCTGAACTAACGCTCTCACTCATCAGATTTAGAATCCCTTCCTTACCAACAAAATAAGTAGTTGCTGTAAAGACAACTGGCAAACCTTGGGATTCCTTAGGGATATTATATTTTGTAAAAAAATCACGTAATAAATAAAAGCTATCTTTGTTGTAATAAACTTCGTAACTCTCAACCATCAAATTTGGACTTTCTTTCTGTAAATCTTTGATGTATTGAGAAGTTTCAGCACAACCATCACAACCATCACCATAAAAGTAATATAAACACTTTTCTCCTGATTTAGTAATCTCTGGACCCTCACTAATTAACATTGGTTCGGCTGCAAAAGCCAAAGCAGATAAAACTATTAAAAACATTATCATTAGCAAATTTTTCAATATCCTTACCATTTTTGAATTTCTCTACCTACTGATTCCTTGAAAGATTCAAAGATCTTAAAGACTTTTTCTTTTAGCTCTGGTTTAGGTTTAGAAGAATAAACGAAAACGTATCCTCCTTTGTCCAGGTTTATTTGTCTTCTTTTGATCAATTCCTTTTCAAATAAACGTTTAACTCCTCTTTGAATTGTGGTCCTATCTCTTTTAATCTTCTTCATAATATCTTCAATGGTTAGCTCTTCTTTCTCTTCTAAAAGAAATTTCATAATAATTATTTCTGTTTTGTTTAATCCAAAAGAACATTTTAGAATTTCTTCCAAAGAGATGACCCTGCAAACAAAGTTTAATGCCATACCATAAGTAATATCTTGGAATTTATAATGCTTTTGTTTTACACTAGTGCAAGTTAGCTGAATATTGGCTTTAAAATATAGCCTATATACTATATTAGCAATGGATTTATTAGCTAGTTTTACTACTTGTTTAATATAAATCAATCAATAAAACCTAAAGAGAAACAAGAAAAGATTGATGAAAGTGATAAGGAATTAGATATAGAACTAAAAAGACTTAAAATGATGCGCAAGATGGGTTGGCATAAGGGTCGCATGATTGTTTAAGATACAAGTAATCTAATTCCCTAACAACTGCTGATTTCTTTAAACTTCAGCCGTGGCTGTGCATTTCTTAGCAATTTACCACACTAGTGTGCTTTTATTTAACATTTCAACGGCATTTCACTTTATTTATATATCCAAACAATAATTTATTTCCAGAGGTGTTTAAAATGAGAAACACAAAAGTAAATATAAGCAATGCATTTGAAATTGAGTGTGATGAAGTTTGCTTCCTTAATACTTTATATCAAAACGAAGATTATAAAAAGGAAGTTAAAAAACTTAAAGATACAAAACATTGCAAATGTTAAATTTGGAGGAATTTAAAAATGGTTTTGGAATTAACCGCAGAAAGTTTTGAAAAAGAAGTACTTAAATCCGATTTACCAGTGATCGTAGACTTTTGGGCCAGCTGGTGTGGTCCATGTAGAATGCTTGCTCCTGTTTTTGAACAAGTGAGCAAAGAGATGCAAGATAAAGTTAAGTTCGCTAAGATCTCAACTGAAGATTATCCAGAATTAGCACAAAAACATCAAATAACAGGGATTCCTTGTTTGTTAGTGTTTAAAGGTGGAGAAGAAGTTGATCGAATTATCGGTTTTAATCCTGCACCAACGCTTAAGCAAAAGATTGAACAAATTTTAGAATAGTTTTGTTCTTATTCTTTGATTTTATTTCTTTTTATCTTTTCAGCAAAATTCTCTTAACTCTATTTTTTATTCCTTATTCTACGCCCTTGTCCCAATGTCCTTTAGTAAAGTTAAACTTGTGTACAGTAATTTCCTTACCTACAAGTACGTCCTTGTAAGCCATTAAAGTTTTTTCAACATTATGATCAAGATCAAAAAAAAACTTGTTTATACCTGCTTTTTTTAATTCCTTAATTAATTCAAACCAACCCTGCTCCTTGCTGTTTAGAATTTGATAATACTTGTGCTCTTTCCTAACCGGGAAGATATAGCTTTTCTCATCCTTTAACTTGGCTGGGAGATGTTCATACTTAGTGTTCATCATTACAACCTTACCATGAACAAAAACAGCAAAATCCCTATTGTGAAATTGTTGTAGTTCTTTAAAAGAAAGTTCCGGTGAGATTATTGCTACAAAATTATCAAGATATTTTAAACTGATATCATTAAAAACATTATTAGAATAATCTAAATAAATTTGTAATGATTTGTTCTTACGCAATTGACAATATGCCCCTAAATCACCAACTAAAACTATTTTAATATTTTTCTTTTCAACTAAAGCTATTGCTTTCTCAACATCTTTATCATTCAATAATCTAGGAATGTAAGCACAAAACTTGGTATCAAAATTCTCTGCGAAAATATCATAAAACACTTTATTTGTAAATTTTAAAGCCGCTTTAGCATCAGCATAAGAATAAACCTTCACTAAAAACTCATCACCAGAACTCTCCTTCTCAGTAATCTTTGGAAGCCTTATCTTAATCTCTTTCCTTTTAGTTAACAGAATGGATTGGTTTTTTTCAAAGGAAATTTCTTTACTTTCCTTGACAGATGAGGTTTTATAAATCTTGGTTCCTGAAGCAGCGTGAATATATAATTTAACTAACTCTCCTTTTTGTGCATTCTCAACAGAGCTACCTTCAATTTCAATTTTCCTTAATACTGCGCCATCAACTTTGTTTGGTAACCAAATTCCTAGACCATCACCGATAGAAACTTCTTCCTCTAACTTAATTAATCCTTTCTTGTTAATCTCACCAAGATATAAGCCTCGGCCCATAGGCCGTTCATCAGAAACAAGATCCTTGTGTTTAGCATAATATCCCCAAGTAAATTCTCGATTAAACGCTAACTTCATCTCCTTAAACAATTCTTCATCGACTTCAAACTTGCCCAGGTAATAACTATCAATTGCTGTTCTATACATCTTAGCTGAAGCTGTCACATATTTGGCACTCCTCAATCTTCCTTCAATCTTTAATGAAGAAACTCCCATTTCAATTAGTTCAGGAATTGCTTTAACCAAAGAAAGATCTTTCATGCTTAACAAGTATTTGCCGTTGTACTTCCGTCTGCAAGGTTGAGCACATAAACCTCTATTCCCAGATCTTCCACCAATTACAGATGAAAATAAACATTTACCACTATAACTGAAACAAAGTGCTCCTTGAACAAAAACTTCAGTAGGCAATTTTGTTTTAATAATGAATTCACTAATCTCTTCTTTAGAGAATTCCCTAGGCAAAACGATTTTATCTGCCAGTTTAATCAAATCATAAAAATAAGTATTAGAAACTGCTGCTTGCGTACTGATGTGTACTTCTAAACTAGGAAAGTTCTCTTTAATAATTGGTAAGAAGGATAATTCTTGGATAATGACAGCATCAACTCCAGCCAAATAAAGATCTTTGATTGTGTCAAAGAATTCATTAATCTCAGAATTCTTGACTAAAATATTCATAGTAACGTAAACTCTTACACCATTTTTGTGGCAATAAGAAACCACCTTACCCATCTCTCCTAAAGTAAAGTTATTGGCTCTTCTTCTAGCGTTAAAACGATCTATACCTAAATAGACTGCATCAGCACCATTTTCTACTGCTGCCTCCAAAGTCTCCTGGTTTCCTACTGGAAGTAAGAGTTCGATCTTTTTCATTAAAGGTAAAATTAACTTTACTCTTTATAAACCTTACTTAGTTGACACCACGTGGTAGTAATTAATAGAAAGGATTATAAAGTAATAAAACAAAAAATAAGTTATGTCTCTCGCACAAAAAATAGTAACAGCCACGCTTTCTTTGGGTATAGCCTTAGGTGGAGGTTGTGCAATCACTCCGGTTTACACTAGTTCTCCCCATTCCTGTCATTATCAACGAGATCGAATTCCCTTAGATTCGTTAGCAGTGGTTATTATAGACATGCAAAACTATTTCTTAGATCAATTAAGTTTAGATGATCGTGAAGATTTAGTAGAACAACAGAAATCACTTTTAAAATATTGCCAAAAAGAAGGAATAAAAGTTTTTGTCCTAGAATATCAAGGTTTAGGTGAAACTACAGAGGAACTAAAAACAGAACTAGCAAATTTATCTGAAATAGAATATATCCAAAAACCACACGATGGAGCATTTGAAGAAACTCACTTGGATCAAAGATTAAAAGCAGAAGGATTAACTCATTTGTTATTAAGTGGCGTTACTGCTGGAGCCTGTGTAAAACAAACATTTATCCAAGGAAGAGAACGAGGATATCAGGTTATTACAACTAGGAATTTAATTGCAGATAAACCTGTTTATAAAGGAACAATGGTCGACGAGATGCAACATTGGTATCCTGCAGTGGTTGATGGTTTTGAGCGTACAACTAAAAGTGTCTTGGAAGATTTTTGTAAGTAATAACAAATTCTAAGTTCAGTTAAGTTTAAAAACAACTATTTTATACCATCTAAAATGGAACAAATAGCCCAAGGTGCAGAAGCAGTAATCTATAAAGATAACGATACGATTATCAAAGAAAGGTTTAGTAAAAACTACCGTTTGCCGCAAATAGATATTTCGTTAAGGCAATTTCGAACTAGAAGAGAAGCAAAAGTTTTAACAAAGTTGGAGGAGATAGATTTTCCAGCACCACATTTAAGAGATTTTTGTGATAAAAGAATGTCCATAATCATGGATTTTGTTCCAGGTGAAAAGTTAAGAGATGTTTTATTAGCCGGAGATGAATATCAAAAACTTGCTCAAGAAGTTGGCGAGAAAGTTGCTAAACTTCATTCTGCTAACATTGTTCATGGTGACCTTACAACTAGTAACATGATTGTTCATCAAGAAACAAGAGAATTAAATATTATCGATTTTGGATTAAGTTTCTTTTCTGAAAGAGTTGAAGATAAAGCAGTAGATTTATTTTTAATGGATCGAGCTTTAGAAAGTAAGCATTATCAATTATATCCTAAATTATTTGAAAATGTTTTAGAAGGTTACAAAGCAGAGTATCCCCAGGCTTCTGAAGTTCTTAAAAGGTTTGAAGAAGTCCGATTAAGAGGAAGAAACAAGAATAAGTAACTTAATATACTCAAAAACTTTACTGAAATATAAAAATGTTAATACAGCAACTAAAATTATTCTTTATATCATTTGCTTTCATGCTAGCCATAGACACCATTTGGATTTTCTTGATTATGAAAGGTTTTTATGCGGGACAGTTTGGTAGTTTGATGAGAAAAACTGGTGAAAATCCTCAATTAGCAATAATTGCTGGATTATTGGCCTGGTCTCTATTGGTTGTTGGAATTATTACTTTTGTTTTACCTCAATCAAGTACGTACGGAAATGCAGCATTATATGGTGCAGTATTAGGTTTTTTAATTTATGGTGTTTATGATTTTACAAACCTCGCCACTATTACTGGTTGGAAAATTACTATGACTATTGTAGATATGGCTTGGGGAACTTTTTTATGTAGCGTAACAAGTATATTCGCTTTTTTTATTAATAAACTTATTTAGAATTGTTAACAAGATAGTTATTAAAAAATGATAATCCGTACTAGTTTTTATTTAAACACTTCATCTTGCCATTTAGTTGCTAATGTTCCAGGACCTCTTCTGCCTAAAATCGGACCATCATCATAAATCAAACCGGCGGCAGCCATGTTATCTCTAGCCATTCGTGCACAAGAATATGTTGCTAAGACAGCATGTTTTTTCATCACTCTGTACATCTCTTTAAATAAATCAATTGACCACATCTCTGGTGCAGTTTTTGGACTAAATGGATCATAAAAAACAGCATCAAAATAATCTGCTGGAAGAGTCTTTGCAGTTTCTCGAGCATCTCCTAAGATTATTTTAACTATAACGTTTCCTTTTTTAAACTCTAAACTTTGAGGAGTTAAGTTTTTGTAATGCTCAAAAAACTTTATTGGTGGATTAACCTCTTGAATCTTTTTTATAATCTCTGGATCATACTCCAACCCCACAATTTCAACTTCACAATTTGGATTCTCTTCAATGGCAACATCAATAGCCATAGCACTATTGTAACCCATACCAAAACATACATCTAAAATTGTGAGCTTACCAGTTTGAGCAAGTTCTTTAATCTTGCAAGGAACAGCATATTTCTTAAGCGCTTCTTCAACCGCCCCAGTAAAGGAATGATAACTCTCTCCAACTTCTTCATTAAGAAAGGTTTCTGAGCCATCCCTAGTGACTGTTTTCTGTAACATAACCTTAATACTGCCATCCGCATTTATAATATTTGCTTTTTTAGATAAATTTACTCTGTTGGAGAATTTACAAAAAGAATACAAGAAAGCTTTATAAATAGAACCTACTGCGAAGTAAGCACATGTATCACACAATAGCAAAAGTTTTAGCCACAGGAGCTTTAGGCGTTTCTTTATTAACGCCAGGATGTCAAAAATATGAAGGAGACTACTGTAGTTTAGGTGGAGATGGAGCAATAAGTAGGGGAACTGCGGTTGGTTATAGGGTTCAAGTAGGAGACACTTTAGAAGATATTGCCAGAGATCGTGGCACTTCTGTTGACAGATTGTTGATTCTTAATGAGATTGATAATGGTGACTTTATCGAACCGGACATGCGTTTATGTATCCCAAGAAATAAAGGTAATCATAAAAAATAATTCTAACGTTTCTTAAAAAGATGCGGACCCGGTGAGATTTGAACTCACGATCTACTGCTTAGGAGGCATTTGCGGAATATAATTATTCTGTCGCCCCATCCATGCTAGGCCACGGGTCCAATAAATTTAAAAGTTCTGTAGCTCTATGCCTTTTATTATTATGAGCAAACCCAATCTCTTTTAAAAACCTTACCATATATTCTTTTCGCCTGATTCTTAATTCCCAAGTTCTAGAGATATAATCTGAATGAGGAGATTTAGCTACCCGACAATATGGTTTAAGTGTTTTAATCTGGAACATCTCTAACGCTTGTTTAATTTCTAGGATAAATTCTTTATCCTTAAATGTAACATCAACAAACTTTTGTTTAACTCTTGAGGGATTTTTTGGAAGAGTACCGTCAGCGTCAAAAAGTCCAGAAATATACCATCGAAGTATATCTTTGTTAGATAAAATCACAGGTGGAATTCTCAAGTTATTTTTAATTCCTAAATTAACATTAAATACCTGATGTATGAATTCATTAAGTTGTACACTATGAATTATTAGTAAGTAACATTCTTTCTTTGCTTTTGATGATATTCTGGAGCGAATTGTTCCACCAAATCCAAATAGATTTTCAGATAAATTCTTAAGTTCTAATAAGTGATCTAAGTATTCATCACAAAATGAAATTTTCTTATTGTTAATTTCTAAACAACCATCGCCTTGTAAATACCCAATAAAATATGCTAATTTGGGATTAATTACCTTAGAAAAATCTAATTCTTTTGAATAACTACGAAACTTCTTAAATTTATTAAGATCATATTCCAAGTTTACTTTTGGTTCGTTTGGAATACTAAGCAAATTTGAGATTTTCATGATATATCCACTAAAAACAATATAATCAATGTTAGTTTATAACGCTTGTCCATACATGACCTGTGTCCAGTGGCTCAAACAGAAATTGTTATTACTCTTACTAGGCCACGGGCCCATAAACATCTTAATTCAAGGTTTAGTTTTATAGTTTTCCTAGAATTTAGGTGTACACACCTATTCAGATCAAGTAAAAGGAATCGTACTTCTTATAACGAGCAACCGCAAATTTTCCCTCATAAATACTCCGAACATCATCTTCTAAGGTTTGTCTTTTCGCACCAGGAGAACGAAAAGTAAATCCTTTTGGAACTCTTGCTACAAAACCATTTTCTAAAGCTCTAGATATTGAGGTGGCAACACATAAATCTTCCCAAATCCCATAAACCTCAACTAATTTTGCTCCGCTTTGTGCATGTTCAGCAATAAATCCAGTTGCCTCAATTGCCGTACCAAAACAATATGGATCTTGACAATTCATTCTCTGGAATAAACGACGTAAGTAACCCCTAGATAAAGATTCGTGAAAAGGATCAAGTAGTTCTCCAGGTGCAACTCCCAAGACAATAGATTCTGCCATAAATTAAATTTCAAAGGCTAATTTATAAATTATTTGGCATTAAATTTACGTTGGAATAAATTCAGTCTTAAGTTGTTTCAAAGAACTCACAGTTATAATCTTAATTATTCCTTTACGAGAAATTACAGATTTAATAAATTGATAGTATTCGTCTTGATCTTTGGCTCTTATCTTGAGAATCAGCTCCCAATCGCCCGTGCAAATATCAACACTCTCAATATTATCATGTTTTACTAAGTCTTTAGCAATACGTTCTGGATCTGCATATTCATCAGGAGAAATCTGACAAAGAACATAAACACAATAACCAAGGTCAATTTTCTTATAATCAAATACTGCTTTGTAAGCTTTTATTACCTGTTCTTTTTCTAGCTTTTTGATGTTATAATGAATGGTTGTGCTAGGTTCCTTAATCTTTTTAGCGATTCTAGCAATTTGAGGGGTACAATATCCATTACGAAACATACTGATTAGTTTATTCTTGATATCCCTCATAAAGTTGTATATTATTCAAGTATATATAAATTTTTTGCCATTTATTAGAATAATATTCAGTAATCAATAAGAACGTTGGTAGAGAATTATAAAAACATGAAACAATTGGGCATAGTTGGAGGATTAGGACCAGAAACGGGTTGCCGTTTTTTCTTAAACGTGAACAATAAAGTAATTAGAAAAACCAACTTACAGCCCAATCTTTTGATGGAAAACGTTCCCATGCCAGAATCAGCTTTGAGAAAACTGGCTTTTGGAAAAAAACCAAAAATAGTGAAAGAGCTTTTAATTCAGTCCATAAAGAGATTGAATCATTCTGGAGCAGACTTAATAGCGATACCATGTAACACAGTACATGTATTTATTGATCAATTAAGAGATTTTTCCAAAGCACCAATTGTTAGTATCATAGAAGAATCGGCTAAAGAATGTGCCAGAAGAGGATTTAAGAAAGTTGGCTTGATTGGCTCAACAACATCCGTCAAAGAATCTTTGCACATTACGGAACTTAAAAAAAGAAACATATCTTGGGTTATACCTACAAAGAAACAACAACAAAAGATTAGTGGGATTATAGTAAATATAGTCACTAACAGAACAAAAGAAAGAGATAAAGAAAATATTAAAACAATTATTAATGAACTTAAAAACAGGGGAGCAGATAGCGTGCTTTTAGCTTGCACTGATATTAGAACAATAATCTTGGAAGATGATTTAGAACTACCGATGATAGAAACAACATCAGTGTTAGAGGATGTTATTGCTAAGAAGTTAGCAGACTAAAATAACTATTTTTCTGCTGTAACCATAATATCTTAAAACTCGTGTAAGAACTATTCGACAACCGGTTCATCCTTAATAATGAGATTGCCCCAAAAACTTTAAAAAGTGTTTCTAAAATTAATAAAACGGATGGATATTGCCAATGCTACTTTAAGAGTTGGAAATTATTTGAATGTATTAGATTTCCCTCCAGATGCCGCTCCGCGATTAAAATCAAGTTCTATCGGGTGGTTCTGTAAGATTCCGGAATTAGTAGATAGAGTTCATCAGCAATTAGATACTTTAGTAGAAGAAAGATTTGTTGATTTCCAAACATCAATAAACACACTGGTGCCTCGATTATTAACAACAGAAGATGAAGAACTGAAAAGAGCATTATTTTATCTTCACAATGTAACTTCTAACTATCCAATTAATGGAACTGAGTTGATGGGATTAGTAGCACTAGATTACTTCAATCGATATTATCAACGATCAATAAGAAATTAAGTTAAAGCATCTAAACGAACTTTAATAAATTCTTCAACAAACCTTCCAGCAATCTCTTCATCTTCAACAATTAAAATGTTCTCGTCATTACTTTTGTCCCCACCACCTGTTGGATTATAAGAGCCAGTAATCACCGTCCTATTGTCAATTATAAACACCTTGTGATGCATATTAGTGATTTATGAATATAATATTTTTCTTGGTTGTTATATGGTATTGTTGACAATATTAAAAATAATAACAAACGAGGTTAATACTATGACACTTAAAAAATCAGAAATGCTTGCTAAATCAACCAATAGGGAGGATTTATATTTGATTAATGAAAATATACTAGACAGAGAAAAAGTCTTTGCCAAATGCGAAAAATACGTGAATAACAAAGAATTATTAGAGGTTCAAAGTGATATCTTAAAAAAGTATTACTTAGACCTTAAATCTCGTAGAACAACTCTAAAAAGTGCTAAATCTATTCTAAATATTGTTTTACATTTGTATAGGTTGGGAAATTCTATTAAAAAACCATTTAGTAATTATACTAAAGATGACATTATTTGTTATTTTGGTAATTTGTTAAATGCAAGAACAGAGGAAAAAAAAGAATTAGCATTATCCACTATAACTCATAAAAATGTTGTTTTTAAGCAATTTTTCAAGTGGTTGTACCAAACAGATGATTATCCAGAAGTAATTAGGCATTTAGAAACAGGAAGAATGCATAAAGAAATGGACCAAAGTGAACTATTAACTTGGGCAGAGATTAATTCTATGGTAGGTTTAGCTGGTAATCTTAGAGATAAGACTTTAATTATTGGTTTATATGAAAGTGGCTGTAGAGCATCAGAGTTGCTTGGAATAAAAATAAAAGATATTAAATTTACAGATAATTATGTAGAGGTTGTTGTTAATGGTAAAACCGGAAAAAGACATATGACTTTAGTTTACTCGGAACCTTACATTAGAAAACTAATTAACGAGCATCCTTATAATAGTTGTTTAGAAGCTCCTCTTTTCATTAATTTGAGTAAAGGGTTTTATGGAAGACAGCTTTTATTACAAGGTTTACAAACAACTACTAAAACCTTAGCAAAAAGGGCTAAGATTCATAAAAGGATTTATCCTCATTTATTTCGACATTCTCGAGCAACGGAATTAGCTTCTTCTGGATGGACTGAAAAAGAACTAAGATTATATTTTGGCTGGTCTATGTCTTCTAAAACTCCTGAAATCTATGTTAATTTTGGGCAAGGGCATGTTAAAAATAAGATATTAGAAATGCATGGATTACTAAATAAATCTAATGAAGTAAATTTAGAAAGTAAAAAATTAGAACCTAAAAAATGTCCTAGATGTGGGAATAATAATCCTGGAACTTCTTTATATTGTAATTGCGGTATGGCACTTGATGTTAGAACAGCTATGAAAATACATGAAACTAAGATTAAAGCTGATTTGTTTACTGAAGAACTAATGACTAAACCATTACCGGAAAATATAGATTTAAAACACGGGATGATGGAGGCACTATTTCAGGCAATGGTTAATGATAAAGAAATGTTAGAAAAGTTTAAAACTTTAGTTAATTCTAAATTAGCGAATACGACCTAAATTAGATATTTTTAAAAAGTTTATTTTAGAATAATTTAGAAAAAAATAAAAAAAATTAATATTTTTGTTTTAATGCTCCTACAAAAAGTGTTATTGAACCAATAATTAGAAAAACTGAACCAACATTTAACATATCAAATAATCCTACTGCTCCACCTAAAATTCCGCTAAATTTAGTCATTATTAATAATCCAACTACTCCCGTTACAGCTAATAATTCACTTAAAGTAATTAATAAATCTCTTTTAATATTTGATTCTTCCATAAACACTTTAATTCCTGGTACTGCTAATGATACTAAGAATAGAATCCAAACATAAGGTATTTTTATAGCCATACCCCCAATTCCAGCAACAAATGGTAAAAAGAAACCTAAAATAGTTGCAATTGCACCACCATATAATAGTTTATCATACAAAGGTGCTTCTTTTACTAAATCTACAAAATTTTTATTTTTCATATTTATTAACCTCCAATTAATATAACCTATGCATTATCATTTATATATGTACTGTAAACAATCTAATTTTACTCTTCCAAGCAACAATTTTGAACCAAATGGTCATTAATTTCTGCTTCAGACATTTTTGAATACTGTACAAACCACTCTACATATTCTTCTATTTTAACCTCATTGTCAAAATAATAGAACTTACCATTTTCTTCTTTAGCCTGGCTTGCAATTGCCGAAGCTTTTGTACCAGTTATTTCTTCCCCAGTTGAAACAACGATGATTTTTATTTTCTTACCTGAAATTCCTTGGTTCTTAATTGTGTTTTCCATGCATTTTTTATCACAGCTGAGAACAGGTAGTGCATTAATTTCTGAATCTAATACTAACATTGTTTCTTTTAGTTCCAAACTAACTTTACAATTATAATCATCCCCTACAATATTTAACGATTTTCCTTCTGTCCCAGCTAGTTTTAATTGTTTATTCATTTCTGAAGGAATTGAGTATTTTCCTTCTTCACAATTGACAACTCTTTCTGAACTATATGTTTCGTTCCCACATCCTACCAAAAATAAAAAACTAATTAATATTCCAAAAACAAACAATCTTTTCATCTTGTTTACCTCAAATATTTATCTTCAAATTTCTCATCAGTCATACTAAAAATTTGAATTGCTTCTATTAATGCAATGATTGCTGGAATAAAAGTCCAACAAAAGATTAGATATAATATACCCTTACCTGAATCACCTAAATAAAATTTATGTACTCCAAATCCTCCCAAGAATAGTGCTAAAATCCCTGCAGTTGTTCTATTCTTATCATCATGTTTTGCTGTTCCTCTTTGTTTAGCACCACACTTGGGGCAATTAGATGCTGTTTCTGAAATTTTCTCCCCACATTCTCGACAATGTATTAATCCCATTTTAATATAGCCTCCTTAATCATGTATTATGAAATATTCTAATAGTTTATAAAATTTACTAACTACTTAATAAATATTAAGTGGTTGTTTAAGAGGAACCAGTTCTTTATTCTTCTCATGTTAAAGTCAGATGAATTAAAGCTAAAAATAATTGAGTTATTAAGTTCTCATCAAATTTTAACTATTGGAAAAATTAAAAAATTAACTAAAACCCCTCATCATTATACTATTTCTAATGCTCTTGAGTTTCTTGAAAAAGTAGAAATTATTGAAATCAAAGAGAAAAAAGACAAATTAGGTTCAAAGATAGTTAAACTAAAGGATAATTAATAACCTCTTTGTTTAAGTGCTCTTTGAATTGTCTGCTTAACAATTCCAAAATCATAAAAACTAAGTCTAGGTACATTGAACAAATTCTTTATTGCTTGATACAATATGTAATCTGTAGCAATTCCTTCTTTATTAGTCAGTGCTTCATGCAATTCGTTTAATTTATTTTTTTTCATTATCTAAACTCAAAATATGCTCCATTATTTTTTTAAATGTTATTTTATCGTCTGTATTTTCCCGTTCTACTTGAGTTGTTAATACTTGATTAGGAATAAGTTTAGTTAGTTGTGTTATCACTATATCCCTTCTCTTAGAATCATCTATTTCAGAAATGTTATAAGCAATTAGTTCACAAACCGCATTAATGAATTTTTTATCTCGGATTAAAACAATAATATTCTTTTGTTCATCAGAAAGACTTTGATTATTTAACATTCCATTAAGCCTAGAAGCAAATACTTTTTTCTCAGATTTACTTTGCCCCCCCTTAATTTGTTCTTCTTTTGTAAAAGTGTGTGCTTCCACTCCTGAATTTAAAACCCTAGAGTTAGGGTTAGAGTTAATGCTTAAGTCCATTTTTGTTTTTTTCTATCTTTTCGATTGTTGTAACTAGGCATTCCATGTGATAGTTGTGCATTTTAAGTTCTTCAAGAATTAACTTCAGATAAGTTTTTACGCCCACAATACTACAATTAATTTCATCAAGATATGCTTCCATAAATAATATTAAATATTTAATATTATTTAAATATATTTTAAATCGTTGGGGGATATTAATTGTAATTATGTATTAGTGTCTATACATTTATATGTCCCAGCAATCTTCTAACAAAGATGAAACAAACCATCGAAGAGATTAAATTTGGGATAGAACGTGAATATGAAAGAATTTCTTCTATAACTAAAGAAAAATATAATTTGCACATCAAATTATTGAATAGTCAGTACAATTTATTGTTTGAATTTCTTGCTAATTACTATGAATATGGAAACATGAAACATCAAGATTCAAATCAATTTATTCTTTGCTATTCCTTGTTTTCTGAAATGGTTAGGAAACAAAAAATTACAATTCAATTAATTCTGTGCGGTGATTATAGTGAAGCTGCGGAATTAGTCAGACATTCCATGCAGAGTTGTTATCAGATTATATATTTAAGTAAGAATGGTGGTTCTTGGAAAAAATGGTTTGAACAACAAAATTATGAACAAGATAAATTGACTAATAAAGAAATCAAGAACCCAAACACAATTTTTTCTAATTTTAAAAAATTATTAGATGAGCTTAATAAATCGCAATATTATTTAACTTATCAAAAACTTTGCTCATGGTCACATCCAAGCATAGAATCTCTGAGGTCAAATTTAGAATTAAGTAAGGAACAAATGCACAAATACTTTTTTACAAATAGATTCTCAGAAGATAAAGCAGAAGGATTACTTAATTTACTATTCGGATTAATTAATGAAGCTAATTGGATAGGCTTTAAAGAAGTATTTGTTATTAAAGAACCAATTCCTGAAGTGCTGTTAAAATACAAAGAATTACAAAAAGAAGCAAATAATGTTTTTGATAAATTTTATGATACCAATAAATTCTTTTAACTATTCTGGTTTCGATTTCGCCAACTTAATAAAAGTTAATCCAATTAAAATATATTTTATTTGAAAATTCCCTCATCATTTTCAATCTCAATTTTTAAATTTAAATTTTTAATAGTACTCTCAATAACTTTTTTAGGTATGTCATAATGATATTTTCTCTCAGAACCCAAGATTTGTTTCTTAAACTTCTTAAAACCCATGTGTTTCATTTTAATTCCTATTTTGATTACATTATAATTTTTATTCCAATCCCCATAAATTTCTTGAAGTTTATCATTAATATAATTAGAAATTTCTTTAGCAGTAATTATGCAAGAATGGTTTTGTATATTCTTGACTAAACATTCTACTATCATGGAATAATAATTAATAGCTTCTCCTATGTCTTCTTTATTCTTTGATAAGTATTGTTCAAAATTAAAATTAATTTTAAAGAAATCACTAAAACAACTCAATACTGCAATTATTTGACTTGTTCGATTTGAAATTTTGTCAAAGTTATGGATATCTGCTAGAAATATGTGGTAAATATCAATCCCTTTATTTAACATAAAAACATATATGTCGTCACGTAATTTTATAAATTCTTTTTCTTCTTCTATGGTTAAACAATCAATATTTTTAAGATGTTTATTGGAACGAAACCCAATTATATCAATACATCTTGTCTTAAAACTATTTAAAAAATAAGGATTATTAGTAGTTATAGTTTTAGGGCAGAATACTTTAAAACCAACTGGTCTAAAATTACCCGCTTCATCTTTTTCTATTCTTTTAACTGAACCTCCTTTACTATATCCATTATTCATTAAACCTTGAAATGAAGCAAGGTGTTCTTTGTTCCATTTATCTATTTCATCAATATGTAAAGTGTTTTGTAGGTAATCCACTTCTCTAAATAATGCAGCTTCAGACATATTACATATATACTGGCTATTCCAACATAATTTATTAAGAACTTTTTGTGCTGTTGACTTTCCGGTATCTGGCATTCCCGTAAAGTGTAAATAAACAGTATTACCTTGAATATTGAATAAATATGTGTGAAATAACCAAAGAGTAATCAAATCATAATCTTCTTCATCTGGAAAAAAAATATACTCCTTCAATTTTTCTTTGATGTCGTTGTAAATATCCTTATTAATATCTTTATTCTGCCACTTTTTGAATCCTTCTTCACTGAGTATGTTTGATAGATATCCAAATTTAATAGAGAAATCATCATTATCATTTATATCCTCAAAATTATCAAAAGAAATTAAAATATTTCTTTCTTCATCGCTCATAGTATAAAATAGTTTTTTATTAATGATTAATTGGTTACTTTCTTTACTTATTCGTTGACAAAAGAATGACTCATTCGTCTTTAGTCTTTCTTTACTAACCCTAATAACATTAATAACTTTAATAATCTCTTTGTAGACGTTTACACTGCCTTCTTCAATCTTAATTTCATTATTTTTAATAAACTTATTAAACTTATTAAGGTTAATATAGTAGTCAAACAACTTTGAACCAATATGTGTTCCGTCTAGGTCATAGTAAAAAACCATAAAATCATTCTTGTGTTCTTTTATTTTAAAATAACCGTTTTTAAGATAAATAGTCTTTTCTTTGTTTTGAAAACATTCTTTAAGTAAAACATAAAGTTTATTTCCTTCAATTTCCCCCCAACCTATAATTAGCCAATGTAATACTGCAACTTCTTTTCTATTAAGTTGAAAACAATATTTTAATTCATTAGCTCGAAAATTAAATGAATGCCCATCATTAACAAAATTTAATAATTGTTTAAGAAGTTCTTTTGCATCTTCAAATGAAATTCCTTTCCTGTGGAGTAATCCACCTAAAGCTAATAATAATGTATTTCTTTTACCTTGTGTGTAATTTTGTTTCCAAATTGATTTTAATTGATTTAATTCTAGTTTTTTAATGTTAAAGTCTGTTAAACTGATGTTTTTATCTTCTTGTATATAGGTATTATGCTTATTTAAAGTTTCTTTCAATAAGAGTTCATTTAATTCAAAATCTTGTCCTTGAAAGTTTTCAAAACTAATTATTTCTTTGGCAAAATTATATTTTGATTTGAAATGGGATTGTCCTTCAATACTTACTAACTTAGATTTTGATTTAATTAAGCTCCAGTCCAATGTTATTGATTTTGATTCAAAATTAATCTCAGAAAGTAATTTATTCACAAATAATTGCTTATAAGTTATCCTTTGTGTTATTGGTAATTTTTCTAAATCATTTATTTGTAATCTTAGATGTGGAGATTTTCCATTTTCATGCTCAGTAATCCAAAAACGTTTATTTTCTTGTAAAAATTTTTCTTTTATTTTGTTAATATATATTTTTACATCATTAACTAAAGAATTATAATCCTCAGTTCCAATTTCATATTCAAGAAGATGGTCAAATTCTAAAATTAACTCATTATCTCTTATTTCTCTTAAATTTTGATTCGTTAAATTACCTTGATAAAGAAAATCATTTCTTTTTTTTTGCCATGGTGGAAAATACGTTCTCTTATTTTCCCCTTGAACAGCGTTGATAACAACAATCTTATTTTCATATCCTTTAAGAATTTCTTTGGCAATCATTCTTCATCACCAGTTTCAAGAATAAATAATCCTTCTTTTTCCAACAATAATAAATCTCCTTTCACTTCTCCTACTTTACTAATCGTATCATAAGTATATTCAGGATTTAATAATAATTCCAGAAACAAAATTCCACTACAATTAACTATTTTAAAACGGTGATAAAGAGATTTATAATCAGAACTCCTTTTCAACATAAAGAAAAGACAAATCCTACGTTTATTTTTATGACACACTTTTTTGATATTAATTCTACATGTTAATGGTAATTCATTCCTAATTATTGAATAAGGTAAGTAAATAATTAGATTATTATTAATATCATAACTTAAATAACATTTTAATTTTAATTTTTTTTTAATGATTTGTGATTCAATTATTTCTTCTGGACATTCAATTTCATTTTTATTTTTTGGGTGTTCTAAATCTCCCCCTTTCTGTATTTCTTCCCATATTCTATCAAACCAAATTTGGGTTTCATACATTATTTTTTCCATAATACATGCATCTTTATCTATTTCCATTTTCAAATTCCCTCCATCCTAACTATCCTTTGTTTTGGAATAGTTATTTTATTATTAAGAACAAAACCAAATTCATCTTGAAAAGTTACAATTCCTTCCTTCCAAGAAATTTTATTCCCATCATCAAAAAATATCTTTACTTTTTTTCCTTCCATTATTTCCACCTTCCAATAAACCGACCTGTTTGGCTCTCTTTACTAAATAAGAAAAAACTGGATTTGCAATTGCTTTGAGAGTTGCATTATCCATTGTTCTTCTCCAAATAATCAGAAATGCTTCTCCTGATTATTTCACTACAAGTTAGTCTCTTAATAAAAGCAAGTTCTCTAATTTTTTCCCAGTCATTTTCTCTAATTTGAAAGCTTTTTGTTAATTTCATATTATCTTAAGAACTCAATTGATTTATCTTATTTAACCCCATACCATATAACAATGATTAAGAGAGATAGACTAAATTATAGTTTTCTTCAATATAATTTATAAATAATAAGATATTATGTTAATAATAACCATATAATATGAAAAATAAACGTAAGTGTAATGTCCCGGATAAAGTGAGAATAGATTCCAATTTTGCTAGAGGTGGAGAAAAGAGGGATTGTAAAAATAAAAATAAAGAACAGAAAGAGTTTTATTTTAATAAATATTATTTTAAAGTATTAGTTTATTTATACAAATATCCCATTGAAGAGTTTAGATTAAGAGATATAGTTCCTTCGCAGATTAATCAAGGAACGTGGTATAATCTACTACCTAAATTAATCTATAGAGATATAATAAGAAAAGGTCCAGATAGAATTTATCTTCTTAATAAAAAAAAATTAAATGATTATCTTGAAAGCTCTTTTGTTAATTACTTTAATGAAGAATATATTAAAAAATATCCACAAAAAGTTAAGAAAGATGAAAAAAATAAGATATTTAAACAATTAAATGAACCACACCCTTGCCGTATATTTAGAGATAAAAACTACTTAATAAAAAATAAGAAAATAAGTAAAAAAAACATTAGAAACACCACAAATAAAATGGAATTAAATGTCCCTAATTTTAGAAGAAAAATGTTTCTTTATTTAAATTCCACAAGTTGTTTAAAAAATTGTAAGGATTTTAGGGATGTATTTGATTGGATTGCAAGGATATCAGTTTATGAACAGTACGACCCAATCACTGAAGAAGAAAGAAAGAAAAGCAAGAGGGAAAAATTTTCAAGAAAAGTTTATGATTATGATTATTCTAAACTTGCAATTATTACAGCAAGAAAATATAATAAACGAGGTGATAACAAGAACTAATGATTCCTAGCCCATATACAATCAAATTCATCTAAGAATGCCCGAGCAATATCAGGAGAATGAATAATTAATAAATTTTCATCATTCCTTTTGTCTCCATTATTAGTTGGATTAAAGCTTCCAGTAATCACAGTTTTATTATCAATTACGAAAACTTTGTGATGAAGAACACCAAGTTTGGGGCAAGAATATTGTTTTGATAAATTATTAATATGATGCATATTGGCAGGATTCTTATCTTTCACAACATCTACTCCTTGATATTCTAACAAAGAGAATACTGAGTATTTTGTAACTTGCCTAGCTTCCATCACTCCTTTAATATCAACTCCATCTAATTTCTTAAGCAACAAAACATTAGCAATTCCATCATCAGTAAAACTAAAAGTCATAAAATAAACGGATTTTTGTGCTTTTCTAAGTTCTTCCTTAACTTTCTCTGTACAATGGTCTTCTGGACAAAAATAATTTTGCACAGTAGTATTTCCGATCAATAATTGAGGATTACGTACTTTATCACCTTTCTTAAATGTACCATTCCATAACTCATTAAACTCATCTTGATAGTTTCTTGCTAATATCTTAGAATCAATCAACAAAAGATTATTGTTGTTCTTAAAGGCCCCATTATTAGTTGGGTTCATGCT
>Ga0065182_1000236_pt1 | contig 23734 bp, 24 predicted proteins | sample CryGey02umfilter_2_FD_59208 | JGI IMG/M metagenome (GOLD analysis project Ga0065182, IMG submission 59208) | Groundwater microbial communities from aquifer in Utah, USA - Crystal Geyser 4/10/14 0.2 um filter (version 2) (version 2) | ecosystem: Environmental > Aquatic > Deep subsurface >...
ATCTTGTGCGTTACATAACAACAAACATGTTACGTGCCACATGATATGTGTTACATGAAATTAAATGATCAAAGAAATATTTTCTAATAAAACAAAATCAATCACTGGTGCCGCCATCATTCTTGGGGCGGCATCTTTTTTGAGTCGCCTAATTGGCATTGTCCGTGATCGTATTTTTGTCCATCAGTTTGGAGCTGGTGATGTTCTTGATGCCTACTACGCCGCCTTTCGCATTCCAGATTTGGTATACAATCTACTTATTGTTGGTGCTCTATCAGCTGGTTTCATCCCTATTTTCATGGATCTATTGATAAAAGATAAAGAACAAGCATGGCGGGTAACCAATAGCATCTTAAATATTCTATCTGTGTTGTCATTATTTTTTTGTTCGATATTATTTGTCTTCACCCCACAGATCATGAGTTGGATAGTGCCAGGTTTTTCTGGAGAAAAAATGCTAACCACTATTCTACTGACCCGCATTATGTTTATAAGTCCGATCATACTTGGAGTAAGCAGTGTGATCAGTGGCGTACTACAATCCTTCAAATCATTTTTCATCTACAGCCTAACTCCGATCATGTACAATACTGGCATTATCATTGGGGCTGTTTTTTTCGTTCCAATATTCGGCGTGCCTGGCTTGGCTTACGGAGTTGTGCTTGGAACCTTGCTTCATATTCTGATCCAAATTCCTACTTTGTACAAACACGGATTCAAATACCAGCCATTGTTTGAATACAAAAATATTTTTGTAAAAAAAATTGGCAAATTAATGATCCCCCGTACCTTAGGTATGGCGACTGGTCAATTTAATCTCCTAGCTATTACTGTTATAGCTTCTACTCTCGGAGCAGGAAGCATTGCAATTTTTAATCTAGCCAACAATCTACAGTACTTCCCTATCGGCATTATCGGCATTTCTTTTGCTGTTGCCGCCTTTCCAACTCTGTCACAATTGGTCAGCAAAGGGTGCACAGATGAAATGGTCGTTCACCTTTCCAAAACTATCAGACAAATATTATTCTTCATCATCCCATTCACTATTTCATTTATCCTACTGCGAGCACAGATAGTCAGGATAATACTTGGAACTGGTGAATTTGGATGGAAAGCCACCATCCTTACAGCCGACGCCCTGGCTCTTTTTGCCATTTCACTTTTTGCACAATGTATTATTCCCCTCTTGGCGAGAGGCTTCTATGCGTTGAAAGACACTTGGACACCTTTTCTAATTGGTCTGGTAGGGGCTCTACTTAATATTATTTTAGCAATTTATTTCAAAGAATTTCTAGGCGTGCTTGGTCTTGCACTTGCCTTCTCTATTGCCATGATAGTTCAGATGGCTTTACTCTGGATTGCTCTTCGTCACAAAGTTGGCTCTCTCCAAGAATCCAAAGTCATTTTTTCACTATTCAAAATATCCATTGCTGGCCTAATTATGGCCATTGCCATCCAATTTTCCAAAGCCCCTATTGCCAATTTAGTAGATATGGAAAAATTTTGGGGTATCTTGATTCAAGGGGTTGTTTCTGGTACGATAGGATTCTTAATCTATGTCTTAGTCTGTTACTGGCTTAAGTTGGAAGAAATCTTAATTTTTAAAGACAGTTTGCAGAAAAAATGGCTAAAGCTCACTTCCTACCAAGGAGAAATAAGAGATATAGAATAACAAATTGCCGACAAAACTAGGATAACAAAATTATGAACCTTTGCTTCCTTTAAAACCTTTGTTACATCCAGAACCTTTCCACTATGAATAACATTCGCAACTTCTGCATCATTGCTCATATTGACCATGGCAAATCCACTCTAGCGGATCGTTTTTTGGAATTAACTGGAACAATAGAAAAAAGAAAAATGTCAAAACAAGTCCTTGATACCATGGAACTAGAGCAAGAGCGAGGTATTACTATCAAATTACAGCCTGTCAGGATGAATTATAAAAATCATATTTTGAACTTGATTGATACACCTGGGCACGTGGACTTTACTTACGAAGTTTCTCGCTCACTCGCTGCTGTTGAAGGGGCTATTTTACTTGTCGATGCCAGCCAAGGTGTTCAAGCACAGACCATTGCCAATCTCTATCTTGCCCTTGACCAAGATTTGACTATCATCCCAGTACTCAATAAGATTGACTTACCAAATGCTGATGTAGAAAAATCTAGTGCAGAAATCATCCATTTGCTTGGCTGTAAAAAAGAAGACATCCTCACCTGTTCTGGCAAAACTGGTGAAGGTGTAGAAAATGTACTCCAAGCTGTAATGGATCATGTTCCCTCACCAGTAGACACCTCTACCAATCCCACCAGAGCTCTAATATTTGATTCTTTTTATGATGACTACCGCGGTGTGGTAGCGGCAGTCAGAGTGATTGATGGTTCATTGACAAAAAGAGAAAAGGCTAAATTCATGAGTACCAAGGCAGAAGCCGAAATTCTCGACATTGGCCACTACGCTCCACAAATGGTCTCCGACAACATGCTTGCCAATGGCCAAATTGGCTTTGTCGTAACAGGGCTAAAAGAACTTGGCGATGTTCGAGTTGGTGACACCATTACTTTAAACAAAAATTCAGCTTCAACGCCATTGCCAGGATATAAAGAAGTCAAACCGATGGTTTATGCCGGTATCTTTCCCCAAGAAGGCGACGATTACTCGGCTCTTCGTGAAGCAGTGGACAAATTAAAACTGAGTGACTCTGCCCTCTTCTACGAGCCAGAACATTCTCAAGCTCTTGGTTTTGGATTCCGCTGTGGTTTTTTGGGTATGCTTCACTTAGAAATTTTTCAAGAAAGATTGAAACGCGAATTTGGATTGTATATCATTGCTACTGTCCCCAGTGTTGCTTATCATATTTATCAAACTAATGGTGAAAAACTAATAGTAAAAAGCCCTCAAGATCTCCCAGAGGTACAACAAACTGAACGAGCTGAAGAACCATGGATGGAAGTAGATATCATTACTCCAGAAAATTATATCGGCAATATCATGGGTCTAATATCTGAACGTAAAGGAATCTATCAAAATACAGAATATCTAAGCACAGGATCAGGCCATAGAGCGATTATTCATTATCAGATTCCACTGGCTTCACTCATCACTGACTTTTATGATAAATTAAAAACTGTAACAAGTGGCTATGGCTCCATGAACTACGAATTCAAAGAGTATAGGAAAACTGATGTTGTTAAGTTAGATATTCTCATTGCTGAGGAACAAGTCGAGGCTCTCTCCACCCTAGTCTGGCGAGACGAAGCTTTTCGAGTTGGTAAAAAGATAGTTGAATCTTTGAAAGACACTTTGCCAAAACAACAGTTTGTTGTCAAAATTCAAGCGATCATTGGTGGAAAAGTGATTGCAAGTGACAGGATCTCAGCACTCAGGAAAGATGTCACAGCCAAACTCTATGGTGGCGACGTCACTAGAAAAAGAAAACTTCTTGAAAAACAAAAAAAAGGAAAGAAAAAAATGATGAGTATGGGGAAAGGAAAAGTAAACATCCCTACTGAAGCTTATTTGGCAGTACTAAAAAGATAAAAAACTAATAACTAAAACCTAAAATAACTTAAGCCTATGAAACATCACCGCCACAAAACACTCTGGATAATAATCAGCACCATCGCCATCATGTCCATGGTTTTCTTCCTGATTGCCCCAGCTTTTTTATAAAACTAAATAAAGTTTATGTCTAAAATTGCCATAGACATTGTCATAGCCATCTGTGTCTTCATTGTTGCCACCCAACTCAAACCAATAAACTTGGAGCGAATTTATAGTATCGGCCTAGTATTTGTTGTGCTATCAATCTTCCTAGCCGATTCGTACTTGGATTTCAAAAAAAAAAGACATATAGTTACTAATACAGAAATATGCAAAAAAAATGGCAGGTCTTGTCAGACCCCCCACAATCATTTTACGAAGAACATCCTGAGCTCCCAAAGATAGTTGCTAATTTGTTGTACAATCGCGGGATCGAAACTCAAGAAAAAATAGATGAATTTCTCAATCCAGACTATTCCACAGATATTCACGATCCCATGCTCTTCAATGATATGGAGAAAGCTGTAAACCGAATTATGTCAGCCATTGAAAAGGAAGAGAGAATAATCGTCCATGGTGATTATGATGCAGATGGAGTTTCTGGAGCCGTAATTATCACTTCATTTTTTAGAGCCATGGGTCACAAAAATTATGACGTCTTCCTCCCTCACCGCGAAACAGATGGTTATGGTCTGAACAAAAATACTGTGCGACTACTTAAGGACGAAGGAGCCAATGTAATTATTACTTGTGATTGCGGTGTCAGCAATGTGGAGGAGACTGCCCTTGCCAATGAATTTGGAATGGATGTTATCATAACTGATCATCACTCTATTCCAGCAATACTGCCAAAAGCCTTGGCGATCATTCACCCCAAAATAGATGGAGAAAAGTACCCAGACAAAAATCTAGCTGGTGGAGCCGTGGCTTTCAAATTAGTCCAAGGGTTATTGACCAAACACCAGGAAACTAACGAGCTACTGCCAAATGACATGAAACACGATGGATTTGAAAAATGGCTTCTAGATATGGTAGCGATTGCTAGCGTCGCTGACATGGTTCCCCTTCTTGGAGAATCTAGGACTCTTACAAAATATGGTCTCTTGGTACTAAACAAAACAAAACGCATTGGTCTCCAAAAACTACTGCTCGAAGCTAGGCTTCTAGGAGAAAATGGCGAAACAAAAAAAGAACTTGATGCCGACACTATTGGTTTTCAAATTGCTCCCCGCATCAATGCTGCCGGTAGAATCAATCATGCCAATATCGCCTACCAACTACTGTCAACTAACGATCCAATAGAAGCAACTGATTTGGCTTTAGAATTAAATAAAAATAACAACAACCGCAAAAAAATTACAGAAAACTGTGTAAAAGAAGCTGACGCGCAGGCTGGGCAACAAGAAGGTAAACCTGTCTTATTTGTATTTCAAGAAAACTGGCCGGCAGGTGTAATCGGTCTAATCGCCGGAAAAATCAAAGAATCTTACCAAAAACCAACAATTGCCATGACCATGAATGGCACCGATCTCGTAGGGTCTGGTCGAAGTGTTGAGGGCTTCAACATGATTGAGAGTTTACAAGAACTACCAGAATACTTTACCAAATTTGGCGGACACCCTATGGCTTGTGGATTTAGTCTGGTAAATCCAGAAGTATTAGAAGATTTCCAAACAGCGTTGATCAAAAAATTTGAAGAAAAAACAAAAAACATTGACCTGTTGCCAACGATTGATGTTGATGCTGAAGTCAATATGGATAATGTGAATTGGGAACTATTTGACTTGCTCCAAAAATTTGAGCCCTTTGGTCAAGCCAACCCCAAACCAAAATACATAGCCAAAGGACTGACAGTCGTCAAAGTTGACTCGATTGGTCAAGACGGCCGACATTTAAAAATGGTCGTCAAGCACCGCAGCAATAAAACAAAAAAATTGATCGGCTGGCAACTGTGCAGTGATAATAAAGAAAAGACCAACTGGTGCAAAGTTCTATCAGAAGGTAGCAAAATAGACATTGTCTTTGAGATCGGAGTAAATGAATGGAATGGTAACAGAGAGTTGCAGTTGACGATTGTAGATTTGAAAAAAAGTAAATAATTTTTGTTCATGATTCATAAAAAGTATATGAAACTAACTATCTACACTGACGGAGGATCCCGTGGCAATCCAGGGCCCTCTGCCACCGGTATTGTCATCAAAAATGAAGCAAAACAAGTTGTAGCCAATTACGGTGAATACCTTGGTCGACAAACCAACAACTTTACTGAATACTACGCCGCTATATCAGGATTAAAAAAAGCTAAAGAGCTTGGTGCTACAGAAGTAGAGCTAATAGTGGATAGCAAATTAGTCTGTGAACAGCTGAATAGAAGATGGAAAGTGAAAGAACCGACTATCCAAAAACTTTTTGTCCAAGCTTGGAATGTCATGCAACAATTTAAAACAATCAAAATCAGACACACTTTGCGAGCAGGAAATAAAGAAGCTGATGCCGAAGTAAATAAAGTTTTGGATAGTTTATAGACGTATTTTCATTCTGAATGCGACGAAGGATCTTTCTTATAAAGAATGTCTTCATTGCTAAAGGTTCTTCGTTGTGCTCAGAATGACATTTTTTCTTACCAAAGTAAATATCCAGTATATATTTACGATAATAGGCTTACAAAAAAGTTTTCCACAGACAAAAATATTGGAAATATATAATATGTACGCTATAATGTACATATTATAATCTTAAAAATTTCCATATGTCATACACATACACCATATCACAAAAAAATTCTCCATTAAACAAACTATTTTACAACGGATTGTCTATCAGTAATGCACTAAGTGGCACGCTTGTAGGAGAAGAAAACAAAGCTAAAGAATATGGCGTGTACGACTACAAGATGTATGTGAAGAACCACACAGAGTACGAAATTTATCGTAAAATTACAGACAAAATTAGCGTTCTATACCAGATTTACCAAGAAGCAAAGGATTCTGCAGACTACAAGGATACAATAAAAGAACATTTAGAAAATCTCAAAGCTATCTCTGGCATAAAGCAGTTCATCTCTCAAAATAACATCTCGACCCGCTCGAGCCACGAATTTTGCCTACGGCTCTCCCAGCTATTCGCTATCCAACCATTCATTCCCTTGCTAAATTCTTATGAAATCAAAGATCCAAAAAAAATAGACAAATCAAAAATTACTGATTCACTTACTTCTTTTGCAATGTTGGTCAACAGACATCTTAGTTTTGGCCCCAAAGATGAAGAAAATAAAATGCCATCTTCATGGCAAGACCTCATAGAAAAAGGTATGATTGCTTTAGCCGGAAACCTCCAAACAGACGTTTTACCTGTAGTAGAAAATTATTGTAGTCTAACCTCAAAAAATTTATTTAAATACCAGCTCGCACGGAATAAATTAGAAATATGTGATACAATATATAAAGTATCAATAGACGAAAAAATTAGTATACCAGTCTACGCAAGTACCCTCACCACATTGACAGCCGAGAAAAGTATTTTACTTATACCTAACAAAAACTACATCTCCAAAAATTTACTCCTTTTAATCAATGCTATTCTCAGTAAAAATTCAAACATACATATAGATAATAAAAAAATCAACTTTCCAAAACAAAATGTCATTGTGCTAAGAATATCTGAGAACGAATGCCAAAATATGGAATATTCCAAAAATATCTTGGGCAACTCCAAAGAATCAAATATCTTAAGATGCTCCACAGAAAATTAATCACAAAAATATGCGGATAAAAAAGGGGGCTAACATAAAGTCAATCGAAGATATTGATAGACCGAGAGAAAAATTAATAAAATACGGCCCGTCCAAGCTATCTGATGCTGAGCTACTCGCAATCCTCCTTGGCTCAGGACAAAAGGGAGAAAATGTCATCTATATGGCAGAGAGACTATTGAAAAAAATCGGTAAAGAAAAAATTACCAAATCCAACCCCAAAGAATTACAAAAAAATAAAGGTATTGGTCCAGCCAAGGCCTGCGAAATCGTGGCTTGCTTCGAACTAGGAAAAAGATTACTAAAAGGTAAGAAAAGTGCTATCTACCTCACCCCTCATGATGTCTGGAGCCAGATGAAAGATATTAGGAATAGTAAAAAAGAGCATATGGTAATCTTCTATCTAAACAGTAGAAACCAAGAAATTGAACGTAATGTGATTTCAATTGGTACAGTAAACCACAGCATTGTCCATCCAAGAGAAGTATTTGAGCCAGCTGTAAAGCATATCGCTGCCCACATTATCCTCTCTCACAATCACCCCGCAGGAGATCCAGAACCATCTGAGGAAGATATATTGCTCACAGCCAGGATAGTTAAGGCTGGGAAATTGATGGGTATTGAAATCACCGACCACGTCATCGTTACCAAAAATGAATATACCAGTATGAAAGAAAAAGAGCTAATGTAAATTATATGATCAAAAAAATAACCATTTCTATCACAGAAGCTCGAAAGAGGATATTTGAAATATCCGAAGAAATCACGAATAAAAAAATCGTCTATATTCTTACCGAACACGGTAGACCAAAAATAGCTTTGTCTTCCATAGAAGATTTTGAACTATGGGAAGAATTGCTCCAAGAAAACAACCCAAAAAAAGAACTAATAAAAAATAAAGAAAGAAAGACGATCTACAATACTCTCGAAAATATCCTCAACCAACACGGTCTAATGGTGGCAGACAAACCAAAAAAAGGATACCAAGCCAAAAGTAAAAAAAATAAAAAAAGTAAACTGCCGTCAGTTTACTCACGCAATGTTATTTTATAAAAATATTACTCTACCCACCCATTCTTTGTATGAAAACGATAGGCAAAAACTAAAAATAATGGGAAGGAAAACCAAAAAGCCAAGGCACCAAAGCTAGTGAACAAAAACAAACTAACAAGACTAAGCTTGCCCTTTATTGTAGCTGGTGCAAAATACAAAAAACTAGAAAACATAAAGCCGATAATAGAAGTGCGATAAATTAATGACTGCAAAAAATGCAACGGCCTGACACGTGAAGAGAAATTTTTTAAGTTACTAAAAGAGAATAAAACATGAAACAAAATTACCAAACCAACAAAGACCCAAGTGCGGATACTGGCATGGGCAATCATCCAATCTTGCAGAGGCTTATAAGATATGGGAAGTAAAAAAACAATCACGAAGCTAATATAGACCGAGATAATGTCAATAAATAATTTTGTCTTCCTGACAAAGACGAGATGAATGACAAGTAAACTGGTAAATAAAGCAAGTACAAAGGCATCGACTGATGGAAAAAGTGAGACTAGATAGTCCATAGATCAATTCTATCAAAAAAAATAAGAGCTGTATTAATTATAGCTCTTTTTCTAAATCCTGTAAAAGTTTTTTGGCAGTCCTGCTGAGCTTGTTTGGCACATCAACAATCACATTGACATATTGCTCTCCCCTACCACTACGCTGTAGTTTTGGCACCCCAAGACCCTTCAGACGGAATTGCTGATGAGATTGTGTACCAGGTGGAATAACTAATTTCTTTTTGCCATCGAGTGTGTCAATTTCGATTTTACTTCCCAAGGACGCTTCTGTAAAATTGATATGGACTTCTGAATAAATATCAAAATTGCGACGCTCAAATCCTTTTTCACCTCTGGTATGTACACGAATATACAAATCACCAGTTTGTCCGCCGAGACCGACTGATTCTCCTTTACCAGAAAGCTTGATAACCCCACCATGATCAATACCTGCTGGAATTTTGATTTTATACTCAGACTGACTTCTGGTTACTCCATCTCCTCCACAATGTTGACACATTTTACTAGCTTTCTTTCCAGCACCACCGCAGTCTGGACAGGTTGTGGCAGTCTGCATAGCCCCAAGAATAGTCTGTTGAACAACACGCACTTGACCAGCCCCATGGCATTTATTACACTCTTGTACCTCTGCCCCAGGCTCTGCTCCAGAACCATTACAGATACTACAATCATTGTGTTTAGTCAAATTGACTTCTCGCTCCACACCGAAGATAGCTTCCCGAAATGTAAGTTCAATATCGACCTGAATATCATTACCGTGCTGTCTACGTCGGCCACCAGATCTGCGACCACCACTGAAACCGAAGAGATCACCAAAGATGTCGCCAAGGTCAACTCCGCCAAAATCAAAATTAACATTTCCGCCTCCCCCGCCTCTGGCTGCCCTCATAAAATCTTCCCAACCTGCCCCGCCACCAAATCCACCTTGCTCGGCAAAATCAGCACCATATTGATCATACTGTTGGTGCTTCTTCTCATCACCTAGGACTTGGTAAGCTTCGTTCACTTCTTTAAATTTTGCCTCATCACCACCCTGTTTATCAGGATGATGCTTGTGGGCTAATTTACGGAAAGCTTTTTTTATTTCATCTGGTGTTGCTCCTTTTTCAACACCGAGAATTTTGTAGTAGTCTTTACTCATAAATATTCATAAAACACATAAAACATAACATAAAACAAATCTTAATGTAAGATACAACAAAAAAAATACTATATGTTACATGTTCTATATCATTTAACAGGAAAACCATAAACCGTCTCTGGCTCGTCAGATTCCTTTATTGAACCAAATTTTTGTTCATATTTCGACAAGTTGTCTTGCATCGCACTAATCATACGTTTCATGTGCCCAGGACTCATAATCACACGATTATTCAGCATTCCTTGTGGCGGAAATACACTCATAAAATCAACCACAAACTCTTCCTTCGTATGATTAATCCGTGCAACATTGGCATATCTCCCTTCAAGAATTTCATCCTTTGCCTTTACCTGAATCTGTTTATTTTGTTCTGACATAATATAAAATTATTAGTTACTACTTTCCAAATTAGCCGAATTAAATACTACCCCAAAAGTTTTGGAAAAAATCACAACAGAATGATAACCAACAATATTTACACCTCCTGGCACAAGATAATTCTGATTTCCTTTATTTCCTTTTAATTCTCTCAATTCTACATAATCACCTAAATGCCCAGTTTTTTCAACATCGTTGAGCTTCGATAAAACAACGTGAAGATCGGGTCCATTCAAAATATTCAGATTCTCCAGCCGAACAACGACTTCACTTTCCTTCAAATGAATAACACGTACGTCTCCAGTTCCTTCATAAGCAACAGTCTTAAGCTTCCCGCTAGCTAGAACCTTCAGTGCTTCAGATTCCAATTCTTTTTCGTCTACACTTTTGTCTTCCGTCTTAGTCATCTCTTCTATAAACTTATTCATTGTTTCTTCATCAATGATTTGTTCATTAAGATTAGAACCATTGTCCATACTTGCTTTGAGCTCAGCTATTTTTTTCTTCAAATCAGAGACATTTGTATCCTGAAGTTTCTCACCAGCTTTTTGCAAACCTTCGCCTGCTTTTTCAAGAACAAAATTAAGTGCTGATTCTACTTTTGGGTCAAGTTGATTATCAACTTTTTTTTCAACAAACAATGGGGAGAGCAACCACCAGGTCAATGCTAAAATGGCCACAATAAAAATAATCTTAATCAACTTGAACATATTATTATATTCATTAATTATTTAAATCATAATTCTCCCCATCTGTCTTCTGTAAGTGAGGACAGAACAAAAATTATTTTTTGGTCCAAACTACACTCCCACCGTCCGTTGTCTGTAAATTGATACTATCGCCTGTTACTTCTGGCATTTTGTAGCGAACATTCAAAGTGGCGTTGTCAAAAGTCTGAAGAAATAACATATCATCCAGAATATACCAGATCCCGCTAGCACCATAACCCTCTACTCCATCAATATGAAACATACCATTACCATTATCACCTGAAGACGAATCAAAACTAATCACTTGACCCAAATCAGGGGCAGCCCACATGCCAGAATATTCTACAGGTGAAGTAGCATTGGCAAGCATATCTTCGATAACTTCTGGACCAGACACCACAACATTGTTGTTGTCTGACGTGGTCACTTCAATGATTCCATCTGGAGATGGAGGAATGTCTTTGTTGACTCTGACACAACCACCACCAATTACCAAAATTAACGCTAGACTTCCCAAGAAAAAATACCCAATTCTTTTTCTTTTCTTCATATATTTTTATATATGGCCTGTCGGCAAATTATTATAACGCCAACAAGTCTTAATGGATAAAAAAATTATTCTATGACTCTCCAGGTATAAACGTTCAAACCATTCTCTAACATAATGTAACCACCCGTCTCTCCCTGGTTTACTGTATAACTTCTATTCAATTCTTCACCACTATTTGAGGTAAATGTGAGCGTGTTCATCTTGTTGGTCTCTAAAAAGTTCCACTTTCCATTATCCAACGGCTTATCATGCAAAAAAGTGGTATAAGACCCGTCTTCGTACAAACTGATTTTTTCAAAATCCACACCTTCCACTTTCCAATCACCAATAAAATATTGAGTGTCAAGATTTGTCAATGATTTATCAAATATTATGGAGTCCAATACCCAGCCGCATTCTTCTTTAACACAACGCACTGTAAACAAATGCCCTTGCCCATTACTCATCAAGTATGTAGAAATTATATTTCCAACAACAAATTCATCTTTTACAAACAATCGATAACCATCATCTGGAGAAAAAGTATCATAAGGATCTGTCATCCATTGATCATCTTCCAACGAAGTTATGCCTATTGACGCAACATCAACACCATCTTCCACACGACGCAAGACTAATGCATCTTTAAAATCAGCTGATTGTTTTTCAAGTATGTAAGCCTCGGGATATGTAAAACTAAGAATATATTCCTTGCTTGTGTAAGTTTTTGTTTTAGTAACAGCCACTGCTCCCTTTCCTTCAACTGGTTGAGCATTTTCATTTACTCCTTCCACAATCACTTCTGGCATTGCCACTTGCTCTTTTTTTGTTTCTTGGGTAAATGGCACAATTGAACACCCAGACACAACAAGCATAGCTATCCCCAATACTCCTTCAAAAAAAAAATTTATTCATACTTTATTATTATAAACAAACCCCCTCTTGTAAAAGAGGAGGATTGTATTATACACTATTTTTCTGCTTCCTGCTCTCCTTCATCCACAACCTCCCCTTCCATTGTTTCGTCCTTTTTACCGTCAGAAGATTCTTCTTGGGCGGGCTTTTCTTCACTACTAGCCTTAGTAGCTGATTCTTCTTGCTGGTACATCTTCATACCAACAGCTTGTCCAGCTTTGGACAGAGCTTCTGAAGCAATCTTAATTGCTTCGGCATCTTCACCATCTTTCAATTCTTTCATTTTTGCCAAAGCATCTTCTACTGCTTTTTTCTCTTCTGGAGTAATATTAATTTTTTTCTCTTCAACATCTTTCATCATTTTTTCGGTAGTATAGACCATGGTGTCTGCGGTGTTCTTCAGATCAATCAGCTCTCGTTTCTTCTTATCTTCATCAGCATGAGTCTCGGCATCTTTTTTCATTTTTTCAATCTCTTCGTCACTTAGCCCAGAACTAGCTTCAATTCTAATACTTTGTTCTTTACCAGTACCTTTATCTTTGGCAGAAACATTGAGAATACCATTGGCATCAATATCAAACTTCACTTCAATCTGTGGTACACCTCGTGGGGCTGGTGGCACGCCATCAAGCATAAATCTACCAAGTGATTTGTTGTCATTGGCCATTTCACGTTCACCTTGAAGGACATGAATTTCTACGCTAGGCTGACTGTCAGCAGCTGTCGAAAAGACTTGGGTTTTGCTGGTTGGGATAGTAGTGTTGTGTTCAATCAGTTTGGTAGAGACACCACCAAGAGTTTCAATTCCAAATGATAATGGTGTGACATCAAGTAGTAAGATATCTTTGCCCAGATCACCTTGAAGCTGTCCGGCTTGGATAGCGGCTCCCATAGCAACTACTTCATCTGGATTCACACTGACATTGGTTTTCTTGCCAAAAAATTCTTCTACCTTCTTCTGCACCAGTGGCATGCGAGTCATTCCGCCGACCATGATAATTTCATTGATCGCTGATTTATCAATTCCAGCGTCCTTAAGCGCTTCTCGGACTGGTCCCATAGTTTTTTCTACCAAATCCATAACAATGTCTTCTAGCCTGGCACGAGAAAGCTTCATATTCAAATGCTTTGGCCCGTCACTTCCTTGGGTAATAAATGGCTCATTGATTTCTGTGTCAACCGTACTTGATAATTCAATCTTAGCTTTTTCAGCAGCGTCTTTGACACGTTGTAGTGATAGTGGATCTTTGGACAAATCAATGCCTTCTTTTTTCTTAAATTCTTCCAAAATCCATTCGATAATTACTTTGTCAAAATCATCACCACCAAGATGAGTGTCACCTTTGGTAGATAATACTTCGACAGTAGCAGAGTCACTCTCAGCATCATGGCTGATTTCTAGGACTGACACATCGAATGTTCCACCACCCAGGTCGTAAACCACAATTTTCTGTTCGCCTTTCTTATCAAATCCATAGGCAAATGCTGCAGCAGTAGGCTCGTTGATCACTCGAATGACTGTCACGCCGGCAATGGTACCTGCGTCTTTGGTGGCCTGTCTTTGAGCGTCATCAAAATAGGCTGGCACAGTGACCACTATTTCCTTGATGTCATCACCAATCTTTTCTTTAGCATCAGAAATCAGTTTCTGCAAAATCATGGCACTAATTTCTTGAGGTGTATAATTTTTGTCCCCCATGGTTACTTTCACCTTGTCATCATCTTTGACAACTTTGTAGGGAGCGTGTTCGGCCACCTGCTTGACCTCTTTGTCCTCAAAACGACGTCCAATCAAGCGCTTGATGGAGTAGAGGGTGTTGCCTGGATTGGTGACAGCTTGACGCTTGGCTAGCTGACCTACTAGGCGTTCGCCAGTCTTACTGATAGCAACCATTGATGGAGTTGTTCTGTTCCCTTCTTTGTTCTCGAGCACCTTTGGCTGCCCACCTTCGATGATGGCCATGCATGAGTTAGTTGTACCCAAGTCGATTCCGAGTATTTTTGGCATATGTGTTTGAATTATGAATAGTGAATTTATTTACTGCTTACTAGTTACTTTTTACTTCTTCTTCTTCACCTCAATTTCAATCTTCTTCCCATCTACTTTCTTCCCAGCCTTCGGGCAGGTAATTTTCAATACCCCACCATCAAACTCCGCCTTGACCTTTTCCTCATCAACTGCCACAGGTAATGGAACTTGACGAAAAAATGATCCACTGCGAACTTCTTTGCGGTAATAATTTTTTTCTTCTACTTCCCGCTCTTTATTTGTTTCACCCTGAATAGTTACTAGGCCATTCTCTACACGAACCTCCACATCTTCCGGGCGAACGCCCGCAAGCGTGGTTTCGACGACCACAGCGTCTTTGGTCTCGTAGACATCCATGGCTGGAACAAAGCCCTTGGTTGGCATATTCATGCCAGCGAGAGCAGGAAGACGATTCATCATCTCTTCCATCTCTTGAAATGGATCCCACATTTTGGGTAACATATGTTTTTTCCTTGGCGAGCCGACGATGTAAAATGTCAGTTCGCAGTTAAAAAAATAATTTTTATTTTGCTACAATAACTTTTGCCACTTGCAAAATCTTATCGCCTTTCTTGTATCCTGCTCCGATCTCTCGCACAATCACACCTTCATCACGATCATCAGACTCCTCCTCACCCAAACACTCGTGCTTGGTCGGATCAAATACTTGATCAACTGTTTCTATTTCTTCAATACCATGTTGTTTCAAAATATCAGCAAACTGTTTTTTGATATATTCAATTCCTTTTACCCAGTTTGTCCATGACTTGTCTTCACTATCTGGTATACCACTAAAAGCCTTTTTGAAATTGTCATAGATAGGAATAAATTCTTCCAAAATCTGCCACTCGCTCATTGCTGCCCATTGACTACGCTTTTCTGTAGTTTCCTTTATCAAATTAGAATAATCTGCTTGAGCACGAAGCCATTTGTCTCTATAATCAACATTTACTTCTACTTCCACCTCTTTGACTACTTCTTTCACAACTTCCTCTGAGTCCGTCGTCTGTGATCCGTCGTCTGTGGTTTCATCAAAAGAATCAACATCATTTTGTTCATCAAGTTTAGCATCTTTCTTCATATTATTTTGCACTATTAATATATTTTAATAATCCGACTGCTTTACCATAATCCATTCTCACCGGTGCTAAAACTATAAAAATAATATCTCTCACTCTTGTTCCTACCAATCCACAAGAGCTACCAAAGGGATTCTGATTGCCGATCAACACTTCAGTTTGACCATCATTAACCAAATCATAAATTTCATCCAGACGATCTTCACAATGATCAAAAATTTTGGAAATACTGACAGTGTACGAAGAGTCTCGAAACTCTGGCTGAGCAAACAAATAAGATATCCCTGTGTAATAAACCGAACTTGGGTTGAAAGCAACAATAATGGCATTGGTTAGGTGTTCAGCTGCAAATTTGGCCAGGCACTTGACTTGCTCACGTTGGTCAGTGCCCTCACTTACAGCATCTTGGACTTTTTGTTGAATTGTTTTATCGATATCAATCTCTGCCATGATATGAACCACATAGTATTGAAAACCCTGCTCAGTAGGTGTGCGTCCGGAAGAGGTGTGTGGATGAGTAAGATAACCATCATCTTCCAAAGCCCGCATTTCGTTCCTTAGTGTCGCCCCGCTGACTTGCAAACTACCTTCCTCCACCAAAAACTGCGACCCTACTGGTTCGGCTGTCTCTATATAATTCTCCACAATCAGTCGCAAAAGATGTTCTCTTCTTGAATTCAGCATATTAGCACTCTATTACTGTGAGTGATAATACCATACTTTAAAAATGGGTGTCAACCCTGCACCCTAATGTACTGGGTCATAACTTATCCACAGCGAAATTGTCAATCCACCCCCCGATAAATCAAGGCGTTCAGTCCAGTCGGAATGGCAAAATACATCAATTATAAAAAATTTTAAAAACAGCCCCACAACGTAGCTGTTTTAAAATAAACCTAAATATCTATAACCTAATCACTATTTCTCCGCAATCTTAGTATACTCCTGCACACTAGCTATCTCACTCAAAAGAACATTTTCTACATAAATACCACGAGAATAAAATATTCTCTCAAGCTCGTTTTTGAGCTCAGTCTCAACAGCATCACGTTTGGCTCCGATAATATCTTGAAAATTAAAACGACTGGCGACCATTCTTATTCTGCTTCTCACTGTTGGGCGAATAATCTTGGCAACAAAGTCTTCCCCAATTGTCTGCCAAATGGCTGGAATCTGATGGATGTCCAAACGAAGCAAAATAGTGCCCTCAACGCCAATTCTCTTACTATCTTCTGTCATGGCTGCTGTTGGGATATCTCCCATGGCTTTTTCATTTTCCGGATTGAAATTGCGTGAAATACTGTACTCTAGTGTCTGAGTGTTGAACAACTTAGCTTTTTGCCAAAATGGAATCTTGAAATGAAGTCCAGGAGTCAAAACTTTTTTCAATACTCCCCTGCCAAGATCATAGACACAAGCCACATAACCAGGTGGAACATAAATAAAAAACCCTTTAAGGACATCTTCCATTACAAATGAATACATCAATTTATCGAGTGATTGTGACATATTTTTCAATTAATTAGTCGACAGACTACAGTCAACTGATTACAAATTATAGAAGACTGTAGCCTGTTGACTCTAGTCTGTAGTTTGATGACTATAACACAAAATGATACATATGTAAACAAATACTCCGATATAATGACTAAACTAAGCATTTTCTTCATTCTTAAAAAATGGCTTCATCAACCAGTGAACAACTAGAGAAAAAGCCAATGACGTAAGGATGAAAAGTGCCTTGACCATTGGCAAAACCCACAAAAGAATGAAGACAGAAAAAGGTAACAAAAGGAAATAAAATAAATCTGCTCGCGACAATGATTTTCGATGCCCCTTAAACTCGATATAAATTTCGAGCATCAACCATATTCCAACGATGCCCGAAAGAAAAAGACCATGAGGTTCACTGAGATCAAAACCAAAAAACATTGTGTTGATTGTGCCGGGAAAATCAACAAAAGTATAGAGCGTTTTGATAATTCTCTCTCCAGTAATTCCATTGACAAAGACTTGATACAAGAGTACCAAAACAAGACCTTGGATACCAAGGTTGAGAGCCTTAGCCCATGGCTTGACCCTACGATGTTTCAATTTACGACGGATCTCCTCTTTCTGGAGAACAGGATCATAATGATAGTCCTTGGCCACTCGTTCTATTTCGCCTTCCAAACCATCATTCTTAGATTTATTACGTTCAGTAACGACAGTCAACGGCAAAAGGAGAAGACGCAAACAAATAGTCAGATAAATAATTGCCCAGCCCATATTACCGTCTGTCCAATTGTTGTACATCCAAATCAAAAAATTGAACAAAGGCTCGTAGAGAAATGTATTCCAAAACAAAATAATCATATAGCTATAGTCAGAGAGTCAAAAAGAAGAATAGTTGTTCTGAATTAAAAAACGTCTTTATTGTGCCATCCTGAACTTATTTCAGGATCTATTATACACCCTTTATCCTAGGTAAACAATATGTCAAATCTAACTCAGATCAACTTAGTAACTTAGCAAAATTAGTTAAAATCAGTTCTTCTCCCACTCCCCTGCTTTACTTATATATTCATCTTTAATACTTTCAAAAAAAACTCTAGCTTCATCACGATCATTAGCGATCGCACCATCAAGAATGGCATCTTCTATCCGCTTTTTTATTTTACCCACAGTCGGACCGGCTTTCAACCCAGTTATCTCCATAATCTCTTCTCCCCTTATCGGCGATTGAAAAGATTTCAATTTATCTCTTTCAATTACTTCGGCAATACGCTTTTCCAAAACATCATAATTCTTCAATCTCCTAGCTTTCTTATTCTGGTTACCAGTAGTAATATCTGCTCGACACAATACAAGAAGATCATCCAAATCTTCACCCACATCAATCACCATGCGACGAACAGGGCTGTCCGTCACACCTTTGTCCATAAGTGCGATAGGTTGGAGATGATAACGAACAAGCTTGGTAAGATAGTCTGTATCTTTTTTGCTAAATTTCAAACGATGACATATTTCTCTAGTCATTTTTTTTCCCAGATGTTCATGCATATCAAAAGTCCACCCTCTGTCAGCAGTAAATTTCTTCGTGTCTGGCTTGGCTATATCATGTAGGAGACCAGAAAATCTAAGTAATGGCTTGTTAGAGTTTTCAGCAATATTATCAACCACTGCAAAGGTATGCGACAAATTATCTTTATGACTGTATCCCTTGACCTCCTCCACTCCTGCCAAAGCTGTCATTTCAGGAATGAATTCATCAATAAGTTTTGTCTGATAGAGAATAACCAAACCAACCGAAGGCTTGACTGTGGCAAACAACTTCATCAATTCTTCTTGAATCCTCTCTTTAGAGACTATACCCAATCTCTTTCTATTGGTATGGATCGCTCTCAATGTATTTTCTTCAATAGCAAAATCCAATTGGGAAGCAAAACGGACGGCTCGAAGCATCCGCAAGGGATCATCAGAAAATGTTTCATTTGGATTGAGAGGTGTCCTCAAAACTTTATCTACCAAATCTTTTTGGCCACCAAAAGGATCAATTATTTTTTCTAATTTGCCATCCTTACTTACTTTTCTAGCCATGGCATTAACAGTAAAATCTCTGCGTAACAAATCATTTTCAATAGATGTAGCCGTGACCAATGGTTTGCGAGACTCTTTATCATAAATTTCTGACCTAGCACCAGCAAATTCTATTTCAAACAAAACTCTTTTTTTTATCTTTTCCAAACCTTCCACAATCACTTCTTCCAGCCCTTGTCCGCCAATTACAATTTTAGTTTTAACAACATCTTCTTCTGGAGCAAAAAAAATAAATCTAGCTGTGTCAAAATCTAGAAATTCCACCAATCGACCGTCTTCTTCACTAAAATGAGTAGAAAAATGTCTAGCAAATTCTAGACCATTGTCACCTACTACAAAGTCAATGTCTTTCTTCTTCTCAATCCCCAACAATTCATCACGCACATATCCACCAACAACATAGACGTCCGTAGACGTCTCTTCTGAAACCTGATAAATTTTCTGAAAAATTTCTTGTTTATCCATATATAAATCAATTTAAATTGTACACAGATAACTTTTTATTATTTTTGGCCAAGTGAATTGCCTCTAATAAAACGCTGAACGATGTAATTTTAATTGATCTGCCTATAACAATCGTTATCCTACCGACAAAATTGTCAAAAGTCAACCTGAGCCAAAAAATCCATCATTGCTTTTTTAGCTTTGGTTTTTTTGTGTACTATATCAAAAATCACCTGAGCAAATGGTAAATCTAATTTATGCCTACGAGCCAATTTCATTAATGACTCCGAAGAAGATATGCCTTCAATAGTCTGCCCAATTCTCTGACAAGATTTATCCGTTGAAAAGCCCTTAGCCAGACATTCACCAAATTGCCGATTGCGACTTTCTTTAGCCAAGCCCGTACCAATAAGGTCACCAAGCCCTGCCAGACCATAGGCAGTCTGGCACTTTCCCCCCATCGCCTGAATCAGATCAGAAATCTCATCCACTGAACGAACGACTAGGGCGGCCTTAGTATTGAGAGCAATGTCTAGACCATCACATATCCCCATCGCAATCGCATAAACATTTTTAAATGAACCCGCCACCTCTACTCCGATTACATCCGATGTTGGCACTAGATGAATATAACTATTCTCCATTACTCTTTTAACTAATTTAATAGCCTTTTTATTTTTGGAAGCTATATTCATAGCGGTATGATGACGATGAACCATTTGCTCTGCTACTGCTGGACCGGAAATACTAACAATATTTTTCTGCAACTTCTGGCGGACGTATCTAGACATGATCGTAGTGACTGGTTCTAAAGTGTGGGGATGGATACCTTTAGAGACATTAGCCAAAATGGCATCATGTTCAATATTACGGCTAGCAAAGGCAATGGTGTGTTTCATAGTAAAAACAGGTACAACAAAAAACACAACTTCTGAACCACAAAGTGCATCGACAATATTTTCTTCAGGAATAATTCGATAAGATAATTTTACACCTGGTAAATATTTTTTATTTTCTTGATATTTTTTGATCTGTTGCAATGGCAAGACATCCTCATTCCAACTCCACAAATGAACCCTATGGCCATTTTCAGCCAAAACTTGAGCCAAAGCAGTACCCATATTTCCAGCGCCAAGAACGGTCACTATTTTTTGTTCAGTATTGTGATTCATATATTATTTTTGACCAATAACACGCAAAGGATCAACGTGTATGGTAACCAAAGCATCCTCTCCAAATTTGTCGCATAAATTCTTTTTATATATATGTTCTATGTCATGAGCCAAAATCAGAAAAAGAATGAACAGCGTCCGCTATCATGGTGTCGCTCTTACCAAATATACCAGCACACAATTTAAAAATAGTTAAAATTATATTTACAATCATTCCGTGCCATGTCACCTTCTGAGCCTTGTATTTACGATTAGACAAATTTGTATTCATAGAATTTTATTATAAAAAGTATACAATAATAATAAAAATTCCTACAACAACCCGATAAACAACAAATGGCATAAAACTCCACTTCTGAATAATCTTCATCAGGCCTGAAATAGCAACCAAGCCACTAAGGGCAGAAGCCAAAAATCCGATACTCAAAACTACAATACTCAAATCACCAAGACCATTTTGCCACAATTCAATTATTTTCAAAAACCCCGCCAACGCAATGACAGGAACACTCATAAAAAAAGAAAATTCAGCAACTGATTTCTTATCAAGTTTGGTCAACAACCCTGCAGTCATGGTGATGCCGGACCTGCTTGTTCCCGGAATCAAAGCAACAGCTTGGGCACAACCAATAAATAATACATTTTTCCAACCTAACATTCCCAAAGACTTTTGGTTCTCAATTTTCAACCTTCGACTATATTTATCTGCAAAACCAAGCACTATTCCCCAAAATATCAAGCTTACGCCAATCACAACTGGCGAACGTAAACTAGTTTCTATCCAATCACCAAAAAGTAGGCCAACAATTCCGGCTGGAATAATCGAAAGAACAATCAACCACCCGAGCTTGCAATCTATCATTTTTGATTCATAATCTTTCATTTCTAACTCTTTTTTTCTGACAAGAAAAAACACAGCTTTTAAAATGTTCCACAACTTTTTACGAAAAAAAATAATCAAAGCCAGCAAAGTTCCCAAATGCATTACCACATCAAAGGCTAGGCCTTGATCAGCCCAACCAAAAAATTCTGGTAAAAAAATAAGATGACCAGAAGAAGATACTGGTAAAAATTCAGTAAGGCCTTGAATCACCCCAAGGAAAATTGATTGCGTAATTACCATAATTACATTTTACCAAAAAAACAAACAAAAAACCACCTCAGTAGCTACCGAGATGGTTTTAAAACAAAATTAATTACTACTTGACCTTCTCAATCAACTCTCCTACCTTATCTATATTTTCCCAAGGAAATTCATCTCTACCAAAATGGCCGTAGACAGCTGTAGCTCGATAGATTGGACGCTTCAAGTCTAATGTCCTTATAATTCCGGCTGGAGTGAGATCAAATACTTCTCGCACCGCTAATTCTAATTTTTCGTTGTCAACTTTACCAGTCCCAAAGGTATCGACTAGCACACTAACTGGTTCTGGGTAGCCAATAGCATAAGATAGCTGAACCTCACATCTGTCAGCCAAATCAGCGGCCACAATATTTTTGGCAACATAACGAGCCATATAAGCTCCAGAACGATCTTGCTTATTTGGCACTTTACCAGAAAACGCTCCTCCACCATGGCGACCCATGCCACCATAAGTATCCACAATAATCTTTCTGCCTGTCAAACCTGTATCGCCATGTGGCCCGCCAATAACAAACTTACCAGTTTCATTGATATAAAACTTGGTATTTTCATCAATAAATTCTCCACAAACTGGGATAATTACTTTATCCTTGATATCTTTCCTAAGCTGTTCCAAATCCATATCATCATGCTGAGCTGCAATCACTACTGCATCCACTCTCTTTGGTTTGTCATCTTCATATTCGATTGTGACTTGGCTTTTACCATCTGGACGAAGGTATGGCAATGTTTTATTTTTTCGTACTTCGGCCAATTTTTTGGTCAAGCCATGAGCCAACATGATTGGCAAAGGCATCAACTCTTGTGTTTCTTTACAAGCATAACCAAACATCATCCCTTGATCACCTGCACCTTGAGCTTTGTGAGGATGTCCTTCTGCTTCTTTTTCTCCCATCGCAATTTCTGGACTCTGCTCGTCAACAGCCACCATCACCCCACAACTCTTGGCATCAATTCCAAAATCGTCATCTATGTAGCCAATATCAGTAAGAACACCACGAACAATCCCAGGAATATCAACGTAAGTTTTGGTAGTAATCTCACCACCAACAACAACTAATCCTGTGGTCGTGAACACTTCACAACAGCAAGCTCCATCAGGGTCGTCTTTGAGAACAGCGTCAAGAACAGCATCAGAAATCTGGTCACAAATTTTATCTGGATGACCTTCTGTAACAGACTCTGAAGTAAAAAAATGTTTTTCCATAAAAAATAAAGCTTACGAGGCCTATTCGGCCTTCAAGGCTCACAACAGAAATCACTCAATCAAAAAATCAAGCTAGATAAACTTTGTAAGTCTGAATTTTCCAAATGAAGATAGGTATTCCGATTTGATCGGAAACGAACGTTGTTGAGTAGTAATCATGTTATCGACCTACACATGATAAGACCAGCCAACAACGAGCACCATTTTCTTTTGGATGAATAAGTAAATTAGTTATCAAAGTTAATAATTAATTCAATAAACCAATTTGTGGGCCGGGAAGGATTTGAACCTTCGAAGGCGAAGCCAGTGGATTTACAGTCCACCCCATTTGACCGCTTTGGTACCGACCCATATTGTTAAATTTATAATTTACAATTTGAAATTTTCAAACAATACCTTAATTTTTAATTGTTTAATAAAATAAACAAGTTTAAAAATTAATTTATTTAAAATTAAAAATTTCAAATTGCAAATTATCGTGGAGCCAACTCGGGGACTCGAACCCCGGACCGATGGTTTACAAAACCATTGCTCTACCA
>Ga0065182_1000240_pt1 | contig 23546 bp, 21 predicted proteins | sample CryGey02umfilter_2_FD_59208 | JGI IMG/M metagenome (GOLD analysis project Ga0065182, IMG submission 59208) | Groundwater microbial communities from aquifer in Utah, USA - Crystal Geyser 4/10/14 0.2 um filter (version 2) (version 2) | ecosystem: Environmental > Aquatic > Deep subsurface >...
TTGCATTAATCATTAGTTTGCGTCAATCAAATTAAAGATTCTGGCCATAATACTTTCTTTACTTGCACCAAAATCCTCATTAATAGTTATTTCTCTTAACAAACCTTTTTCTTGATAGTAACCAATCAAAGGTGAGGTCTGCTGTTCGTAAACTTTTAACCTTTCCTTGATTGATTCCGGTTTGTCATCATCACGTTGGTAAGTTTCCCCACCACAAACATCACAAACACCTTCAATTTTTGTCTTAATGTTTACAATATGAAAAGTAGTCCCACACTTACGACAAATTCTTCTACCACTTAACCTTTGAATTATAATCTCATGATCGGCTTTAAAGTTAATCACCATATCAATATCAGAAAAGGTTGCTAAGGCATTAGCTTGAGGAATAGTTCTAGGAAACCCGTCTAACAAAAACCCGTTCTTACAATCTTCCTGTTTCAGGCGATCTTTAACCATTTCAATAGTAACTTCGTCAGGAACTAATTTTCCGGCATCAATATAACTCTTAGCTTTCTTTCCTAAATCTGTTGCTGCCTTAATATTATCTCTAAAGATTTGACCAGTAGAGATATGTAAGATGTTATATCTTTTAACTATTTCAGTAGCGTAAGTACCTTTCCCTACACCAGGAGAGCCTAAAGCAATTATCTTCATTTTTTAAACAACCTCAATTTTTATCATTTTCTTATAACACAATAATTTAAAGATCAATATTTGTGCATTACTTTCCAATGTTGAATGTCCCAACTAAAAATCTCTTCTGGTTTAAACCAAAGAGCAATTTCATTTTCTGCTTCTTCTTTATTTCCAGAAGCATGAACAAGATTTCTTAATGGTCTTTTTAGATTATCAGCCATGGCATAGGATTCTACACTAAAATCCCCCCTGATCGTTCCAATTGGTGCACCCTTAGATTCTGCTGGTCCAACAATCTTTCTTCCAATTTCAATGGCATGGAAACCTTCCCAGATCATAGCTACAACAGGACCTTCCGTAAGATATTTCATGTTCCAATTTCTAACCCGAGTTGCAATTTCTTCATTAGTCTCTGTTAACTCAACACCTTTTTCTTTGGCTGCTCTACGAGTATTCTCTCCCAATTTCTGAATAAATGCAGGAGTTAAAACATAATGTTTGTCTGCAACCTCTTCAGTAGGTAAAACCATTTTCAAAGCAACTAACTTAAGTCCTCTTTGTTCAAAACGCTTTAAAATCTCGCCGACTAAACCACGTTGTACACCATCGTGTTTAACAGCAATAAAAGTTTTTTCAATAAGATATTTAACCATTTTTATGAATTCTCCTCAGCAATGATAATAATAATAACAATAAATAAAAGCTAGATGATCTTAAGCTTTTGTTGATTGTTCTACTTTCTCTTTTTTAACTGCAGCAGTTTTCTCTTTCTTCTCAGTTTTAGCAACTACTTTTTCTACAGGAACTGATTTTTCAGATACATCTTTCTTATGTTCTTTCCTATAAGCTGCAGTCCATTTTATCTTCAATGGTTTTCTTTTTAGATGTAAAAGATTTTTCTCACATCTATTGGAACAGAAATGATTAATCTTACCGCTGGTAAAGATATACATTTTACCTGTTCCCTTATCGATTTGATCACCGCAAAAAGCACATGTTGGCATTTTAATTCCTCCGATTTACCTTAATAAACTAATTAAGGTTAGTAATATTTACTTTCTACCGCCGCCCCTTCTGCCACCACCGACACGTTGAGCTTCGATTTCAGTCTCTAATAGCATTAATGTGTCTCCTACTCTTACTGGACCTTTAACATTTCTACGAATAGCTTTGTTTTTATCTCGTCCGTCTAATACCTGACACATTACTTGAGTGATTTCCCCACGACTACCTGCTCTAGCAACAAGTTCTTTTACTTCTGCAGGAATGCCGTTGGTGAATCTTACTTCACCTTCTACCTTAGACTCTTCCTCTTGTTTACCCTGCATCTTTCGAGCCATGTTTATTCACCCTGTCCTTTAGTAATAGCTTCGATTGCAGCTTTAGCATCTCCTTCTTTAACAACAGCAACAGCAGCAGTAGCAACACTTAATCCTGCAGCAGCTCCTAAATCTTCCTTTTTAGTAATTTCAACACAAGGAATATTTTTTTCTTTGCATAACAAAGGTAAGTGCATGATTACTTCCTTAGGACTTACATCACTTGCATAAACTACAAGTTTAGCGTTTCCTTTCTCGATTGCTTTAGTAGCTTCATTAGCACCCTTTCTAATCTTACCGCTAGTTCTAGCGATTTCAACAATTTCCAAAATTTTTGCTTCATCTGCCATATTTATGAACCCTCACTTCATTTATTTTTCAGTTATATTTTTTATACCTATACCGTAACAATTTAATTAGAATTGTTACCTCCTTCCAACGAAAGTCATTGGTAATAGTGTCTAAAACTATGGGCCCTTTATAAAGATATGGGTCGATTTCAAATCATATCACAAAGGTTTATATCAAAAATATTTTTTACAAAAGTAAATTCTCTATTGAAGATTCATAAACTTCTTAAATCAAATTTACACAAAATAAAACTATGTGTGGAATAATCGGATATATTGGAGATAAAGAAGCTAACGACATCCTGATAAAAGGATTAGAACAATTAGAATATCGTGGTTATGATTCTGCAGGAATTGCCATCATTGATAATAACCAAATAAGAATAAACAAAGTTCTTGGTCGAGTCCAAAATTTAAAACAAAGAAAACTAATTGGGAATATTGGCATTGGCCACACTCGCTGGGCCACCCATGGCAAACCTTCAGATAGAAACGCCCATCCTTTCTTAGATCAAAGGAACAATTTTGTGGTTGTCCATAATGGGATTATAGAAAATTATCTAGAACTTAAAGAAAAATTAAGAAAAGAGGGAATAACCTTCACTTCCGATACCGATTCTGAAGTGATCGTTCATTTAATTTCACAAAATTATCACGGAAATCTTAAGGAAGCCGTCCTAAAGACTGTTAAAGAACTAATTGGAAGTTATGCTTTTTGTGTAATAAAGAATGATTGGCAAGAACTGGTTGCCGCTAGAAATGGTAGTCCATTAGTTGTTGGTTTAGGAAAAGATGAAAATTTTCTAGCTTCTGATGTTTCTGCATTAGTAGAACATACTAGAGATGTGATTTATGTTAATGATTTTGAGATTGTTAAAATTAAAAAAGATCAGGTAAAGATTTATGATTTTGAAGGGAACAAGAAAGATTACAATATTAGAACTATTGATTGGGATCTAGAACAAGCACAAAAAGATGGATATAAACATTTCATGCTTAAAGAAATCTTTGAACAGCCGAAAGTTGTAGAGGAATCAATAAAAATTAAGTTTGGCCTTAAAAAGGAATATTCTAGAATAATTATTGTAGCTTGTGGAACTGCTAGTTATGCTGGTTTAGTCGGCAAATACTTAATTGAAAGAATTGCCAGAATTCCTGTAATTAATGAAACCGCGTCCGAGTTCAGATATAAAGATCCCATCATCAATAAAAATGATTTGATAATTGCTATTTCTCAAAGTGGAGAAACTGCTGACACTCTTGCAGCAATAAAATTAGCTAAAGAGAAAGGCGCAAAAACTTTTGGACTTATTAATGTGATAGACAGCACTATCGCTAGAGAAGTTGATGATGTTGTTTATACTAGAGCTGGACCAGAGATTGGAGTGGCCTCTACTAAAGCATTCATCTCTCAATTAGTTACACTTTACAAATTGGCCTTTTACTTAGCTAATAAAGACACAGAAAGCGACGATCAATTAAAAAGATTAAAACCAATAATTATAGAAGCCCTTTCTTTAAATGAATCAATTAAAAAAATTGCAGAACAATATTACACCCATAGTAACTTTTTGTATATTGGTAGAAATTTAAGTTTTCCTTTAGCTTTAGAAGGTGCATTGAAATTAAAAGAAATATCTTATATCCATGCCGAAGCATATCCTGCTGGAGAACTAAAACATGGACCAATCGCTTTAGTTTCAGAAGAAACCCCCACGGTAGCAATTTGTCCGCAAGATCAAGTTTATGATAAAACCAGGAATAACATTGAAGAGATTAAAGCAAGGTTGGGCAAAGTTATTTCCATCGCTACAATTGGAGATGAAAGAATCAAGGAGATTTCTGATAATATAATTTACATTCCAAAAGTTGAAGAAATATTTTATCCATTAGTTATAACTATCCCATTACAACTACTAGCATATCATATCGCCGATTTAAGGGAATGTGATATTGATAAACCCAGAAATCTAGCAAAAAGTGTTACAGTAGAATAATTATAGAATACTCTTTCTACAATCAAAAACAACTTAAAATACGGCCATACTCAAAAAATTATGGATAAATTAAGTTTAGTCGCAATCTTACAAGCAGAAAATAAATGTGGACTTGCTTTGGATATTGATGAAACTCTTTCCGCTACCAATGTTTATTGGTTTACAAAGTTACAAGAGTTATTTGGCAACCCCGAAAGTTTAACACCAAAAGAGATGGCTATGAAATATCATTATACTCAAAATGTACCATATTGGCAAACCCCGCAAGCATTAGCTTGGATGAAAGAACAATGTAACTCAGATGAATTACAAAAAAATTTATCTGTCATTGATGGTGCAGTTGAATATGTTTCTAGAGTAAATGAAATAATTCCTATTGTTGCTTATATTACAGCAAGACCAACTATTGTCGTTCCTGGAACAGAATATTGGCTAAAAGTAAATAATTTTCCAAAAGCACCAGTAATTGCTAAACCATTAGATATAACTGAACATTTTACCTCTTGGAAAGCAGAAGTGCTACAGTCTTTATATCCATGGGTATTAGGTATTGTTGATGATCATCCAGGAATGGTAGACCAATTACCAACAGATTATCACGGAACAATCTTTTTAATAACTCATCAAGACCATCCAAGAACAGATATAACAGTTGTTTGTGGAATGGATTGGCCAAAGATGTATGAACAGATACAAAAACATAATCCATTACAACAATAAATATAAACCTTCCCTTCCTTAAAGATTCTATGAGATATGCCCATTTAGCAGATTTGCATTTAGGCTCTTGGCGAGACTTAAAAATGCGTGATCTTTCTACAAAAGCCTTCATAAAAGCGATAGATGATTGTATTCTAAATCATGTAGATTTCGTTCTCTTCTCAGGAGATTTGTTTAATACGTCTCTACCTTCTCTAGATACATTAAAAATAGTCACTAAGAAGCTTAAAGAATTAAACAACCATAACATCCCCCTATATGCAATCGCCGGTTCTCATGACTTTTCACCGAGTGGAAAAACCATGTTAGACGTTTTAGAAAATGCTGGGTTGTTAAAAAATGTCTGCAAAGGTTATGTTAATCAAGATGACAAGATGCTACATCTTAACTTTACTACTGATCAAAAAACTGGCGCCAAGATTACAGGCATGTTAGGTAAGAAAGGTCTTCTTGACAAAGTTTATTATCAAAACTTGTTTCTGGATAATTTAGAACAAGAACCAGGATATAAAATATTCCTGTTCCATACTACCCTTTCGGAATTAAAACCTAAACATTTGGAGATGATGGAATCACAACCACTTTCTTTCTTGCCGAAGGGATTTAATTATTATGCTGGCGGACATGTGCATCACCCTACAAAACTAGAACAAGAAGACTATGGCACTTTAACCTACCCCGGAGCATTATTCCCTAATAACTTTGCTGAGATGGAAAAATATGGGGATGGCGGTTATTATTTAATAGAAGATAACCAAACAGATTTGCCAAATAATCAAACTATAGACTGGATTAAATTAAACACAACAAACCTCATTTCATTTTCTTTGAATTGTAACCATAAAAGCCCGGAAGTTATTTCGTTTGAGATTGCTAATCACTTTAATAACTTAGATCTAACTGACAAGATTATCACTATCAGGTTATATGGGAAAATTGATTGTGGAAAAATCTCAGACATAGACTTTAAAGAAATCTTTAATCAATTATACAAACAAGGAGCTTACTTTGTGATGAAAAATGCTGCGCAACTAAGTTCGGAAGAATTTTCTGAGGTTAAATTATCACAAACAAGCCCTGAAACTATTGAAGAAGAAATCATTTCTGAACATTTACAACAGATTAAATTATTTGATAAAGAAACAGAATTACATCTTACTAAATCATTGTTACATTCTTTAAACACAACTAAAGCAGAAGGAGAAACTATTGCTGACTTTCAGAAAAGAGTTGAGGAAGAGATTGATAAATTGTTGAACCTCTGATTGGTAATGTTTTAATTAAATATAATATCTAATGTACTCTTTGAGGTAATCTTTAATGTAATTTACGATATGTGTCTCTAATTAAGTCCTCTGCCTTAGGACCACAAACATCACAAGGTGCATCAAGTTCATCACAACAATTTAATGATACTGTACAATTGGTACAATAAACCCAGCCAGATTTATCTTCTGGAACTTCTTCTTTACAAGCAGAACAATAATACCCTTCTTCTGTCAATAATAGTTGGTTTCCTGGTTTAATTAACCTACAAACATCAGAGAGATACCATTGTACAAACCGATCTAATTCTAACGGATGAACATCTTTAAGTTTCATCTCTAAATCAGCAATAGTTCTAACCACGATATTAACTTAAAACCAGGGATATAAAAGATTTATTGTAATCATATCAAACATTTTTAGAACAAGAATCAGAAAACAATTAGAAAAAGAAAAAAAGAAAAAATTTATTTGCGTTTGGTAATGATCGCTTTTTGAGCCTTTCTACGATTAACCACAAAGGAAACTATACCAGCAATAAGTGCTAACACAACTATTCCTAGCGCGACCCATAAAGCAGTTGCCCTACTCGGAGATGCATCAGTTTCGGCTAAAGCATCACCAAGGGCTTCCCCAGGAGTATCTGCGTTAGTTTGCTCAGTTTCTCCAATAGTATTTGGCTCAGCCTGTTCTGCATTTGCTGAAACTACTGGAACTAACTCGTGAACTATTTTTATAGTTAGATTAGCTTGACTTCCACTTAAGTTAATTGAGTTTAATTTAACACTAAGATCATAGTATTGGTCACCATCTAACTCAACCAGTACTGTTTTTCCAGTGTAAACAACTAAAGTTTGCGGCGTACTCTCGACTATTACCTTGACTCTATCACTATAAGTTGCGTTCAAAGTTAAATAATGCATCTCAGCACCTACAGCAAACTTAAATCGATCACTCGTTCCTAAACTTTTAGTGTAACCAGCCTTAAACTGTTCCTCACTAACCAAATAAGTCATACCTGCAACAGCACCACCACCAGATCCACCTCCACTACCAGAACTTCCTCCATCAGGAGATGCAACCGCAGCAGCAGTTATAGTGTAAGCAGAAAATCCCATTGAAACAGGAATTTTACAGATGGTATTAGAACTTCCACCATCTCTACATTCAACATAATCATCTACATCCTGTCCACTTGTTCCATCATCATCTGTCCAACTAAGACTATTACTTGCGCTATACGCAACAGGAATTGTTACTTCAACATAATCCGTAGCACCACCGAGATGCAAATCATCTATCAGTTTATTCCACTTCTTTGATGTTGAATTCATCCCCATTAGATCGTTTAAAGCATCACAGACAAATGCAGAGCTTAGATCAATCTTTGTAGGACTTAGCATGTTTATACCAAAGAACCCAATAGCTAAATCTCCACAATGAATAGTCATGTTCATATTCTTAGTAACAGAGGTGTTAGTTTTTATTCCTACATCAAAAACAGTAGGAACTCCATTGATATCAAATGTTTCAGTAAAGTTGTAACCTACTTTACCAAGTGCAGGGATATCAACGGTGTAACCGCCTTCATCTGGAAGCTCTATCTTAAAGATAAACGTCTTCTCTTCTGCTGTTGCTTTAGTGGTAAAATTGGAACATGCTGAAACCCCACAATTACCAGAAGGATCACACACTGTTATTTTGTAGTAATATATGGTATTGTTAATTAAAGCAAATCCAAGATTATCTTCCATCAGATCAATGCTATGGAATGGTTTGAAATTGGCATTTGCTTGATATCCTTCACCAATATCTACTAAAGTCATGTTCAACGTTTTACAGGTAGAGTCATTTGTATAAAAACCAATACTCAGATTAGATGGTTCACTGGTATCAACCTTTAAAAAAGCGGCATCAAATAATTTCTCAACCTTACTAAACATCACAGTGGGAGCAGTTTTATCATTACTATCCGCAACAAAGTTGAAACCCGTTCCACCATTACAGTCCGGAATGAAACTACAGAAGGGGTCATCACAATCAATTAACCCATTCTCATCGTCGTCAACACCATTTTTACATTCTTCAAATACATTAAATCCAAACTTCTGAAAGTTCTTACATTTAGGATCTTTTGAGTTTGAAGGATTTGAACAATCAACAAATCCAAAGTCAACAGTTCCAGGAGTATAATAACCTGGACCAACACTGTCTGAAGGACTTGTTCTATTGGTACTATCATTTGCACTAGACATAAATATTCTTAAATTTGCAGTTTTATTGTACTCTGAAAAGGATTCTAAATCCTGCTTTGCAATTGCAATCATCGGCCCACCAATTTCACCACAACTTAACATTTTACTTGTTGTAACGAGTGCATTTGTAGGATTCCAATTTCCTTCAGAACACCTCTTCATCTGCTTAGTCTCAACAATCCCATTACTAGTGTTTGTTGAAACGTAACCAACCATAAATTCAAATCCGGTTAAAGTTGAACCAAGTTGGTTAACAGCAATACACCCATTGTTTGAAATTCCATCAGTATCCAAATACCAATAAAATTTAGTTGTTTCGATTCCATTACCCTGGACTTTCTGGGCCATAAAATCGTCTTTATTTCCGATCATATAACCGTTGCACATTGCAGTAGAAGTGATGTTGAAAATGCCCGCACCGAAATCAAACCCGGTATCTGTAACCCTCATTCCCATTCCAAGAATATCAACCCAATCATCAACACCGCTTTCGGCTTCAGGACCATATTGCCCAAAATTGTTGCCTGTATCCATCGCTAAATCAATAACATCTCCTTCCATCTCTCCAAAATGTTCAAACTCAGCTTTGTTCACACACCAACCGGCCTCATTAGCGGGAGCAACACCATTGTTAGCAAACCCATCCTGTTTGTAAACACAAGTAACGTTGTTATTATTACAAGCAGTTAGATTACCATCATACTGTCCACATCCAGTCTTCCCCCCAAATCCACCATCAGAAGATGAACCCATCATCATAAAATTTTCTGGCTGACAAGTTGAGCTCATATCTCTCCATCGACATAAACTACCAGAAGCAATACCCTCACAACTAGATTGGTCTAACTCTGGATTCATACAAGCAACATCACACCAACCACCACCATTTGCAGAGTAAGTATCTTCTCTCCAACTACAATTCGAGTTTAAACTGCAAGTATCACTAGTTAAACTCTTACAACTTGCAAAAATAGTGTTATCACAGAAACCAGAGCCGGCCGGAGCACCAGGCCAGGTGTTATTTGTCCACTGACATCCAGACAACTCACCACAAGCAACTTCAGTTGAACCACTCCAACAATTTGATGCTTGCATAATGGATTCATTGATTTCGCACCAGGCATTATTACCCATTGAACTGGAATCATTAGTACACCCAGGAGTTGCCCCACAAGTAGATAAATCATTATTGAACCTCCAACAATTAGCTCCCGGCATATCACACCAGCCAGTAGGATTCCAAGTGTCGTTTATCCAAGTACAATTCAAATCTCCAAATGCAACAGTCGTGTTACAATTACCGGGAGTAGTTTGTGCAAAACAATCTCCTCCAAAAGAACTTCCCCCACAAAAGTTGTCAAAACCACAATCAGGGTCAGCACAATCCATCAACGTATCTGAATCATCATCAACACCATTAAAACAAACCTCACCAGTAAAACCATTAGCCTTACACAGATTAAAAGTTGGATCCCAAATGCAATCTAATGAACTAGCATCACAAGAAGTTGTATCATAACATGAGAAACAATCTGAGTTACATGTTTTCTTACTCTTATCAACACAAAATCCTCCCTTAATCAAATCATTAGTATTATTTTCCCATTTACATCCAATACCATCATTTGCCATGCTTCCTAAGCAAGCTGCTTGAGGATTATTCATAAAATTACAACCTTCACACTGAAAATTGCAATCTTTAGCCCCGCCATTCTCCATTTCTTTAGGATAATCACAGAAACCGAATCCATTAAATGCGGAAGAATCCGTTGTCCATTGACAATTACCTAGTGCTGATCCTTGACATGCTGATTGAGCGGCAGCAACCCCCCCCCATGCGGATCCGTTGTTTTGAAATTCACATGCCCAACAAGATGTATCGCAATTAGCTTTGTTATTGGTACCTTGACCTTGATCAATATTAAACATTCCAATCATTTCACACCAAGAATCCTGCTTGAGAATATCTCCATCAATGTAATTCTCTGTTGTCCAAGTTCCACCCGCTGAAGTACAAGAAAACTCACTATTAATTAGCCCAAAGTCCATCTCTCCACCAGAACCACCAAAAACAGCGTTTCCATTAAAAGTACAATTTGTATATGGTATAGTGGTATTTTGCCATTTACAAGGCATCATGAACTCTTCAACTAATTGCATACAGATAGTATAATTGTTCTTAGCCATTGGGTCTTCACAATATTGTGCTGGCGGTGCTGACTTTTTCTCAGACTTTGCCCCCGCTTCACAAAATGCTCCGATAGTAGTAGAACTATTAGTCCATTTACAATTAGGCAAAGGACCATAATTACAAGCTGATTTTATTTGAATATCAGTACAAGCCAAGTTTGCACTGTTGTTTGCGTTAGAGTAAGTCGGATCACCTAAAGCATGCCCTTCACAAAGCCCAATCTCCTTATCCTTACAAATATTATCATTACTAGAATTATCAATACCAGTTGCACCATCTCCAGCAACACAGTATGCACACCCAGTGAGGTTTCCACAAACACTAGGATTGTTATCAGCAAACCAGCAATGAGCTTCACCAGCAAACATAAATCCACCCGAGCCCCCAGAGATACCACCATCTGGCATCACACAACTTCCAGTAGAGTTGTACCATCCGCCTTTATTTAAACAGGAATCAGAATCGTTATAAAAAGCAAATCCCCCCATGCCGTTTCCTCCAAAGTCTTCACAATGATCAACATTCCAATTACAAGGCATCATCAAATTTTGTTTTGCATAAGTACAATTTGCTTCTGTAGTAATTTCATTACAAGACTTAGTGTTACACCATCCTCCACCATAACTATTGTTAGTATAAAAGCAATTTCCCTGGAATGCAGCCAAACAATTACTTTCATTATTATCATGCATCCAACAACCAGTTTGTTCACAACATCCAATATCTGTAGTTGTTGCCGCAGGGTTTTTCTTTTGTGCGTCTGTAAGAGTTTTAATTATACACCATGGTTCTTGATTTTGATCGTTGGCAGTCCAGCGACAAGTTGCACCCTGAGCGTTACAAGAAGCTTTATCCCCCTCATATTGCCAACAACCTTCAGCAACTCCTCCCCAGTCACCATCACTAGACATCCAGTCCATCACGCATCCACCCATATCTCCTTGAGTTCCATTAGGATACCACATAGCCATGTAAGGATCCCAGGTACAGTTCATGGTTCCATCATTAGCTAGACAAGTTGAAGAATCTGTTCCAGCATATAACCAACACCCTTTATCCATACAGCAGCCATTCGGATTATATTGAGAATCACAGAAAGGATCTTCGGCGGTAGTTCTCCAAATACAATTTTCTCCACCAGAAGTGACACAAGTAGCATTGTCAGTGTTACTATAAGCCCAACAATTAGCAAAATCAGAAACCCCTAGATTTGAAGAGCTTAATTGCACTTCATCAGATAAAGTTGCCTCTTGCACTCCGATTGCCGCACCAGTTAACAAACTATTAGATTTCTTTTGCAAAATATTTCCAGAACTATCAGTTTGGAAATTCTCTCCAACATAAAAATTCAGTCCCACAATACCCAAAAGTAATAGAACTGCAACTATAACCAGTGTTTTCTCGGAATGTTTCATTTTTTCGCCAACCTCTTTTAAATTGAAATTAAATTGAAATTAAATTTATCTCAATGTCTGGAATCAATACTTAATGATATTTAAAGATTACTCTTTTCCAAGATAAAGTTTTATAAATCACAAACATATACTTAACTAGTAAAGGAGGTTATGATGAAAGCATTTTCGTATTCACAATTTCATTTAACAAACAGAACAGTGCTCCTTAGGGTAGATTATAACATTCCATTAATTAAAAACAAGGTTGCAGATGCAAGCAAGATTAAAACATCAATTCCAATAATAAAATTTTTATTAACAAAAAAGTGTAAAATAATTATAGCTACTCATTTAGGTAGACCAAATGGTAAGATTGTTAATGATCTTAAGTTAAATGCAATTAGTTCTATATTAAAAAAGCTTTTGCCGCAAGAGATAATAATTAAATTAAATGACTGCATTGGCAGAGACATTAAAAATAAAATTGAAAAGGCGAAGAATGCAAGAATATTTTTGTTAGAAAACTTAAGATTTTACAAAGAAGAAGAAGAAAACAATCCTGCTTTTGCCCATTCTCTTGCTAATTTAGCTCAGATTTATATCAATGATGCCTTCTCAAATTCTCATCGAGCACATGCTTCAATGGATGCCATTACTCACTTTCTTCCCAGTTTGACTGGACCACAATTAGAAAAAGAAGTATTTTATTTAAGTAAAGCGTTAAAACCAAAAAAACCAGCAATTTGGATTATGGGCGGAGCAAAATTAGATAAAGTTGATTTAATTAATCAAGCTTTAAAGAAATCAAACAAAGTATTAATTGGTGGAGCACTAGCATTTCCATTTCTCAAGGCCAAAGGATACAAAGTAGGAATGTCAAAAAGTGATTCTAATTCAACAGAGATTGCTAGAAAGATATTAAAAAAGTTTTCTGCAAGAAAATTAGTTTTGCCATTAGATTTTGTTGTTGCCGATTCCTTTAAACCAAATGCTAAAACATCAATTGTAGATTACAACAAAATTGGATTAAATCAAATGGCATTAGATTTAGGACCAAAAACAATTGCATTATTTAAAAAACATTTACAATCAGCAAAAACAGTTGTTTGGAACGGCCCATTAGGATATTGTGAATGGGCAAAATTTGCTCAAAGTACAAAAGAAATAGGTAGGTTCTTAGGAAATCTTGAAGTGATTAAAATTGCCGGAGGAGGAGAAACAGCCGAAGTTATTAACAAATTTTATCTTTCCCATAACTTCACTCATGTTTCTACCGCTGGCGGAGCAGCCCTAACCTTTTTATCTGGAAAAGAACTTCCAGCATTAAAGGCTTTAGAAAAAAATTATAAGCAATTCTCTAAAAGAAAAAATTAAACAATTAAATCCGCACTTTGATCTCTTGGCTAAAAATCTTTTGAAAGGTGTTCTCAAAAAGTTCCAGTTCTTGTTTTAACTTTTCTTTTCCAGAATTTAGTGTTTCTTGCGATTGAACAAAGTCTTCTTGAATCTTTAATGCCTGCTTAGTAAAATGGTCTACCCGATACTTGGCATCTTCTAACCTTAAAATAAAGTCTTTGTCTGTAGACTTAATTTGAGTAACTTCCTTCTCTTGCTGTAATAAATAGTGATACTCATCTCTCCACTCCTCTAACTTACCTCGCTGTGCTAACTTAATTTGCTGCATCATCAAATCATTCTGTTCAACTAACAAAGTAATCTTTCCAGCAATAATTTGTTCCTGCAAGTTTCTTAAAATGCTTAAAATTGCTAAACCTTCATCTTTAAATAATGATCCTGACGGATCGTTTAAATATTCTTGAACCAGAGTCTCAGCAGGATTTTTCTCAGCATAATTACTTAATGCCGATTTAAACTTTGAAAAGAAAATGATTATCTGGTCCGATAACTCTTCTATTTTGTGATCAATCTCAACCTTTTTGTTCTTATCAATAACAATTTGAGCATTTTCAGGATTATTTCTTAACAAATCTAATTCTTCCTCTTTTTCTTTCTGTTTAGCTTGAACTGCTTGTAAACGTTGAGCTTTATTATTTACTTCTATCTGCAATTGCTTAATTTGGTCTTGTATTTGAGTTAAAGCAACAATCCTTTCCCTTAATGGTCTGATATGATAATACCCACTTTTACTTAACAAAGACTGAAATTCCTCTCTTGCAAGATTGATTTCTATTAATTCTTTAGCTAAAGGATTAATGGCAACTTGTTTTTCTTCTCTTGGCAAGATGAAAGAATAATTATAAGAAAATGAACTTGATCCAATAACCTCTTGTAGATGATCTAAACTTTCTTGCAATTTAACATTAAGTAATTTTATTTTGTTTAAGTCCTTAACTTCATAAAAAGCCATTAACTCCAAGAACTCTCTGGTTTCATTAAAGATAAGACTAATCTCTTGAGAACGATAATCAATACCTAAATATTTAATCTTCTTCTCCCAATCATCAATCTTACACTCTAACTGCCAACGTTTATCTTTAAGTTTGTTAGTATAATTTAACATTTCTTCTTTAAGATTATAACGAACTAGTAATTCCTGCTCTTTAAGATCAATTAATTCATCTAAATCATTAAAATGAATGGAATCAATTTGTGTAGAAGCTTCTTCTACTTGTACCACCCCTAATTTTTCTAGAAATTTTATCAGCCACCCCATAAATACTTTTTAAGAAGACGAATTTATAAGGATTTCTGTACAGCAATAGGCATTACTTACCGGCTACAATCTCATAAATATCTAAGTGTTTAAGCAGACGTTCCTTACCAACAGCCCTTTTTGTTCTTACATCAACTGCTCTAATAAAATTCTTACCAAAATCAGTATGTAACTTATACGCAAAATCTAATGCCGTGGTCTTAGGTGGCATCAAAAAACAGTCTGGTAAGCATCTTCCTTCAGAATCTTCTAATTTAGAAACGCCTCCAGGAAAGATAGCCATATATTCTAATAGGTCAAATACCGCCTTATCCAATGTCGCCTGTACACCGGTTGTAGAAAAATTATCCAGAATATTATTCTTTATAAAATTCAATGCCCCTTTTTGTTTATCATTAAGTTTACTTTTTCCTAACTCAGTAATCTTAAACTCTTTATCTCCAGGCACATACTCAATCAAACCTGCTTTAGAGGCTTCTCTTAAAGCCAACTCTGACTCCGCTGAACAAGGAATAAAGGTTTGTTCAGGAAAAAGTTGTTTTAATCGTTCTAAGTTTTCTTTTGCGATTGGAATATCAATTTTGTTACAAGCAATTAACATTGGCTTAGTTCTCTTACGTAAAGCAGTTGCCACTCTTTTCAAATCATCGGCAGTCCAAAATAAAGGTTGGTCTTTGTCCAACTTTAGTTCGTTAACTACATCTTCAATCATCTCTTCACTAACCCCTAAACCAGACAATTGTTTGGCTAAAGGAATATAAACTCCCTTTTTCTCTTGTTGAACTGCTCTAGCAAATTTCTCCCAACCCTTGTTTAAAATACCTAAATACCACATGTCTAATTCTACTTCTAAGAAGCGAACATCATTAGCAGGATCGTAAGTTCCCGGTTGGATAGATTCACCTTTCTCATTAGTCGTTCCAGCAAGATCAATTACATGAATCAATACATCTGCTTGTCTAAGATCATCTAAAAATTGGTTACCCATTCCCTTACCTTCATGCGCTCCTGGAACTAAACCAGCTACGTCAATCATCTGTACCGGGACAAATCTAAATTCTTTAAGTACAAAGCCATTCCGAGGGTGAGATATTTTGTTGAAATCTCTGGCTGGATCCTTTACCTTTAAATATCCAACACCATTGTTTGGTTTAATAGTAGCGAAAGGATAATTAGCAATCTCAACTTCTGCTAAAGTACTGGCTTTAAAGAAAGTAGACTTTCCTACATTTGCTTTTCCAACAATTCCAACAATCATAACATAATCAATCTTGAGGTTGTTTTTAAGTGTTTCTTTAGTAAATTATAAATATCCCCAATCAATTAATCTAAATATGCAAGATCTCAACAAATTACGTAAATTTTATCACCTTAAAAATATTAACAGAGAGTGTTCTGTTGGGCTAAGAAAAGAAAGTTCTGCGGAGCACTCTTGGAGTTGTTTAATCCTAGCAGATTATTTTCTGACAATAATTAAAAATAATCACTTAAATCGTTTAAAGGTTTATGAATTATTGATGTATCATGACGTTGTTGAGATTGAAGCAGGAGATATTCCGATTCACCATGAAGAAAAAAGAAAAAATAAACAAGAATTAGAGTTAAAAGCTGCGCAAAAGCTTAAAGAAGATTTTCCAGATAAGATTAAAGAAAAGTTTATTGCTCTTTTTATTGAATTTGAAGATCAGAAAACAAGAGAAGCAAGATTCGCTAAAGCCATTGATGCCCTCGATTCTTTGATGCATGAATTAGATTATAAAAAAGATTGGCAAGGATGGAGTGAAGAACAAGTTCGTAGATATCATGGAGCATACGTAAAATTATTTCCAGAACTTGCAGAATCTTTTGATAAAATGTTAAACTTTTGTAAAGAACAAGGATATTTTGATCAATAGTGATACACAAGCAAAATTCTTTTAAATAAACTCAACTAAATCTGTTTTTCTGATGGGAACAACAAAAAGATTGTACCAAGCGATAAGAGATTCAGATTTAGTTTTAGTAGACACTTCTATTTTTGGTTCTTCTAATCATATTGCCAGAACAATTTATAATGCCAAAACTCCATCGGAATTAGTACCTTTACAAAGAGAATTATCAGAATGCCATAATATCTGGGATTTACAATTAAGATTAATCAATAGAGCAGATAACGTTTATACAATTCCAGAAGTGGTAACAGAACTTCAGGAATTTGAAAGAATCCTTTCAGAATCATTAAAGTGGCATCAAACAAAATTAAAAGTAAAAAGTAGGGTAAGAAGTAAAGCAAAAACCGGGTTTAGGCAAAGACAATTAGCCCTGTCTGGAGAAGCCCCGATTTATCAAACTCCAACTGCAATGTGTTTATTAAATTGTTTAGCTAGAGACACACAAAGAACAATTTCCTCAATTCCAATTTATCAGGGACCAATTGTAAGATATCCAGCAGACGCCCCTTTAGAAACTGATTTCCGCCTTGTTGGAGCAGCGATTGGTTATGCTGAAGCAAATCCAGATAGATCCGTAACATTATTATCTAATGATCATGAGATTAATGATTACGTGCGACAATATGTATTAGAACGAGTAGTTGATACAGTAATGAAAAGAACTGGATTGGCTGCTATGCTTTCTCAATCTTAACACTATCATCGGGAATACCAATATCCATTACAATAATTTTTTCTTTTAACTTTTCTAACCCTTTCTTTAGATCATGAAAACAAACAATTAGTTCAACTTCACAACATTTATCTTCAATTTTTCCAGTGTCCCCATTGATTCCAGAAGGAATATCAATGGCAACTTTTACTGCATTTTGAGAATTAAATAAATCCATTCCATAATCAAAGGGTTCTCGGACTATTCCTTTTAAACCAGTGCCTAACAAACCATCAATAAAGAGGTAATCTAAACTTTGTTGTAAGTGAAACTTCTCTAAATCATCCTTACTCCTAATTTCAAATATAGGGATATGTTTCTTAATCCGATTATAATTTAGTTCTGATTCTTCAGACATTTTTTCAACATCGCCAAAGAATAAAACAACTACGGGGTTCTCTTCAGCAAAGTATCTTGCTGCCACAAACGCATCTCCCCCATTGTTTCCCTGTCCAGCAAAAACAACAATTGTTTTGCCAATAAGGTCGTATCTTTCAGTTACTGCCTCAAAAACTGCTTTGCCAGCGTTTTCCATTAACTCTTCAACAGAGATACCTTGATCAGCAGCTAATTCTTCCAATTCTCGCATCTTTTTGATGGTAATCATAACGATTTATGATAAAACAAACTTTATAAACTTTCTGAACATAATATATACCAATGGCAAGAACGTTTGATAAGTTTGAAGAGATTGATTTAAGATATAATCTCAAGGTACTTTGGAGCTTCTTGCGCAAATATAAGCTAGTGTTTATAGGAATAATCTCTTTGATAATCTTTAGTGAGTTAGCAGGTTTTTTTGATAACTTCTTGTTCAAATATTTAGTTGACAAAGGAACCTTGATGATCAATCAAGATATTACAATTGAATCATTTGGCAAGATCATTTTTTATTCCGTTCTTGTTTATTTAGGAGTGCGCTTACTCTTAGCCATGACTTGGTTTTTCATTATTAGACTTGCAAATATCCTAGAATCAAATTTGATGCAAGATATAGAAAGAAAATCATTCTGGCACATCCTTAATTTATCATATCGTTATCACATAAACAAAAAGACCGGTGCAATTATTTCAAAGTTTACAAGAGGAGTTAACAAAGTAGAATCTTTTGCAGATTCGTTCATCTTTAATTTTGTTCCTACCACATTCAAGATTGTATTATCCATTGGAGTCATTCTTTACTTTGATGTTGCTACTGCGGTCTGCCTTAGCGTGATGACAATTGCATTTATTTTTACAGGGGTGTACATCACTAATCTGCAAAAATCACCGCAAAATACTGCTAATTTTAAAGAAGACATGTTAAAGCAAAATTTAGGCGACACCTTACTTAATATTGAAACAGTAAAGTATTTTGGCAAGGAAAAAAGAACGTATAGTAACTTTAGGAAATTATCTGAAAAATTAAGATTAGCAAGAAAAACATTTTGGGATTACTTCTCCTGGCATGCTGGAATTCAAACTGCTATCCTTGGTTTGGGTATTGGAGCAATATTTTATTTCAGCTTTACAAATTTTAAAAATGGTGGTTTAACTTTAGGTAGTATTGCCTTAATTTATGCAGCAGTTTGGAAATTAATTCCCCAACTATTTGGTTTAATTCAAGGTTATCGTGAATTCATAAGAAGTAGTGTTGATGTTGATGCATTATTTAAGATATTTAAAGAAAAAAATGAGGTTAAAGATATACAAAAAGCAAAACCTCTTCGTGTTAAAGATGGTAAGATTGAGTTTAAAAATGTTTATTTTTCTTACCCAAAACACAAAAAAGATTTAGATGATTCTCTGTTTTTGAATGATTTCAATCTCAAGATCGATAAGAATAGTAAAGTTGCTTTGGTTGGTCCATCTGGTAGTGGAAAAACAACAATAATCAAAATACTTTACCGCTTGTTTGATATTGATAAAGGAAAGATTATTATTGACGAACAAAACATCAGCAACGTAACTCAAGAATCCTTAAGGAACAGCTTAAGTATTGTGCCACAAGAACCAATTTTATTTGATGATACTCTTTATTTTAATATCGCTTATGCCAATCCAAAAGCTAGCAGAAAACAAGTCTTTGCTGCAATTAAGTTTGCCCAATTAGATAAATTAATTGCACAACTACCAAAAAAAGAGAAAACGGTTGTTGGGGAGAGAGGAGTAAAACTGTCTGGTGGAGAAAAACAAAGAGTTTCTATTGCTCGAGCCATACTTGCTAATAAAAAAATTTTGGTATTAGATGAAGCAACTTCCGCTCTTGATTCTCATACAGAAAAAGAAATTCAAAGAGATTTAGAGTTGTTGATGGAAAATAGAACTACTATTATGGTTGCCCATCGGCTCTCCACTATAATGAAAGCAGACAAGATTGTTGTATTAAAGAATGGTGGAATTGTAGAAGTTGGAACGCATAAAGAACTAATCAATAAAAAAGGTGGGTTATACAAAAAGTTATGGAGATTACAACAAGGAGAACAATTATAATCTTACTAAACATCAAACATATTTAAAGAATAATTTATATATACTTTTCTTTTAATTGTTTTAATGGCCGCTATTATCAAAGTTGAGAACATTTCTAAAGAATTTCGTATTAAAGAAAAAGAACCTGGATTAAAGGGCAGTTTGAAGAGTTTGTTCACCTCTAAATATAAATCAATTGATGCAGTAGATAATATTTCTTTTAATGTTAATAAAGGAGAGGTTGTTGGTTTTATTGGACCTAATGGAGCAGGAAAAAGTACCACCATTAAAATGATGACTGGAATTTTATTTCCTTCATCAGGAAAGATAAACGTTATAAATTATGATCCACAAAAAGAACGTAAAAAACTAGCTTTTAAAGTTGGCACGGTCTTCGGACAAAAACCACAATTGTGGTATCACTTACCTGCAATAGACACATTCAATCTTTTTGCTAAGATTTATGAGATTCCAGAAAAACAATATCAACAAAGATTAAAGGAGTTGATCAAAACTTTTGAAGTTGAAGAAGTAATAAATCAGCCGGTACGAAAACTTTCTTTAGGACAAAGGATGCGTTGTGAGATGATTGCTTCATTATTACATAATCCTGAAGTCTTGTTTTTAGATGAACCAACAATCGGCATGGATATCGTTGCTAAGAAAAGAATTAGGGAACTGATCAAAAATCTAAATGAAAATGACGGAGTTACAGTAATTCTTACATCACACGACCTTGAGGATGTTGAACAAGTATGTAAACGATTAATTATTATCAATAATGGCAAGATTGTTTATGATGGTTCAACAAAAGGAATAAGAGAGAAATACCTTAATTTTAAGATTATACAAGTAATATTAAATGAGAAAACTGAATCTCTAAATTTAGGATTAAAAAATGTTAAGGCCGTCTTTAAAGGAAAGTTTCGCCATGTTATAGAGATAGATACAAGTAAACATCCAATACAAGAAGTCGTTAAAAAAATTGTTTCCAAGTATAATGTTGAAGACATTAACATCTTAGATCCCCCAATAGAAGAAATCATCAGTAGAATATATCAGAATAAGACGGATCATAAGGATCAGAAATGGGATTAACAAAATATTGGGAATCCTGTAAGATTAGTTTGTACAATAGCTTAGTTTACAAAGCAGACTTCATATCTAACTCTTTGTTTATCGGTCTAATTATTTTCATTTTTGTTTACCTCTGGAAAGCAGTTTATGGTTCCGGCCATGGGGTTATTGAAGGATTTACCATCAGTATGATGGTCTGGTACTTTGTCATGACTGAATCTATTGTAACTGCACCAGGAAGATTAATTGAAGAGATTGGAGAAGATGTTCAATCCGGAGAGATTGCTACAAAGTTGAACAAACCTTATAATTATGTTCTGTTCAAATATGCGTATAATATGGGCCAGACACTTTTACGATTTATCTTAACATTTCTAGTTGGCGGGATTATTGCTTTCTTATTCTTAGGAGGTGTAGAAATAAATTGGTTAACACTTCCTTTAGTAGGAATAGTAATTATTTTGGCTTTAACATTACACTTTTGCATGATGATGTTATTAGGCATCTTTACATTTTGGTTTGAAGATGCTAAAGCATTAAATTTCTTATACAACAAAATCATTTTTGTATTTGGAGGAATGCTTCTCCCTTTAGAGATTTTTCCACAATGGTTAGCAAAGATTAGTGCAGTAATGCCCTTTAGTTTTGTTGCTTATCATCCAGCCAGATTATTTGTAATCTTTAATCTTAACAATTTCATCAGGACAATATTTTTAGAATTGATATGGATTGCTTTATTTTCTGGATTAATCGCCATTTTTTATAAATCATTTATTAAAAAGATTAGTATCAACGGGGGATAATAAAAACTAATAGAATATAACAAAAGAACAACTTCAATTACAAAATCAAATGAAACAAACATCAAGTATCAAAGGCCATTGGGAACTTTTTAAAGAGTACGTTAAATTAAACTTAGCCACTGCGTTGGAATATCGATTTAGTTTTGTAGTGCAAACAATAACCATGGTTCTTAATGATATCACCTGGTTAATTTTTTGGTGGATATTTTTCACTAAGTTTGGTTCTTTAAATGGTTGGCAAATTGAACATATTCTGGTTTTATATGCACTATTAAACTTATCTTATGGATTAGCAGGAATGTTTTTTGGAAATAAAAATCATATTTCTTCAATGATTTCTGAAGGAAGATTAGATTTTTATATTAACTTTCCAAAAAATATTTTATTTCATGTATTAATTAGTAGGTCTAACTGGTTTGGTGTAGGTGATGCCCTATTCGGATTAATTTTAGCAGCAATTACCTTAAGCTTAAAACAATGGCCCTTATTCCTTTTGCTAACACTCAGTTCAACAATAATATTTGTATCCTTTGCAGTTCTCGCACATTCTTTAGCCTTTTACTTTGGGAACTCTTCTGAAACTTCTAGAAGCTTGAATATGGGGATTGTTACCATGTCTAGTTATCCCAGCCAGATGTTTGGTGGAGTAGCTAAGTTTTTGATGTTAACGGTTTTCCCAGCGGGTTTTATTTCTGGTATACCTGTACAACTGTTGTACCAATTTAATTGGTTCTGGTTAATATCAACGATACTTTTCTCTCTGATGTTCTTAGCTACTTCAATATATTTCTTTTACAAAGGTCTAAGAAAATACGAAAGTGGCAGCATGATTACAAGTAGAATATAAAAGTAAAATACTAGCTACTTCACTAACCGCCAATTAAACATTTAAAGAAAGTAATGTACCAATAAACTAACCACAAAACCAATGATTGAGCCAATCGTTACTTGTAAAGGTGTGTGGCCAAGGGCGAAGTGTGTTTCTTTCTTCATCTTTAACTTCTTCATCATCTGGTTAATAACAATCCCTTCCTCTCCGGCAGTTCTTCTAACACCAAATGCATCTCTTATTACAACCATAGCTAACACTAAACTAATCGCAAAAGCAGTTGTAACACCATCTTCTAAATAAATAATTGTAGCTAAGGATATTACAAACGCTGAATGTGAACTTGGCATTCCTCCCGTGACTATTAAATCCTTAACAGTTAAAGACTTATGACGAAAGAATAAAACAACCAATTTAATTAACTGAGCTCCAAACCCAGCCAAAATTAAAGTTAATACAACCTTGTTCATAAATAAAGAATATTTTTAGGCTTTATATATTTTGTTTATTACCATCGGGGAGAAACCAGCATCTCCGAAAAGTATAAATACGCAAATTCTTTACCATACAACATGAAGCAGAAGCATCGAATTGGTGGATATATTGTTTTAGTGTTAATTTTGTTAGCCTTAGGAGCAGTTTATTACTTCCTTCCAAACTTAAAACAATTTGCTTCTCCCGATTTTATTAGAGAGTATCTTTTAGGATTCGGAATATTAAGTTATCCTCTCTTTATATTATTGCTTCTTTTATCGATACCTCTTCCAATTCCTAGCTCACCAATTGTTGTAGCCGGTGGGTTTCTTTATGGAACATTCTTAGGAACAGCCTTAGCAGTTTTTTCGGTTGCAATCGGTGCATCCGTGTCCTTCTTATTAGTCAGATATTATGGCAAACCATTATTAGAAAAGCTGGTTGATAAAAAACATTTAGAACAC
>Ga0065182_1000258_pt1 | contig 22949 bp, 21 predicted proteins | sample CryGey02umfilter_2_FD_59208 | JGI IMG/M metagenome (GOLD analysis project Ga0065182, IMG submission 59208) | Groundwater microbial communities from aquifer in Utah, USA - Crystal Geyser 4/10/14 0.2 um filter (version 2) (version 2) | ecosystem: Environmental > Aquatic > Deep subsurface >...
AGATCCTCATGAACAAACGCAATGATCCTCATCGACCAGAATATCATGGCAAGTGGGAATTTCCAGGCGGTTCGATGGAGTTTGGTGAGACTTTTGAACAAAATGTTATTCGTGAAACTAAGGAAGAGGCTGGGTTTGACGTTGAGGTAGTAAAAATGCTCAATCGTATTGCTGTTGAAAATCAAGAGTATCCAAGTTTTAAATATCAAGTTTATCTTATTCCTTTTGTTTGCAAGATTGTTGGTGGTGATGGAAAATATGGAGATGCCGAAGTGCTTGAGAGCAAATGGTTTGCGCTTGATGATGCTTTGAATTATGAAATGATTGGGGAAAATGCAAAAATTTATAAAGAAATGTTACCTGAATTGAAAAATCTTTTGTAAAATATATGAGGGATACGCTGGTACTAGCAAAAAGAAAATATTAAAAATTTTCTAGCTATCTAAAACCTAAAATATGCTCGATATAAATCTCATTAGAAATAAAACTGAAGAAATAAAACAAAAACTTCTCAAGCGCATGAAAGAAGAAGATTTGGATTTGGTGACAATTATTGAATTGGATGATCAAAGACGAGAACTGTTGCAAGAAGTAGAAGTTGCCAAAGCAATGCGTAATGTTGGATCAAAAACAAAACCAACACCAGAAGTAATTGCTGAGATGAAAAAGATAGGGGAGAGTATCAAAGAAATTGAAGGGAAGTTAACAAAAGTTGAGACAGAGCTAAATGAAAAAATGGCAGAATTACCAAATATAACAGCTGATGACGTGGTAGCTGGTGGAAAAGAAAACAATAAAGTTATCAAAACTTTTGGTGACAAACCAGAATTTGGATTTACCCCAAAAGACCATGTTGAACTTGCCACAAGTTTGGGATTGGTTGATTATGAACGCGGAGTCAAGATGTCTGGATCTGGTTATTGGGTTTACACTGGCGACGGTGCATTACTTGAGTGGGCACTGTTAAATTATTTTATCGAATTTCATCGCCAGAATAATTATACGTTTGTTCTTCCTCCTTATGTTTTGACCGAAGAGTCTGCTTATATTTCTGGCCATTTACCAAAATTTCGAGATGATCTTTTTTGGACGCAGGACAACACCTGTCTCAATGCTACTTCAGAGATGATGATGGGAAATTTTCATCGTAATGAAGTTTTGAATGCAGAAAATTTGCCACTCAAATATTTTTCTTACTCAGCTTGTTTTCGTCGTGAAGCTGGTAGCTACCGTAAAGAGGAACGGGGGATGATCCGTGGTCACCAATTCAACAAGATTGAAATGTTTCAATTTACCAAACCAGAAAATTCTTGGATGGCGTTTGATAAATTGTTGAGAAATGCGGAAAAACTTGTAGAAGGTTTGGGATTGCACTATCAGACAAGTCAGCTCGCAGCAGGGGACTCATCATTTGCTATGTCAAAGACTTGTGATATTGAAGTGTGGATCCCTAGTATGGAAGTTTATAAAGAAGTTAGTAGTGCTTCCAATGCTCTTGACTATCAATCTCGTCGGGGAAATATTCGTTTTAAAAATGTTGAGAGTAGTAAAAATGAATTTGTTCATACTCTCAATGCTTCCGGACTAGCCACTAGTAGGCTTATTCCGGCCATTTTAGAACAGTTTCAAGAGAAAGATGGTAGTGTGAGGGTACCGGAGGTTTTGGTGAAGTTTTTAGGGAAAGAGGTTTTGAATGTATAATATATTTATGTAACTTAGGTATTTAGACCTGAGTTACATTTTACAAACTATGAACTATGAACTATGAACCTCAAACCAAAAACTTGTTCATCCTCCCGGGCTGGAACGGCACCAAACAAACCTGGCAAAAGTTTGCAGACTTAGCAGGTGATAGTTTTGATATAGAAATAATCGAACTCCCGTGTTTTGGTAATGAGCCTTGTCCAAGCAAAGTCTGGGGAGTAGAAGAATACGCAAATTTCGTAAAACAAAAACTTCAAAAATCAAGAATCAAAAATCAAGAATCTACAATTTTAGGTCATTCTTTCGGCGGAGCAGTCGCCACCCATCTCGTTGCCAACAATCCAGAAATTTGTACAAAATTAATCCTCAGTGGTGCTCCAATATTTCGACGAAAAAATAGTGTAAAAAAAATAATATTTGGAATTATAGCCAAAGTTGGCAAAATTATTTTTTTTCTACCAGGTTTAAATAGGTTTGACAAAATTTTGAAAAAAATATTATACAAAACAACTCATTCAGACTATAATGATACAAGTGGAATTAAGAGAAAAATTTTTAAAAGGATTATCAATGAAGACCAGGGACACTTGCTTTCACAAATTAAAATTCCTACTTTGGTTATTCATGGTACAAAAGATACCTATGTGCCAGTAAACGATGGCAAAAAAGTGGCTAAAAATATTAAAAATGCAAAATTAGAAATTGTAAAAAACGGTAAACACGGGCTACATATCCAACAACCTGAAAACTTTTTATCAATTATAAATAATTTTATTAAAAATTAATAGTTATGCGTTCCTTGATTGACATTGCAATAGCAGGGCTGTGGCTGGTAGTAGCTTTGATTGATTATGCCGATCTTTGTTATTTGTGGCAACTAAAATGGTATAGGTTTGATCGCATCAAAGAACATTATCAGGTTCATGGCTATCAGGCTTTTTTCCATTACAATACTTTGTGGAGATCAATTGCTTTTATTTTTTTAATTTTTTGGCCTGTCAACCAATTTTACATAGCCAAATATATAATTTTTTTAATTTTGGTGCTTGACCTGCTCTTCGCAATTTATAGATATTTTGAAAAATTACTTCGTCGGCCAATACTTTCTCTAAAAGCCATTGTCTTGATTTCTGGTTCGATACTATTTGAAATAATTTTTTTGCTACTCGAAAAGGATCTAGCTCTAATAATTTTTTTGTTTTTTATACGTTTTTTAATTATTACTTTTTTTGTATTACTTACCAACTTAATGACATATTATATTAGAAAACAAAAGATGAACAAAGCGGAAAGGAAATTAAAAAAAATAAAAAATTTAAAAATAATTGGCATTACAGGCAGCTATGGTAAAACGTCTGTAAAAGAATTTTTGTACCACGTATTGTCAAAGAAATACAAAGTAATCAAAACACCAAAGAATGTAAATACTGAAATTGGTATTGCCAATTTTATTCTTAATAATAATTTTTCTCAATACGATATATTTGTTGTTGAGATGGGTGCTTATAGAATAGGAGAAATAAATGAAATTTGTAAAATGGTCCATCCTAGTATAGGTGTGCTTACTGTGATTGCTGGTCAACACATTTCTTTATTTGGTTCTATAAAAAATATTCAAACTGCCAAGTATGAGCTGCTTAGATCCATACCAAAAGATGGCTTTGTAGTCACCAACGCAGACAATGATTATTGTACAGAATTTTTGAATGAGCTTCGCTGTAAAAATGTTTATACCTATGGACTAGACATTGAGAATAACCCAGACTGTTATGCGACAGATATAAAATCAAATCTGAAAGGTTTATTTTGTAAAGGTTATTTACACGGAACCTATGGCGAAATTACAGCACCTGTCATTGGCGCACATCACGCATATAATATTGGAGCAGCCATACTTACGGCTCACCATTTGGGTATGGCTGGTGAAGAGATAACAGAAAGTTGCCAAACCTTGCCTACAGACATTCATGGATCTATAAAATTATATCAATACGGCAAGGCAAGTATTATTGACGACAGCTACAATTCCAATCCTAAAGGATTTTGTGCGGCCATAGACGTACTTAGCTTGTACCCACAAGAAAAACGTCGGATTGTGATTACGCGTGGGATGCTGGAACTTGGCGAGAAAAGCGATCGAGAACATGAAAAAATTGCTGGAGAAATATCTTTTGTGGCTGATGAGTTAGTCATTATAAATCTGGACTTTGTAAAATCTCTAAAAAATGGTGTGGTTGACAAGTATAATTTAGAAATTTTGGTAAAAGATCAACCAAAAATATTACTTGGGTACTTGCATTCTCTCAAAGATAAAAATGTGGTGATACTGTTAGAAAATAGAATGCCAAGTATTATTTATGAAGAGTTGAATAAATATAAAAAGTAATGAAATTTTTTAAACCAACAATATTTACTGGATTTGCTCCGAATTTAAGGATGGCGGATGTTTTGACGGCTTGTGGTTTTTTATTTTTACCATGGAAATGGTCTGCAATTCATAGTGGCAAATATACAAAAAAAGTGGAAGATTTTTTGAAAAAATACCTCTCGATCAATCATGTTTTTTGTGTGGATAGTGGACGTAGTGCAATACTTATTGCTCTAAAAATTTTAGGAGTTCAACACGGTGACGAAGTGATTGTCCAAGCATACACCTGCGTTGTGGTTGTCAATGCTATTACAGCACTTGGCGCCAAACCAGTGTATGTTGATATCGGAGAGGATTTAAGTATCTTAACTGATGAAGATTTGATAAAAAAAATCACTACAAAAACAAAAGCGATAATTATCCAGCATACTTTTGGCTCAGCGGCAAACTTGAATTCTTTATTGGTTATTGCTAAGAAAAAAAATATTCGAATAGTAGAGGACTGTGCTCAAGCTTTGGGCGCTGAGTATAATAAAAAAAAATTAGGAACCTTTGGAGATATTGGAGTTTTTAGTTTTGGAAGTAATAAAATAATTTCTTCTGTACGTGGCGGTGCAATGGTGACAAACAATTTGGAAATTGCTAAAAAAATAGAAATAGCTAGACAAAAATTAAAAAAACAAAAAAATATTGAAACAATAAAACACCTTCTCCATTTTCCATTATTTTTTATTAGTAAACCGATATATCATCTTGGCCTGGGAAAATTAATTCTTGGAATTTGTAAAAGCTTTAATATTTTGCCAAAAATTATTTCTCATGAGGAGAAGAGCGGAGTGGCAGAAAAAAATTATCCTGCTCTTTTGGCAAATTCTTTGGCAAAAATTGCTTTTTTTCAATTGCATAATTTAAACAAAAATTTGGCACACAGAGAAATTGTTGCCAAACATTATAGAAATAATTTATTTTCAAAGATTGATTACCAAGAAGGCGAAGAGGGTAGAGTATGGCTCTACTATACAATTTTTGTGAATAATTATAGTAAATTAGCTCAAAAACTCAAGAAAGAAGGAGTGATAGTTGGCACAGACTGGAGTGGGGCAGTGATTGTCCCAAAAGATGTCAGTCTAAGCCATACTAAATATATAAAAGGTAGTTGTCCTAATGCCGAAGATTTGTCAAAACAGATAACAAATTTACCAACCAATATAAATGTCAGTATAAAAAAGGCCGATCGAATTATAAAGTTAGTTAATAAATATTATTGAAATATGTGTAAGATAGAGAGAATCGCAGATGAATCAATATGGAGAGATTTTGTTCACAACCAAAACCATAACCTTTTTATCCAATCCCCAGAACATGGCAAATTCAACAAAGCCATGGGGGATGATTATTTTATTTTAGGAATATACAAAGACAGTGTCCTTTTGGGAGGATCTCTTGTTTTGGCAATGCACGCCAGAAGAGGTAATTTTCTTTATTTACCTTATGGACCAATATTTGACCAAAAAGTGGTAGATGCTGAAAAAAAAGAAATATTAAAAACATTTACTGACTACTTACAAAACTATGCCAAGAATAATGGTTTTGTTTTTCTCAGAGTTAGCCCATTCATAAAGGCAGATGAAAAAACTAAACAAATTTTTAGATATGCAGGATATCGAGATGCGCCAATTCATATTTTGGCTGAACATACTTGGATACTAGATTTGGAACAATCAGAAAAAAAAATATTACAAGACATGAAAAAAAATCATCGTAACCTGATTAGGCGGTGTCTAAAAGAGGGCGTTAAAATTGATGTAGACGCAAAAAAAGAATCATTGGACAAGTTTAATCTTATGCATGATGAAACTGCCAAGCGTCACAACTTTACACGTTTCTCCAAAAAGTATATTGAAAAAGAATTTAGTATTTTGTCTAAAGAAAACGAAATACTCGTATTAACTTCGTATTTGTCAAACAATGAATTGGACGCCAGTGCTATTGTTATTTATTTTGGTAATACAGCAGTGTATCGACATGGGGCATCTTATACAAAAGATAAAAAAATTCCTACTTCTTATCTACTACAGTGGGAAGCGATCAAAGAAGCCAAGAGAAGAGGGATGAAGTGGTATAATTTTTGGGGTATAGCTCCAGAAGACGCTCCCCAAAACCATCCTTTTAAGGGCATAACCCACTTCAAAAAAGGATTTGGTGGGTTTGAAATAGAAATGATGCCTTGTCAGGATTTGATAGTTTCGTGGCGGTATTGGTTTAATTGGGTGATTGAAACTTTCAGGAGAATAAAAAGAGGGTTTTAATTATTCTACGCTGTTTTTAAAACATGAAAAAAAGATTAATTAATCATCACAAATTAAAAAAGAAAATAAGCAGAAAATTAAAAAAATCTTCCAATTTTTTGTTATTTCGAGCTCGTCATGACAGTATCCCAACCACAAAATTCCAAAATCCCTACACAAAAAATAGATCACATTTCGATAATAAATTAAAGTTTAAATTACTAATAATAGTTATTAGTATTGCGGGGATGGTGGCTATTTTTTTGTATCATCCATATTTTTCTATTTCAAGTTCAAGTATTGAAATTATTGGAAACCAAAGAATTGGTGAAGAAGAACTGCGAGCAACTGTTTTGGCGGTCGGTTCTGGAAGGAAGTTCTTTTTATTTCCAGGAAATAGTTTTTTGGTGATCAATTTAGAAGAAGTTCAAGATGTAATAAAATCACGTTTTCCTATCAGTTCCATTACAGTCAAAAAAACGTTTCCAAATAAAATATCCGTCCTGATAGAAGAAAAAATTTCTACGTTAATCTATGACAACGGTCAGATGTATAGTTATCTTGGTATAGACGGAAAAATCGTAGAAAACATTAGACAAGTAGGGGATGACGAATGGAATATTGTAACCAGGTCAGTAACTTCGACTAATGAGCAAGGCAACATTATAGAAGAAAACATTGAAGTAGAGAGAAATCATGTTCCTTCTGTCAAAAATATTATTTCTGAAATGGGTGACTATCCTATTGTCTATGATTTAAGGGTCAAGCAGGGGAGTGTCAATGATATTGTCTTGGGTTCAGGTATTGCTGAAAGCATTATTTCTTGGTTCAATCTTTTGGGCAAGAGGACGGACATTCCATTTGGTTATATTACAATAGAAAATGAACTTGGTGATGGTCTGATCAAAACTAGAGAAGGCTGGACACTGAAAGTCAAGTTAGACAAAAACATTGATGCTCAGTTTGAAGAACTTCAACTGGCAATAAAACAAAAAATAAAAAGAGATTCTCTAAATTATATTGATTTAAGATTTCCAAACAAAGTCTATTGGCAATAGGAGAGTATTTTTTTGTATCAATGACGAGTAGCGAGGCAAGGAGTGTTATGAAAGGGCACGTTTGGTTATAGATAGAGTGTCGCACAATGTATATTATACGACATGCTATCCTAAAAATAGCCAGGTTTACTAAGTTGTGAAAATTGTTACTATAAACTTTCTTCGACATCGAAATTTTTAGCTACTCGGTAACGCCACTCAGATGCTTGTTCATATTAAAGTAAACTTATTCTACCACACCTCACTTTATCCATAAATTTATATATTTTGCGACACCACAAAAAAGTGTTTCAAAAGTAGAGGTATAGACTATCATCTTTTTACTAAGGAAAGTATAAACTTTAGTTTGGGGCTACCTTGAGTGTGCATAATATTCTATTTTTCATACAAATTAATTGTTACAAACATTGTTTGTAGATCATTTTGTCAGTGAATTTTTCAAATAAAAAAAAATAGCTAACAAACAAAGTGCCAGCTATTAAAATATTAGAAAAGAGCTTGTTTTTGTAAAACTCCCTGTCCCCTTTTTTTACTAACGTGTTTATGATAATATTGTGCGACACTCAGTATCTAAAGTCTTTTAATAATCCTTCACCAGATAGCCTAACGGATTAACAGGAATACCATTTTTGCGAACTTCAAAATGAAGGTGCGGGCCAGTGACAAATGGTCCAGCCCCAATAGTGCCTGGAGTGCCACCAGAATAACCTATCAGGTCTCCTCTGGTGACAAACTGGTCTTCTTTTACTGTAAATCCGCTAAGGTGGCCGTAGACAGTAGACAGGCCATCAGAATGAACCAACATGACATAGGCATAGCAAGATGCCAGTGTGCATGTTTTGGCACGAGCAACATATCCAGAGGCCGCTGCTTTAACAGTGGTTCCATGCCCCGCTCTAATGTCAACAGCATTGTGTTCAAAGACATATCTATAAGGATAACCAGGATCATGGAAGTATGCAGTAATATAGCGACTCTGTGTTGGCCAAGATAGTTTGCCATCAAAACTAATGTCTCCAGAATTCAGTTTGTTTTGAGCTTCCAGTTTTTGGCGAACCTTTTGTTCTGCGCTAGTTATTTCTTCTTCTGTCTGTTGATATTGAGATTTAAGCCCACTAAGAAGTGTTTGAAATTGTCCTTCTGAAGATTTTGTCTGTGCCAGAAGATTACTTTTTACATTTAATTGATCGGTGAACTCTTTTTTCTTTTGTTCTAGTTCTACTTTTAGATCATTGTAAGCAAGTTTTCTCTCTTCCACTTGAGCCTTTTTTTGGCCAAGTTCTTCTTTGACTATCCGAAGTGCTCTAGTACTATTTCCTAGATCTTTTTCAATAGTTTCCAAATATTGAAGTTGATTATAAAAGTCAGAAAAATTATCACGTGTGGCAAATATTTCCAAAAAATCGGCATCTCCCTGTTTATGGATCATACGGATGAAGTTGGCGATCATATCCTTTCTTTCTTTGATAACAGCTTCTTTTGCTTCAATTGACAGTTTTATAGAATCTAGCTCAAGCTCCAATGTTTCTATTTTTTCTTTGGTGAATTGAACGTCTAATTCAACCTGAGAGATGCGGTTGTCGATGATGCCCATTTGATTGGACAGAGAGACCTTCTCCAGTTGTTTTTGTTCGATCTTTTTTTTGTAAGCTTGGATACTTTCATCAAGCTGTTTAATTTTTTCTTTTTTTTCTGCTATTTGCTGATTTAGTGCTTCTACTTCGCCACTGTTTCCGCTGACATTTTCGGCAAACACAAAATTGAACTGTACGAGTAGCCCAAATCCGATTATTAATATGGCTAAAACTAAATACTTTTTCATGGGGAGTATTATAACACAATTTTTGTTTGTTTTTCAATGTGTTGGGTATGAGTTTGGTATAAGTTTTTTTTGATATAAAAATAATACAGTTGTTTGGCGCTATCTGTTCTGTATTGATAAATTATTTATTGCATGTTCAATTCTACATAAACTTCTTTCTTTCCCTAAAACATTCATAATCTCAAACGGTCCAGGACTGTTTTTCAATCCAGACAAAGCTATTCGAGTTGGCCAAAGGACATCACCATTACCCCAGCTATTTTCTTTAATCCAAGCAATTCCTTTTTTTTCAAGATTTTCTTTTGTCCACTCCCCTTTTTCAGTATTATTTAAAAACTGATGAATGGCTTGTAATTTTTCTTTGGCATCTTTACGAGTAGATTTTTTCCAGACAAGAAGTTCTGCATCGTACTGTAAATTTTCTGCAAAAATAAAACTAACATTATCAACTAGCTCCAGCAATGTATTAGCTCTCCCCTGTTCTAGCTGGACTACAGCCGACAGATTATAGTCGAATGTCGACAAATTCACACCTTGATTAGCAAAAAAAGGATTACACCTTTTAGCTAAATCCTCGGGAGAGAGATTGGCTATATATTGTTTATTATACCAATCTAATTTTTTTCTATTAAAAAAAGCAGCAGCTTTTCCTACCTGATCAAAACCAAACTTTTTTTCAAGTTCTGCGAGGCTAAATACCTCTCGTTCATCACCTGGATTCCAGCCCAAGAATGCAATAAAATTAATCATAGCCTCTGGTAGATAACCTTTTTCTTTGAAATCTTCTACAGATACATCGCCATGACGTTTGCTAAGTTTTTGTTTTTGTTCATTTACCATTAGCGGTAAGTGGGCAAATTTTGGAGCTTTCCAGCCAAACATTTTGTATAGTTCAATATGTTTTGGAGTTGACGGCAACCATTCTTCTCCACGAATAACATGGGTAATTTCCATCAAGTGATCGTCAACTACCACAGCCATGTGGTAGGTGGGAAAACCGTCTGCTTTGAAAATGACTTGGTCGTCTATTAGTTTATTTTGAAATTTTACTTGTCCGCGTATCATATCGTCTACTACAGTAATTCCTTCCTTAGGCATTTTCATTCTTACAACATGACTTTCTCCAGACTTTGCTTTTTTTTTAGATTCAGAAAGTAATAACTCTCTACAATTGCCATCGTAACCTGTGGGTAATTTATTTTTTTCTTGATATTCGCGAAGTTCAGCAAGTCTATCTTTACTACAGAAACAATAATAAGCATGATTATTCTCAATAAGCTCATTGATATGTTTGTGATAAATATCTAATCTTTCTGATTGAATATAGGGACCATTTTTTCCTTTTTGAGAAACTTTACTATCTTCAATAAAAACTCCTTCATCCACCTCTATCCCTGCCCATTTTAGAGAAGCAATCATATTTTCTATACCACCTTCTACCAATCTTTCCCTGTCTGTATCTTCAATACGGAGCATAAAAGTACCACCTTCTTTTTTTGCTAATAAATAAGCGTAGAGGGCAGTACGTAGTCCTCCTACATGGAGAAAGCCTGTTGGTGATGGGGCGAAACGGGTTTTGATCATATTACACAGATTAAACTGATTATTTTGGATTACACAGATATTCTATGTAAGACTATACCGACTGAGATGGCTAAGTTGAGAGATTCGGCGCCACCTGAACCTGGTATAGTATAACTTTGGTCGATCAAATTTTCAAGTTCACTTGGGACACCGTGTGATTCACTCCCAAAGAGATAAATTGATTTGTTGTTACTAGGTATTTTTTCTACATCATCCCCATGCAAATCTAGTGAATAAATTTTGTAGTCAAACTTTTTTTTCAAAAACTCTAGATCTTTTTGTAAATTTGGTGAGCGCAAAACATTAGTGTGAAAGATTGAACCCATGGTGCTACGGACTACTTTGTGATTGTAGAGATCTACACAATCTTCAGACAACAAAATATTTTCTACACCAAACCAGTCAGCCGTGCGAATGATTGTCCCTAAATTTCCAGGGTCTTTTACTCCTGCTAGACAAAGTATCTTCTGTTCAGTCATGCTAAGTAATTCCTGTTCGTCTTGTGAAATCACCGCTAATACACCTGGAAAAGTATCTGTAGTCTGAATGTCTGCCACATCACTATGATTACAATATTCTACTAGAATATCTTCTTTTTCGGCTTTGGCAATAATTCTTTGCATGCTCGAGTTGTCTCTCAGATTTCCTTCTATTACTATTACAGCAATTTCAAATTCAGAATTGAGAGCTTCTTCTACGCCTTTGACACCCTCCACAATAAATTCTTTAAATTCTTTACGGAACTTTTTTTGCTGAAGTTTATTGAGATGTTTTTTGACGTTGATTGACAACATAAACATTGATTTCACTGGCTTAGATTAATTGCACTGAGAGTATTAATTTTTAATTGCTGATTTAACAAAATAGAGCATGAAAACCGCCGTAGCTTTCCAAATCCTTCCTAACCTTCTGGGCTCCCTAAATAAACGATACAGCCATTCTAGACCAATTTTACGTATTAGTCTAGGTGCTCGCCTGACTTTTCCAGATACAAAATCAAAAGCTCCGCCGACGCCCATAGCAACTTTAATGCTTGGCAATTCTGATAAATATTGATCAATCCAATATTCTTGCTTGCCATGACCGAAGGCGACGAATAAAATGTCTGGTGAATGCATTACAATGTCTGAAATTAAATCATTATTTTCCTCTTCATTAAGTTGTAATTTGTAATTTGTAATTTGTAATTTATTACCTGGATGAGCTCCAACTATTTTTAAGTTTGGAAATTGTTGTTGGATATTTTCTTTTAATTTTTTCAAAGTTTCTTGATTTCCTGAACCAAGAAAATAGACACTTCTTCTCTGTTCTTCGGTTAGTTTACAAATGTCGAGCATAAAATCCACGCCCGGTATTCTTTCTAAGATGAAATTGTTATGTCGTTTTGCTCCTTGCAATGACAAAATGTGAGCAAGTTTTATTCCAAATCCGTCACAAATATTGAGATCTCCCCTATTTAGGATTGTCTTAAGATTGCTATCCCGACTGGCGTCGACGATCATTTCTGGATTGGGAGTGAATATCTTATTTTGTTTTTTATTAATAAAAAACTCAGACACTCGTTCTAAGGCAGTTTCTTTTGTAACACAATCAATCCTAATTCCTAAAATGTTCATACGATGGCAATTATTTCTTTTCTTCAACTTTCAAAATATAAATTGATAATAGAACAATCAGAATAGTGATAATAGCAGCGTACAAAAATTTTGCAATTAACCCACCGCCTGAAGCAAGAGGAAAAAATTGTTCAATAAATTCTTTGATTGCTTCGTTCCATGCAAGACCTGCTACCAGACCAAAACCAGCGAGAATATATGTGGCGATTTTTTGTTTTACTTCACTGCCAAGTTTTTTTGTTTCTTTTTTGAAATGATCTATATTTTTTGGCATATTGGATATATTTAAGTTCATAACTTTCTAAAATAGCGTACTTTTATCTATCAATATAAGGATCACTTTTTCAACCTCTTTAGACATTCAAAAGGCTATAAAAGTAAGTTGTTTTACAGGACTAAGCTACTTATTATTTTATTTAGTCTCTTCAGCTAATGTTTTTGTTGCCAAGTTCCAAATAATCGTTTAGGTTAAAATAAAATAAATATGCTATAATTTTAACAGATATTGACTAATTTTGCTAGTGTGATATGATATTATCACTCTAACATAGAGAGTGATAATATTACTTATTTCTACTTTCACAGTTTATAACCTAAACCTATGATTCCTCAAAACTTTACTCAAAAATCACAAGAAGCTCTCCAAAATGCCGTACAAATTGCTCATGAAAATGGCCAGCCTCAAATTGAACCGCCACATCTTTTTTTGGCTCTGCTTGAACAGATTGACGGAGTTGTTTTGTCTATTTTAAAAAAATTAAATACCAACATTCAAGAACTAAAAGAGAACACACAGGAAATGATTAATAAACTACCAAAACAAGGTGGAGCTTTTGTTGGCGGTGGGTTAGGGCAAATCATGATGGGTCAAGCCATGATGTATATCCTTCAAAATGCTCAAAATGAATCCAAAAAAATGGGAGACGAGTATATTAGTGTAGAGCATCTCCTATTAGCATTTTTGACAAATAAAAACCCTGTTAGTGACGTCCTTTCTCGTCAAGGTGCACAGTATAAAGAAGTTTTGAAAGTACTAGCTGATGTCCGTGGTACTCAACGTGTTGACTCCCCTACTCCTGAAAGTAAATACCAAGCTCTTGAAAAATACGGCAAAAATTTTACCAATCTCGCCAAAAAAGAAAAGCTTGATCCAGTAATTGGTCGTGATGATGAAATTCGTAGGGTCATGCAAGTATTGACTCGTCGAACAAAGAACAATCCTGTTCTTATTGGTGAACCAGGTGTAGGTAAAACCGCAGTTGTGGAGGGTCTAGCCCAACGAATCGTAAATGGCGATGTGCCAGAAAGTTTGAAAGATAAAGAATTGGTCGGTCTCGACATTGGAGCCTTGGTTGCTGGAACAAAATTTAGAGGAGAATTTGAAGAACGTTTTAAAGCTGTTTTAAAAGAAGTGACAGAATCTAATGGTAATATCATCCTTTTTATTGATGAACTTCATACTATTGTTGGGGCTGGTAGCTCTGATGGGGCGGTAGATGCTTCAAACATGCTCAAACCTGCTTTGGCTCGAGGAGAGCTGAGCACAATTGGTGCTACAACACTGAAAGAATACCAAAAATATATTGAAAAAGATGCTGCTTTCGAACGACGTTTTCAACCTGTCATGATTTTTGAACCAGACGAAGAAGACGCCATTGCCATTCTTCGTGGCATTAAAGAAAAATACGAAATCCACCACGGTGTACGTATCACCGATCCTGCTATTGTTTCGGCCGTAAAGCTTTCGAGCCGTTATATCACAGATAGATTTCTTCCTGACAAAGCTATTGATCTCATTGACGAGGCCGCCTCTGTTCTTAGATTAGAAATTGAATCTATGCCCGATGATCTTGATAAAATGAAACGCAAAATGATGAAAATAGAAATTGAACTGCGTGCTTTGAAAAAAGAAACAGACATAAAATCAACAGAAAGGAGCAATAAATTGAAAAAGGAAATGGCCAATTTGAAAGAGCAAATTAGTGAACTGGAGATGCACTGGAAAAATGAAAAGGAAGTTATCACAAAAATTAGAGATTATAAAAAGGAAATTGATAAGGCCAAACAAGAAGCAGATATAGAAGAGCGTAAAGGTGACTTACAAAAAGTTGCCGAGATTCGTTATGGAAAAATTCCAAATATTGAAGAGGCGATAAAAAAACTAGAAGGTAAATTGATTGAAATACAGCAAGGAAGAGCTATCCTGAAAGAAGAGGTCACTGACGAAGATATTGCTGGAGTTGTGGCTCGCTGGACAGGTATTCCAGTAAAAAGAATGTTGGAAGATGACATGAAAAAACTAACTCGTCTAGAAGAAGAACTAACAAGAAAAGTTGTGGGGCAAGAAGAAGCTATTGCTTCTATCTCGAATGCTATTCGTCGTTCTAGCGCTGGAGTTGCTGAAGAGAAGTGCCCGATTGGGTCATTCATTTTTATGGGGCCTACTGGTGTAGGTAAGACTGAGCTTGCCAGGGCCCTTGCTGAATTTATGTTCAACGACGAAGATGCTTTGGTACGAGTGGATATGAGTGAGTATATGGAGCGACATGCCACAAGCAAGCTTGTCGGCTCACCTCCTGGCTATGTGGGTTATGAAGAAGGCGGACAATTAACAGAAATTATCCGACGTCGTCCATACTCTGTTATTTTGTTTGATGAAATAGAAAAAGCTCATCCAGATGTCTTCAATATTATGCTTCAAATTCTGGATGATGGTCATGTCACAGATGCCAAGGGTCGAAAAGTTAATTTCAAAAATACTGTAATCATTATGACTAGTAATATTGCTAGTGATGTCATCATGGCAATGGGCAGTCGAGGTGAATTTGGTTTTGGAGAAAAATACAATGGCAAGAGCACAAAAAAAAATCAAGAAGAAAAAATGAAAGAGAAAATAATGGATGGACTAAAAGAACATTTTAAACCAGAGTTTCTTAATCGTGTAGATGAAATTATTACTTTTCATCCACTGGACAAAAAAAACATTAGAAGTATTGTGGACTTGCAACTTCAGCGTGTCTATGACCGTCTGGTTGAAAAAAGAATTACTCTTGAAATATCAAGTAAATCTAAAGATTGGCTAGCAGACCAAGGATATGATCCTCAGCTTGGTGCCAGACCATTGAAACGTTTAATTCAGACCTCTTTGCTTGATCCACTGGCTCTACAAATTTTGGAGGGTAAAATAAAAGATGGACAGAGTGTGAAGGTGGGTGTGGAGAACGGTAAGATTGTGGTGAAATAGAAGCAATCTATCTTGTGTTTTGGATTTTGTGATGTTTTTGCTATATGTCAATCCTACCAACTTCCACAAACTGTCTCTTTATAAGAATCCATTATTCCTTTTCTGCCCTGTTTTCAATTTCAAATTAGAAAATATCTTACAATGTCGGGTCTGGATTAAATTCTACTTGTATTCCTATATTATTCTTCTGGAAAAAGTTTTTTTCCATTTTTATCGTAAAGTAAAACTGCGAGAACTGGACACGACTGGGCAGCCAACATAATCATATCTTCATCAGTGCCATCAGGGTCAGTGACATAAGCTAGATTTTCATCATCAATCTCAAATACTCCTGGGGCAACGACAGCACAAGAACGAGCTCCAATGCAAGCTGTACGATCAACCACTATTCTTCTAATTTTGCCCCCCTTGCGAATTTTTTGAGAGATATCCTCTGGCAGATTTTCTGGAAGTTTTACTTCTTCGCCATCCTCTGTTGTGACAATATTATTTTCTGACATATTTTATTTTTATTATAGATTATGTGTCAAATATCCTCCAAAAAATCTCCATCGAGTTTATAAATAAAATCTCCATTTCTTTCAACTACAAACATCTGTCCGCTCATATCTTCTCCTCCTTTTTTTATTTCTTCAACAATTGTCTCTGGCCTAGAATCGAACACGTAACGATCATCATCGATCTCCACCACTGGAGAGTGTGCACAAAATCCTCGACACCCACAATAGTCGAGATCAATCTCTTCTTCTATACCTTTTATTTTATCATTATATAAAGAATCTTCAATTTCGTCCATAATTTTTTCTGCACCAAATCCGCAACATGACCCACTACAACAAACCCTAATTTTCTTTATATTTTTGTTATTAGAAATATGATTCTCCATAATATTTCTCACTATAAAATCTGATCAACTGCTCGATTTCAGGAATTGAATCTGGACTTGATGCCCCAACTTTCAATTTATTTTGAACTTCTTCCAAAGTCTTTGCTCCCTCAAGAACTGCTTCCTCAATATCATGATCAGTAATATTTAATTCTTTATCAATAACTTTTGAACCTGCTGTGCTAACGCATTTATGTTGCCCTGTCTTTCTAAACCAGTCGTTGATGGCAGATTGCAAGGCTTTGTCGCCTAGCACAGAGCAATGAATTTTCCTATTTGGCAATCCTCCAAGACGCCCCATGATATCTTGTGGCTTTATTTTCAAAGCTTCATCAATTGTCAACCCATCATTTTCTGTCAGCATAACAGAAAGCATAGACGTAGAGGCGATAGCTGAACCACAACCAAAAGTTTGCCATTTGCAGTCTTTTATTTTTTCTGTTTTTGGGTCAATCTTCAGCCACAGAACCATCTCATCTCCACAAGCTGGTGAGCCTACTCTGCCAGTGGCGTCAGCTTCATACTCATCTTCCTCACCAGAAAAAAGAATATTGCGTGGATTGAAAAAATGATCTTTGACAATGTTAGAATAAACCCATGCATTACCCTGGTTATCACGAATTTTTGCTTGATTAGTATTTGCAGTATTCATATGTGTGTATTGTTTACAAGAAATTTATATAAATTTTTAAAGTTTCTTGAGGCTTGGCAAAAGCAACGTAAGCAGACAAAGCATTATAATTATCTTTGATGAATCTTCGGGTGATTATTTTTGTTAGGGTCATAAGCCAAATTAACTGGCGAGATTTTTCTCAATTTTTCTACTATCCTTGGTAAATGTTCCATGACATAGTCAATTTGTTTTTTATTATTTTCTTTACCAAGGGTAAAACGCAAACTACCGTGAGAATATTCATAAGGCAGTCCACATGCTGTGAGCACATGAGATGGATCCAATGATAATGACGTGCAGGCCGATCCTGTTGAACACATAATATTTACCGCATCTAGATAAAGAAGTAACGCCTCACCTTCTATATCGAGAAATGTTACATTGAGATTGTTCGGTAGTCTGGTTTTCAAATCATCCAAACAAGGTCCATTTAATCTAATTTTTGCTATTTTTTCTTGAAGTTTATCCCAAAAATACTGTCGTAAACCTACCAGGCGTTTGATTTCAGCTTCTCTTTCTTCAGTAATAATCTCAAGAGCTTTGCCTAGCCCCACAATGGCTGGCACATCCTCTGTTCCACTACGCAGACCACTTTCTTGGCCACCACCATAGAACAACGGTTCTATTTTAATCTCTTTTCTCTTAAACAAGACACCTACACCTTTGGCTGCATAAATTTTTGAACCATTTGTTGACATTAAGTCGACGTGTAATTTTTCAACATCCATATCAAGATAATTGGTCGCTTGACAAGCGTCGGTGTGAAAAATCGGGTAAATGGTGTTGTTATCTTTGCGGTGTTTGAGAATTAGTCTACCAATCTCGGCAATAGGTTCTACTGTGCCAATTTCATTGTTGGCATACATAACTGAAATAAGAACAGTGTCTGGACGGATAGCCTTTTTTAGATCATTTAAAGAAACAAAACCATCAACATCAACATCCAAATAAGTAACTTCAAAGTCTTCCTTTTCTAATCTCTTCATACTGGAGAGAACTGCCTCATGTTCTATTTTGCTAGTAATCAGATGCTTACCAGATTTGGCATGCTTTTTGACTACACCAAAGATAGCCATATTAATGGACTCTGTCCCTCCGCCAGTGAAATAAATATTGTAAGAATTTGTATGAAAAAAATCAGCGACAATTTTTCTACTTTTATCAATAGCTCTCTTTGAAAATAAACCAGAAGCATAAAGAGAAGATGGATTACCAAAATTTGTCGTATAAAAAGGATCCATTGTTTTCTTCACACGTTTATCAACTGAGGTAGTGGCAGCGTGATCTAGATAAACAAATTGTGACTCAAGTTTTTTCATATATCATTAAAAAATATTTTTTTTGCGTAATCCAAGCAATCTCTACAATTATTTGGAAAATTCAAAGATAGAAATCTTAGAAAGTAGTTTGGAAACATCTTCATTAATTTTTTGAAAAGTTTTTTTATTAGTACAAGTTTTTGAACGTGGACAAGACACGCCATTTCTTAGACACTGAACTACACCAGACGTATCATCTACTATTTCTACTATTTTTTTAAGAGTAATTTTTTTCAAATCGACTATTAATTTATACCCTCCGCGTGGACCTTGAGTGGCTTTGACTAAGTTATTATTTTTCAATCTAGAAACTATTTTTTGCAAAAAAAGAAATGATATGTTATTCTCTTCAGAGAATGCCTTAAGACTAAGGAGAGTTTCTTCTTCTTGACGGCTCAAGGCAGATAAAAAACTAATAGCGTATTCAACTTGTTTGCTTATTTTCAACATATTTTATATCATACTTTTTGAGTATGATATATCAATTTATACTTTATGTCAACGATGGAAAAATCAATCTATCAAATTAAGCTTTTGGAGAAGAAAAAGGTGGCTAAAAACATGCTCGAGATGACTTTTGAAAAGCCAACAAGTTTTGAGTTTTTAGCTGGACAATTTGTTCAATTTTTTATTCCTGATGGCACAAAAATGCTCCCTCGCTTCTACTCTGTCTGTTCTTGTCCTAGTGAGGAAAATCTCAGATTTTGTATTAAAGTAGTTGAAGAAGGAAAAGGCAGCACGTTTTTATCTTCCATGCAAAAAGAAGATAGTCTTGAAATGGCTGGTCCACAAGGTCGTTTTGTTGTAGGAGAAGAAAACAAGCCAATCTTTTGTGTGGCCACTGGGGCGGGCATTGCTCCGATTATGTCTATAATCAATAACCAACTTGACAAAAAGCAAAATACTCAAAAAATAATTTTATTATTTGGTGTGCGTAGTCAGGAAGATATATTTTTTGTGAATTATTTAGAAAAATTAAATAAATATTTAAATTTTTCTTATCAAATTACTCTTTCTCGTCCAGATGAAAATGGAGAATGGACAGGTTTAAGAGGAAGAGTGACAGATCATATCGAAGGTGATTTTGTCGGTCATCAAATCTATCTGTGTGGTAACGCCACTATGGTGAAAGACGTTCGAGAAATACTAATAAATAAAAAAGTGGAACCAAAACAGATCCACTTTGAAATTTTTTAACCAATCTACAATAGAACACAGCGAAAGGATTTTTGGTGAAAGCAGGATCGGTCATGCTGTAGAAGTGTTATAGGAACACTATGGCTTCATGTCTAGTATCTCAATCGGCATTTTCTTTTGGCTTTTGTGATTCAAAGTAGTTTATCAAAAAGGAAGCGTCATGTTGATACCACTGCCTACTTCAGTGGCTTTTTGTTTTTCAATTTCTGAAAGATCAAAGTTTACTACAATTGGCATGAGCTCTCCAGTTATTTTTGAATAGTAAAGCATTTTATTTTTTCTACCAAAATCATAAATATTCTTGGTGACCTTCACATCTTGCTCACAATATTTTTTTATTTCGTCGATTTTTCCTTCTTCATACCAACTTTGTGCTTGTAAACCATCGGCAGTTTTGCCAACCTGAAGAGTAGCTTTGGCAATTTCATCTAGTTTGTATCTCTTACCAGTGGACTCTCTAATTATTTTTAGAATATCAAGATGAGGAATAGCCATAAGGTCACCAGCATAATACTTATTGAGAATTGGTATATCAAAACTTTCGCTATTGTAACCAATTAGACGATCTGCCTTTTCAAGAATAGACCAAAGCTGGCCAAGCTCTGATTCTACAAATGACCGATATTTATCATTTTCATATTCATAAATAGAGACCACTGTAATGATCATGTTAGCTTGATTATGAATGTCTCCATATGTTTCGATATCAAATACTATTTCTTTGGACATATTGTTTAATTATATATTGATTGTGCAGATTATTTTACCTGCCTGTTGGCAGGAAAGGATTTTACTAATTAATACTCAAGCTTGATAACATGTTAAGCTTTTTATTTTACTTTTTTGAATTTTACACTGACAACTGGTTCATATTCGTTTTCATATTGGTCTGTAACCTCGGCAGTCTCCCCTTTCATAATTTTGCTAACAGCGATATCACTAATCAGCTCTTGGTCACTTTCAATATCAATTTTAATATCGTCCATTTGGATAAATTCTTGTGTAAAACCCTGTCTAATGCTGTTTTCAATTGATTTCTTTTTCTCTCTTCTGACTTTAATTTCTTCTTGAAGGTCTTGGTATTCTTGATTGGTAGCCAGTGAATCTTTGTAAGCTGTTTTGAGATCTTTGAGTTTCTTTTTATTTTCTTGGATGTGGAGAAAAACTTTTTGCAAGTCTTGCATATCTTTTTTTATGATAATAATAAAGTGCTGTTGACAAATAATACTTATTTTATCAACAACTGCGTGAGTCAAAATGAATTTTGCCTGTCCGCCGAAGTGGTGGGGTGGCTAAAATATAAATATATTTCTAGAATGTAGAAGAAAAAATTGTGTATAGATTCTAAAGTTTCTATATTATAGCACTGTTTTTCATTATGCTCAAGGGTAGCTATTTTTGTATAATACAAAACAAAAACAAAACAAAAACAGAGTCTAGCTCTGCCTTTGTTTTTGTAATAGACATAAGTCTATTAACTATTCACCATCCTCACAATGACAACCACAATCTTCACAACAATCACATGCGTCACATGTGAATTCTTCTACTTCCATGCCACAATTTTGACATTCCATATTGGAATACCTTACTAAATTAATACCCAGTGATGAGTAATGAGTATTAAAAGTATAACTAAAATTTAGAACTGAGGCTATACTTTTGTCTAGAGTGACGGTGTGGATAAGATGTCTTGTAGGTGTTTAGGTTGTTTAGATTATAGGGATTTAGATAAAAAAAAATCAGCTAAATAATTTAGCCGATTTTTGTAATATATTATTTTACCTTCCAGACCTTCTCCCTCTCATCTCCCCACCATTAGAACGGCGTGGTACAGAGGTTTGTCGTCTGCCACCAGATGGCCCAGCATAACTAGGCCGAGCCCCTGAGTTTCTGCCGCTGCTTCTGCCAGCAAATTGTCCTCTACCTGGGATAGATTGTCTTTCTTGAAAAACAGGCCTCGCTCGTTCTGGAGGAAGCTTTGGTAAAGTTAAAATCGGAAGTGATTTGCGAATTAGACGTTCAATCTTCTTGATATCTGCCTTTTCTGAAGGTGCAACAAAAGAAATAGCTTTTCCAGAGCGACCCATCCGTGCTGTTCGGCCAATACGATGAACATAGTCTTCAGAATTGTCTGGCAAATCAAAGTTGATGACTAGCCCAATATCCCTAACATCAATTCCACGAGCAGCGATATCCGTTGCTACCATAATACGGAATCTTCTGTTCTTGAATCCTGCCAATGCCATTTGTCGTTGAGATTGAGAACGATTACCGTGAATCTCGGTTACAGTGTGACCCATATGAAGAATATCACGAGCGATACGCTTGGCACCATGTTTGGTCCGGGAAAAAATTAGCACTGTTTCTGTTTTATATTCTTCGAGAATTGAATCTAAAAGACGCATCTTGTCATTTTTGCGAACAACAAATACTTCTTGTTCGACATTTTCTGCTGAGGTTCCTTGTGGGGCAATTTCAATACGCAACGGCATTTTCATAAAGGCCGATGCGAGGGACGAGATAGACTGTGGCATGGTCGCAGAAAAAAGCATGGTCTGTCGATCTTTTGAAGCTGCCTGTAAAATACGTTTTATTTCTGGAAAAAATCCGACATCCAACATGCGGTCGGCTTCATCAAGAGTAATAACATTGACGCCATCCAGTCTGTAGTGACCTTGCTTCATCAGATCAGCCAGACGACCTGGGGTTGCAATGACAATATGCGGATTGTTTTTTAGAGCTCTGACTTGAGCGTGTTGAGATACTCCCCCGATCAAGACGACAGAGCGTAATCCTAGTGGAGTACCGATTTGGTTTAGAGATTGCTCAACTTGAAGAGCCAGCTCACGAGTAGGGACAAGAACCAAGCCTTTGCCTTTATATAGAGCAATGCGCTGGATCATGGGGATGCCAAAAGCTAGGGTTTTGCCTGTCCCCGTCTGAGCGATGCCGACGACATCTTTACCTTCTAGAGCACCAGGGATTACCTGATGCTGGATTGGCGTAGGGATCAAAAATCCCTTTTGAGTGAGGATGGTCAGAAAATTCTTACCAATCCCAAGGTCGCTAAAAAGACCTGCTGTACCTGCTTTTAGCGGATAGTTATTATTTTGTGACATAAAAAAATATATGACCCGATATTCTCAAGAGGCCATACATTGACACAAAAGATTCGAGTCGCCAAGAG
>Ga0065182_1000274_pt1 | contig 22442 bp, 14 predicted proteins | sample CryGey02umfilter_2_FD_59208 | JGI IMG/M metagenome (GOLD analysis project Ga0065182, IMG submission 59208) | Groundwater microbial communities from aquifer in Utah, USA - Crystal Geyser 4/10/14 0.2 um filter (version 2) (version 2) | ecosystem: Environmental > Aquatic > Deep subsurface >...
TGTGCCTTCAGTGTCGATGACTAAATTACCATTAACATCCATGGTAGTCAGGCCCGCAGAAGTGAGAGTCAGGGCATCGGCAGCTGTCAGGTTAAGATCGCCGTTAACTAATCCACCTGCTTGGATGGAAAGAGCACCATTGTTGGTATTTAAACTAAAAGTACCCGTGTTATTCACATCAAAAGTAATATTCTCGCCAAAATCAATATTGCCGGTACCGGTTACATTAAGAACGAAATCGTCGGCAGCAGTTAAATTCATATCACCATTTGTCGCACCACCGGCCTGAACAGTTACTGAACCATCAGCAGCACTCAAAGACATATTGGAAGTTGTATCTACTGTCAAAGTAGCGCTGTCCATATCAATGGCGCCGCCTGTATTTATAACATCCAAATGACTAACACCATCGCCTTGTATTGCTAAGATGCCACCATCAGAAGTCATGCTGATACCAGCACCACCAATTACCACATTGGAATCGGAGTCCATCGTAATGGCGCCAACTGCATCAACGCCATAACTACCACCAATGGTCGCTAAGTAATTAGCCGTAGTTGTGATGTTAAATGTGGTGCCATCAATAGAGATAGTATCGTTAGCGTTAATGTCGATGTTCCCGGATGAGGTAAAGTCCAGTTCCCCATCAGCCAGGGTGCCACCATCTGTTGTTAAAGATATCTTCTGCCCACCAAGATTAACATTAGTATCTGAATCCACAGTAACCGTGCCTGTACTATCTACACCAGTTGTACCAGTTGTAGTTAGCGTGTAGTTAACGCCATCCACAGTGATGTTACCAACTGCGTTCATATCGAGATTTCTGCCGGCGTTTAAGGTAAGGTCGGAAGTTGCGCCACCGGCTGAGATAGTTGTATTGCCAGCTGCTGCGCCAAAACTAGCAGCGCCGGTTGTTGCCAATGCTGTCAGAGAAGTTCCACCAGTTAAATTCAAAGCATTAGCTGAAATAACGTTGAGGTCAGCAGCGCCGGTGGTATTATACGTGGCCACCGTCAAATTAATACTGTCCGTAGTAATCGAGGTTGAACCACTGCCATCACCATCAGTTATTCTAATCGGATAATTAAAAGTAAAACGATCATTAATTTGATCCCAACCCAATATAGCATTGGGTGTCAGCGTTCCTCTTTCAAAAACCAAACTCATGGCTTCGTTATCGGCGGTAGCGTTATCCGTGTTCAAAACAAAATTTTCTGCCGTTGTTCCCAAAATACCACCAGGTGAAACTATGTTCGTTGTATAAACACTGCGCCAAATATGCGTCGCATCGCCCAAATCAAATATATTATTTTCCAATGGAATGATATGACCGGTACGGAAAAAGTCTGGCGCGGTAGTACCACTAACAATATTTTCTGTCGTCGTGGTGGTAATATCACCGGTTGCTTTTAAAGTAGTACCGGCAATGGTGTGATAATGATTACCACTGCCGCTTAACCGGTTAAAATAAGATAGTACTTGACCGCCGGCTTGACTGATATAAATATCATCCGTACTGGCAACGATCGTGCTATTACGCAGAGTGGTCTGTCCACTGGCGCCGGAATGATTCACGCCATAAGCAACGCTGGAAATATTTGTACGCTCAATAGTTGACGAGCCAGTACTGACCGCAATGCCAGTAGATACATTGCTGGTCCCGATGATAACTAGATCTTCTAACACTGTTGAGCTAGTCCCCAAGCTCACAACCGCCTTACCGGTAGTATCACCCTCAAGTTGCAGAGTCATACCTTTTAATGTGCTGTTAGAAGACCCAGTTATTACCGGGTTATCAGTTTGTTTAATAATAATACTATGGACGTCACCAATGGCCACCACATCAACATACTCTTTGAGTGTCACTGCTTCATTGTAAACGCCAGGGAATATTTTAATCACATAGGGGTTGGTAACCGTCGCGCTAGTAATGGCGTTCAGTGCTTCGGTAATGGTGTTGTAGTGAGCGGCTTGTCCTTTGGCTACATAGATAGTGTTAGCTGGTTCGCCTAAACGAGCAAATGTACCACTAGAGCTAACTTTGCTGCTATCAAAAATATCATTACCAGAATTAAGGGTGGCGCCCAGGGCAATATTAAAATTATTACTACCATTCAAAACATTGAAATAAGAATTGATCGTACCACCTTCCGCTAAAATATCATCCGTGGCTGAAGTAATAGCTGAATGTTCTAGAGTGGTTGTGCCATTACCGCTTTGCCAGATACCGCGCGCTAGTGCTGCGCCGCTCGCTAAAACATTACTGATTCGTGGTGAGCCCGTGGTGATATAAAAGCCATAACCGCTAGTACCGCCACTATAAACCAATTTAATCTGGTCAATTGTTGGTGAGGTGGCCGCAATATTAACCAGTGAACGAGCTGCTGTGGCCGCTGTTATTTCTAAAGTGAATCCCGACAGTTTGGCATTGCTCGCGGCGGTTACCACATCAGCATCAACTTGCGTAATTTTAGTAGTGAGTTCACCGCCAACACCAATCACATCAACATAAGGCAACAGGGTAATGGCCTCGTTATAGACTCCGGGTAATACTTCGATGATGTAGGGATTGGCCGCAGCAGCATCAGCTCGACGATTAATTTCCGCCAACGCTTCGGTGATACTATTAAAATCACCATTTTGTCCGGTACTTACTACCAAAGTGTTTTTAGCTTGACCTAAACGATTAAAGCGACCCGTAGAAACAATTTTGGTGCTATCCAAATAATCACTTTGGGAATTAATAACAGCGCCGCTGGCTACTTGCACGTTGTTACCACTGCCCTCCAGTCGGTTATAAAAAGAATTAATCGTACCAGCGTCAGCATACAAATCTGCGGTGGTGGTTGATAATTTATTATTCCAAATATTTACTTGCCCAGCACCCGTTAAAGAAATAGCCCGTGCTAAGCCACTGCTCGACATCTCGCCACCATCAACAGTTAAGGTGCCAGTAGTAATACTAGCGCCATAACCAGCGGTTGTGCCTTCGTAAAGCAGTTTATTGTTAATTAATAAAAAGTTCATACTACCAACGTCAACAAGGGAGCGGGCAGAAGCAGTAGTCCCCACTAGCTGCAAAGTACATCCCGCTACACTACTGACGTCGGCAGCAGTTATCAAATTAGTATCTGAACCATTTTTGATAATAGTATCACGCCAGTCTGAGGAATAGGCCTTAATGTCCACATAGCTTTTCATGACCAATGGCGAAGCTTCCGTATAAGTGCCGGGCATCACAACAATGAGTGTACGGCTAGCTTGGGTAGAAATAGTAGCGACATCACCTGTCAACCAACTGCCCGCAAAATTACTGGCGGGAATACTCAGCTTACCCGAAGTAGAAACAAAGTCGGTTCCCAAGGTACCAGTTCCTTCAACGCCAGAAACAGAACCAACTACTGAGTATTCCGTACCCGAGGTAAAGGTAATAGTATAATCTTCAACTAATCGGCTACTGCTAAAAGTAACATCCGACAGGCGACCATTAGCTGAAGTAATCGCCACTACCGAACTGACATTATCATGAATGCTGTTTAAAGCGTCTTTGATAGTTGTGAAGTCACCACCGCCCTTAGCTACCGTGATGACGTGGCTGTATGGTGTATGCAAATTCGTAGCGTTCAATTCGCCACTGATAACTACGTTGCCATTAAAAGTAGAATTAGCATTAATGGTTAATCGATCATTAGGCTCGCCATCACCAACGGTTAGTTTGTTATTAATCACTAGATCGGCAGCGGAAGATATATTGGAACTGAAAATGTTAGTAACGTTCTGCGTATTGTTCATAACGTGGTTCTCGAAGATATTACTGCCAGTCCAACGGTTATTGCTATCCAATCCGATTTGTTGAGCGTCCTTGCCATCTTTACCGGGCTGTCCATCTTTGCCATTCTTACCAGGTTGTCCGTCTTTGCCATCGCGGCCAGCCAATCCTGGTACGCGATTTAAGGTTAACGATAAATCTTTCAGCCATTGATCAAGTAGTCCTGGCTGAGTAGCTAGCGACTGAGTCAGCTGTTGCGAAGTAGCAGTATTGCCATCGGGGTTAACAAAATTTTCCAAATACGGTTCCAGCACCAAACGGTTGGCTGCTTTCTTGCTACCAAAGATAGTGGTTTTCAAATTACTTGCTAGGTAACGGGTTGTTTCCAGTTGCGAAGCTAACTTACTAAAACTATGCTGTGTCAAAATTTGCAGTCCCCGTTGCAAACGTTGGCCAGCTTGGGATAGATTATCTTGGGTAGTGGTAGAAAGATTACGAAAATCCCAAACCACTTTATTAGAACCGTAAATTAGATTTTGTTTCGCTACGCGAATCGTGGTACCAATAGTTCTTAGATCTTGTCCTACCGCACCAAAAATATTCCGCCAGAAAGAGGCTGCGGATAATTTGTTATTTTCATCAGAGTTTGCTGTCACGCCAGCTACGCGTGGACCGGTAGCGAATTGATTGGTCAGACTGTCTATTCTCGCGACACGAAATTGCATTGACTGCTGATAGCTATCAATCAAATCAGCAAAAGCAAAATTTAAATTATCCAGCGTCTGCGCAGCTAGTGCTAGGTTGTTCTTTTTTATCTTTTGATAAAATACAGCAACGTCATTACTGAGGGTATCGGTAGCTACTAATTGACTAAAGTCGAGACTTGCTTTGGCGACTACTGATCCTTCACCGGTCAGCTGTAGTAATTGCCAATAACTATTAATTTTATTTTTAGCTATTTCCCAAGCTTGCTGATTGACAACAGTACCGGTATTTTTTTGTTCCTGCTTTTTTTCCGCTACTGATCCTTGCCAGTTAGCGATCGTGCTGCGTAAATTATTTTTAGCGCCCGCCAAATCAATCACTGGTTTAAGAATCGGGTACTGAGCTAATTTCTCTTTGCTGGCTTTGCCCCAAGCTGTGACTGTCTGAGCCACAGCTTGAGTTTCTTTTTTGGCGGCTCGAACAAAACTGGAAAGATCTTCGCTGTAACTGGCGGCCGCCGCTGGTGTGATATACAGCGAAGAAGAAAGTAAAGTCAGAAGTGTAAAGCTGGCAATTGCCTTTCGCCAAGCTATTTTGCTAGTCAAAATTTTATAAAGATCAAAAAAACTACTTTGCGTTTTAGCCAAATGAGAAATCTCGTTTGTTTTAGCTAAACTGAAAGTAGTTCTTTGTAAGCTATGATTAAGCTGACTAATTTTATTTACAACCTCGGTATTGATCGCGTCATCAACTAAGCGATCGGCAAATAGCTCGTCTTTCTTATTGCCCTTGTAGCTAATGGCATTCTCAGCCACATAGCTGCTCAGTGAAGATCGGTGAATAAACCAGTTACGACCAATCTTTTTAGCGACTAATTTACCTTGTCGGCAGCGCAAAGACAAATACTCCTGCGAGTAGTTACAATATTTGCTGGCTTGGGCGAGTGATAAATAATTATCATCAATATCTCGCTCTACCGGGTCAACTTGTGACTGCGGGTTGTTTGGCATGGGGACTAGCTTTTACTTCTGCCTTATGAGGCGTATATCAAAGGGTAAGAATTATCCGCTGATATACACCGCATATTTGCGGTGCTATATACAGAGATATCGGATATTCTATCATGCTGCGAGGGCCTTTGAGCAATCAGAATATCCAATATCAATCTAATCATATTATAGCAAAAAACAGCCACCGTAGCAATATCGGTAAGAACCGATATCGATTAATTATTATTGGATAAAATAAAAAAATAGCAGAATCCCGCTATTTTCTTAATATCGGATCTATTTACTCTATCCGATAATTATATTAGAACAAACTTTATTAACATTTTCAACTATCGGCTACAATGAATCATGATACAGTTATCCACACCGATGATTATTTTTCCATTTTGTCTGGCGCCGATATACCCAAAGTTGCTAGCAGGTCAGCGAGTACTATTTGATAGCCTTTAACGATATTCAGTCTGTGACTGGCCACCTCATCGTTTTCCATAACCCGATAAGCTTGGTAGTATTGATGAAAACTTTTTGTCAGCTCTAAGAGGTAAGAGGTTATCAAATTCAACTGCCAAGTTACCCCTATCTCTTTAAGTAATTCTGGCCAGCGCAGTAGTAAATAAAGGCCCTCAGCTTCCGCATCGGACAAACTGGTTTTATTAATTTTCAGCTTCGCGGTTTTATGGATAATACTGCTAATGCGAGCATGGGCATATTGGACATAATAAACTGGGTTCTTCTCCGACTTGTCTTTGGCTAAATCAAGATTAAAATCAAAATGAGTATTGGCCGTATACATAACAAAAAACCAACGCACAACATCCAGTGGTAAAATCTTTAACAAATAATCCATCGTTACGTAAGTACCCTGCCGTTTGGACATCTTAAACTCTTTACCGCCGGATATTAGTCGCACTAATTGCATAATAATTACTTCCAGCTGAACTTGCGGTTGGATAACTTTCACGGCTGACTTCAGACGAGCCACATAGCCAGCGTGATCAGCGCCCCAGATATCAATCATGTTATTAAATCCCCGCTGCGCTTTATCCAGATGATAAGCGATATCAACCAAAAAATATGTTGGCCGCTCATCAGCGGTTAATAGTACTCGATCCTTATCATCACCAAACTTGGTACTGGCAAACCACCAAGCCTGCTCCGACTGATAAACATGACCACTCTTTTTTAACAAAGTTAATACTTTTTTAATCTGATCTTTTTGATGTAATTCTTGATACTCTGAGTAATAACGATCAAAAGCAATCTTCATGCCGGAACTAATTACTGGTTTGATTGATTGAGTAAATATATCTTCAGCCACCTTTTGTCCTAACTCCTCCGGTTTATTGAGATAGTTATCTAGTTTTAACTGCCGCTGCTGCAACCAATCCTTAATATACTCACCGTGATAATAGCTTTCATCATCAGGAATTTTCTTGGCCGCAGCCAATACTGACTTACCGAGAGTAACAATCTGGTTGCCGGCGTCGTTAATATAATACTCTCGACTAACAGTGTAGCCACATCGTTGCAGCACATTGGCCAGTACATCACCGCAAAAACCACCGCGGCCATTGGCTAGCGTCAAAGGACCTGTAGGATTAGCAGAAATAAATTCAATCATTACCTTTTCTTTTTTTGCTAACTTACTTTGGCCATATTTAGCTTTTTGCTTATTAATAGCTAACAATTCCTGCTCTAAATACCTAGTACTTAAGTGAAAGTTAAGAAACCCGGGTCCCGCAACCTCTACTTTACTAAACGTCGTTAGCACTTCCTGGTCTTTTAATAACTCGGTCTTTAGCTCCTGAGCTAATTCTTGCGGTGACTTCTTTAAGGAACGCGCCAAAATCATAGCAATATTACAACTGTAATGACCAAAGTTAATACTGCTGGGATAATTAATTTCTAATGACACATCTGGGGGCCATGATATTTTCTGCACTGCCCGCTGGATAATTATTTGAATTTTTTCTTTGGTAGTCATAAATGTTGATTAATTTTGGCTAAATGTTAGCTTTAGAATATAATAATTGCTCCTTCTGGTCAATTAGTTTCACTATATTGCTTAAACTTATTCATTTCTTATCCATTTCCCTGTTTCCCCCTCAATCAACGCCTGTCATTGCCTGTCCACTACCCTTTTGTCACTTCGATCCAGCCCTCCGTCCAGCCTTTCGCGAAAGGCTGGACAAGCGAAAGGCTGGAGAGAAGTCTCTCAGCTTGTCTGAGCGGTTAACGTTCTTTCTTTAGTAATGTCGTTTCCTACATCCACCGTCGTCTGTCATTGCGAATCCCGCTAAAGGCGGGTGAAGCAATCCAGAGCCCAAGCGTTAGCTTCAGCCACCCGCTGCGCCAAAGCGCTAGCGTGGTGAGAAGGCGGACAGAAAGACAATGCTTTGTTTGTCAGCGCTAGCTCAAATGTCCATTACAATACTCACCCCACTGTCACACCGGACTTGATCCAGTATCCAGAGCCCAGCACTAACTCAAACCCCGTCTGTCATTGCGAGCGAACAACGATCCGCCACCCGCTGCGCCAAAGCGCTAGCGTGGTGAGAAGGCAGACCCGCCTTTGGCGGGCAAACCCCTCCTGTCACCATATCCTTAACCCGATTCCCTGATCACCCGGTCTTATTTCTCTTATCACTCATTTAATTATATAATTACCGTATGCACGACTATCAAATCGCCACTAACAAAAAAGGATTGTTTAACTACAAGATTATTGATCACTGGGAAGCTGGTATTAAACTAACAGGCCCAGAGGTTAAATCCGTAAAAAATGGTCAGATTAATCTTACTGGTAGTTTTATTAGTTTAGAATATCATAATAATAAACCACAGTTAGTATTAAAGAGTTGTAAAATAAACGCTTATCAAAAAAGTGGTTACGCCCAAAGAAACTACAATCCAGAAAGAACCAGATCCTTGTTACTAAAACGTAAAGAACTATCTACTTTGGCGGGAAAATTATCAAGTCCCGGGTTGACAATAATACCTCTTTCTGTATATACTAAGCAAAGATTGATCAAAATTGAAATCGGCTTAGCACAAGGTTTAACCAAGTTTGATAAGCGAGATAAGATCAAAAAACGCGAGCTGGATCGCAATATTCAACGATCTATTGCCCGTTAATCACAAATTTTGTACTTTAAATTATTATTTAGTAACAGATATTAATACGGGGATGTTTTAATTCGCCGGTTAAATATCGAATTTCCGGAGCAATCGGTGTTTGGTCTAACACACCTAAATAAATAGCCAACAAATATAAATGCCAACAATATCTTGGCTAAGGTTAAATCAGCTTTTAACTTGATGCAACCGGCTTTCGTTGCTGCCTAATACTGGCCGCGACCGTTTCCCCTGATCGCTCATTGTTGGGGTTAGGAAGCGTCATGAAGATGAGTTGCTTTCATCCTTCTTTCCTCAAGGAGGCTGAACTAAGACAATTGAGGATCTTACAAAGGTATAAGTTGTTTGTTAATTTCCTTTGCGAGAAACAAACTAACAAACTATGATTGTAGCGCTAGAAATTCTCTATTAATCGCACGTGGGCGCACTACCCACCATCTCCACCAAAAAAAACAATGGCCAATTTTATCTTCTGGCGCCTAGATCAATAAAATTAAAGTTTGATATTTAATTATTAATTACAAAAAACATTAACACGTCAAAAAATCTACGGATTAATCGTGCTATCAAAAGCGATCCGATCTTTTTGATCGATCAACTAAACCAAATTCACAAATCCCTTGCTTTGAGTGAGGCTCAACAAATGGCTATTGCTGCGGGACTGGATTTGGTGGAGGTTAATCCCACTTCCCAGCCACCTGTTTGCAAAATACTTGATTATGGTCAGTATTTATACTCCATTAACAGACAACAACAAACAGCCAGGCAAAAATCCAAAAAAGTAGAGCTCAAAAACATTCGTCTAACCTTCAAAATAGGCAAAGGCGACATTTTAACCAGACAAAAACAAGCCACTAAGTTTATTGAACGCGGTGATATTGTCCGAGTCGAGCTTTTCTTACGGGGCCGTGAAAAAGAACATGGTGATCTAGCCAAAAAAATTGTTGAAGACTTTGTCGCTACTATGCCCATCGCTGTTAAAATCGATCAGCCAACATTACGCAAAGGACCGACTATTTCCACTCAATTCAGTAAAAAATAGCCTTTCCCCGCCAATTTTATAGAAAATATCTTATTTATCGCTAATATAAATTAAACTATATGAAGTTAAAAACAAGAAAAGCTTTAGTTAAAAGGATTAAAGTAACCAAGAATAAAAAAATAAAGGTACGAGCTGGTGCGCAAGACCACTTCAATGCCCGTCAAACAGGCAAAAAAAAGAGAAATAAGCGACGGGATATTAACTTAGCAGGAGTTCATCGTCGAGCAGTTATTGCCGGCATGCCGCATAATTACTAAATTTTATTAATAATCAATAATTAACATCCTATATGCCTAGAGTTAAAAGAGGTGTCACTCATGTTAAAAAAAGAAAAAAACTAAGAAAAGCAGTCAAAGGATATCGTTGGAGTCGTAAAGGCACCATTCGTTTAGCCAAAACTGCCGTTAAAAAAGCTGGTGCCCATGCTCTTCGAGCTCGTCGCCAGAAAAAAGCTGTCAGTCGTGCTCTCTGGAACGTTCGTTTGAATGCTGCAGTTCGTGAGTATGGTTTAACTTATAGTCGCTTCATTGACGCCCTGAAGAAACATAATATTATCTTAGATCGCAAGGTCTTAAGTGAACTAGCTATTAAGTATCCGGCGGTTTTCAAAGCAATCGTTGATTTAGTCAAATAAATCTATTAGCATAAACCCCATACCGTACGGTATGGGGTTTATTTATCTAATATTACTCTTTTTTATTCCACCGCGACAACATCGCTGTTACATCCATTCTGATTTTATCTTCGACAAATGAACCTCCTTTTTCAATACTCTTGAAAGATAATTCCAAAGATTTATTTTCCATGGGCGTTAGTTCACCATTGCCCGTATATTCTTTTTTGATTTCCGAAAATTTATCTCGCCAATCATCCAAAGAGTCAATTTCTTTGCTGAGCACGTCGTGCCGCACTTCGTTATAATATTTACTAATAACCGCACCATTCATTTGTGCCTCAACTGATGAGCGTTCAATAATCGTATTACCTTGCACCTCTTTACTCTCGTGAATAGTCGCTTTTTTGTCAGCATCATTAATGGTGGTAGTTTTTTCCTCTTTTTGACCGCTACCATCTTCTTTGAGTAACGGCAACTCCCCTATTTTCACATCATTGGTTTGGTGCAAATCTGGTAACTCGCCGGTGGGTATAATATCTTTCAGGTTTGGTAATTCTGAAACTGGTTCATTACTTTTTAACTCTGGCAATACGCCTGACGACACCTCACCAACCATCCGACCCAAATAATGCCTAACATCCTCACTGAGCTGTGGCTGATGATGCGTTAAATAATTATTCATATTCTCGTTAATCAACTCTGTTTTTCCCCCTGTTAAATACTTATGAATAATTTGATACTGATCTATTAAATTATCTTCTTGGCCCGTGACTGGCAAACTATTGGCCCGGCCGAATTCATTCATGCCTTGAACAAAATTTTCTTGACTTATTAAAACATCGCCGGCGCTTAATTTATTAAATCCCCGATCATAGCGCGCGTCGAGATCAATAGTCAAAATACTAAAAATACCTTGTTCTTGTCGGGCTAATTCTAATTCACTGGCCATTTTATTCTGAATAATCTCTTTACCTACCAAATTGTGAAAGTGATTAATCATTGTTTGTTCATCCGCTTGCTGCCAAAAATCTTTTGGCACAAATGTACTTGTTTCTGAGTCTAGCCACTTATTACTGCTGGTTTCCAGATGCAGTTGCAATTCACCACCAACTTTTTCCATGATTAATACACCGCCATTCGGCAGTAAATCATGGGCGTTTAGATCGCTAGGTAAATTAATCTTTATCTCATTACTAGCTGGCACCTCAACGGTAATATGGGCTTTTTGTAAATCATAGAGAGCTTGTTGCGATACTTGATCAGCCGACAACTCCAAACTACTGGTAACTTTATTTTCTAGTTGCTGAATTTTGTCTGCTTGATTTAAATTTATTTCCTGATTATGTAACATCAATTGCAATGACTCTGGATTGCTATCGACAATGGAGTTGGTTAATAACTGACCACTGCTTTGCTGATGTAAATTTAATAACAATTGTGCGTGGGTTAAATTTTGATCAACCACACCATCACGAACAGCGCTTGTTAATTCTGCCGAGTGCTCCGAGCCAAACTCTCGCAGCTCCGCCAACGAAAAAGCGGCTACTGTTTTTGGATCCGAGAAATGATTGGTAGTATTATCCACGTATTGCAATACTTTATCACCGTCCGTGACAATAATATCCTTAGCCAAATCTCTAATTTCCGCTTGCTGATAGGGTGCTGTTTGTTCTGATTTGAAAGCCGTTGTTCCCTCAATGTACTGTAATAATTTAGCATCGCCCGGATCAACAAAAGCGTGACCGGGGTTAATAACTCCCAGTTTTTCTGCTACTTGCTGATAGCTTACGATCTTATTCTCAGGTATTTGATGAGTAATCAATAAATTATGATTAACAGCTTGCACCAAATCTTCGGTGCGACTAACGGAGCTGGGTAACTCTTGTCCATTAAAAGCCGTCACCACACCGTGTTCTATTTTAAAATTATAAGCTTCCTGACCATTTACTAATTTAACTTCCGTACTACCCGATCCTGACACAACCTCAATGTTGCCTTGGTGTGGTATTTGATTAAAGTGCTGCTGATAATCTCGGACTACTTCATTTTGCTGATCAACTCGTTGTTCAGCAGCAATAACTCTGGCATCCTGAGAAAAGTCCTCGACCACAATATTCGCACCTTTTTCTGCAAAAGCACTCCGCCAAACCTTTTGACTGGTGTCATCAACATAAGCAAAAACATCGCTGCGGTCGGTAATAACATTCTCCGCACGATGAAATAAATCACCTTGAATAAAAGTTTCAAATTTTTGATAATCACTAATATGTATTTCTTTACCATCAAAAGTCACAAATTCTTGTACCGCCTGCGGGTCAAAGCCAGCTACTGGGTGTCCCTGCGCTAATTCTCTGGTTACCGCCAACATATACTCTAAATATGCAGCGTCTTTAGCATCTACTACGCCATCTTGATATATTTCTTTCGGTGCTGCCTCTACCATCAAATGCCTAAAACCCTGATCGCCGTGTTGATAATTACCGTCTTTTCCAATCGCCAAAGTCATTTCTTGATGCTTTGGTGCTGATTCACCAGTAACCTGATCTTCTGATTTTCCGATCTCCTGACGCTCTGGTTTCCCAATACCCTGATCTCCTGCTTCCCCGCTCTCCTGATTTCCTGGTTCCCCGGCAACCTGATGCTCTGACTTTTCAACATTTCCACTGTGTTGACCGCCAACTATTGATAAATTTAGAAACGCGCCGTTGATAGTTCTGTTCACCACCTGATCAAATCCGGTTTCTGGCATAATACCCACAGCACCACCAAAATAGCTAACCAAACCACCGCCCAAAGCAAAGGCTGCGCCACCCTTCATACCCTCAACTAATGCCTTACCGAGCAATTTGAATTTAGTTTCCGCTGAGAGTTGACCAAATTTCTGACACAACTGAACAATGTTGCCGGCTTTTTTATTTCTCTTTAATAAATCCCGAGCTATTTTGTCTTGCTCTTCTTTGCCACCAACCATACTCTTGGCCATGGCCTCTAAGCTCAGTGTTGTTTCTTGTGTTATTTGCCCTAGTGCTTGCGAGCGCGCAAATTTAGTACGCAATTTATCAATACCATTTTCTAATAAGATACGTTCGTGCTCTTTGATGTCTGGTAGCTTGATACGGGCTTTGGTTTCAGTAATAATATTTTTAACTTCTTCCTGATTATAATTTTCAATATTCCCAATAGCACCATTTATCTTCTGGTATAATTCGCCAGCAGTTTTAATTATTTCCTGCCTGGTCATCTGTGATAGTTCCGAGCGCATGGTACTTCTAAATTTCATCAAGGCACCATAAATACTACCGGCATAAATATTGGAATAAGCCATGCCAGCAACGGCACCACTGGCAAAACCACCAGCAAATTTCTTAACCATACCCAGTGACTGATATTTTTCACCATCTTGCCACAACTTTGCTAAATAACTGTCCCGAAAAATACTTTTCTCACCATCCGTAGAACCTGTTATCTTTTCTTGCGTCATGACATCGCCCAATAAAACATTCATCTGATTTTCTACCATTAATTGCGCGTCACGTACAATTTGTTTTTCCAAATCAACTTGTTGCTCTGGTGGTACAGTACCGATTTTAACTTTCAATTCCTTAATCGTTTTCTCCAGCTGATAAGTAAAATAAACTTCCAATTCACCGGTGGCAATCATTGTTTTTAATAAATCTTGTCTTTCTTGAGCATCTTTTTGTTTTCTCACTTGACTATCTTTGTCTTGTTGATAACCCAAATTTATGCGCCAAGATGATTGTGCTAATTTGGCAATATTAATGGCCGCTAGGCCGTATAATTGCTCGTCGCCTTTTTCACTAATACGAACACCATACTGCTCTGGTTTCAAATTAACCTCACCATTTTTTAACCGCTCATTTAAATACCTCTGATAGTCCTCGTCTATTTCATAAACTTTACTTAAATCTTCTGTCCAACGACAATCATGTAAATATAATTCACCAAGCGTATCCGTGATTTGCTGTTTTAACTCTGGCCATTCTTGATTTTTATTTTTTACTTTTTTGAGTAAAGTAGAAATTTGCTGAGCCTGATCTTTGTGCCAAATCTTTTTTGTGGCATCGTTAATTACAGCGTTAACGCCGCCGGCTAGACCGCCAATAACTAATGAAATTGGGGTAGTCACGGTAGTAAAGACACTAACTGCACCGGCAATAGCTAAACGACAACTGGCATAAACAGCGCCACCAGTCACACCTAAACCAAACTTTTTACCTTCCCGACTAAAAAATTTGGATAAACTGGATGATTGATTTTTTTGTTCCGCCACTTTTTGTTGTAAATAGAGAGTGGTTCGACTATATATATTTTCTAAATACTTATCAATAAAGCCAGCAGAGAATTTTTCCGCATTGGTTGTTTCCGCATATAATTTGACATTACTAAAAACAGTTTCCAGCTCTTTTCTTAATTTTACTGGATCACTTAAATCTGACCATTGCAACTTTTCCAAAAAGGCTTGCACTTCCGGATAATCTAAAAACTTTTGATATTCCACTGCTGCAACCGGCGGTATTTCTGCAGTATTTTGTTGTTCTGGTTTCACAACTTCTAAGGCCGAGTTATTTTTATCTGGCACTTCACTACTCTGATTGCCAGACTCCCTGGTCTCCTGCTTTCCTGATACCCCAATTTCCTGATTCTCTGGCGTACTATTTTCCCGCTTTCCCGATTCCCCAACATTTTGATCCTCTAATTTCCCGATTTCCTGATTTCCCGTTTCCCCAATTTCCTGGCTCCCTGATTCTCTAACGGGTTTAACTAACTCCTGACCAGTTAACCGCCAACGATAAAATTTTTGCTCTGGCTTATTGCCTACTACCTCTTGCACATCCAGTATGCTTTGCCTCTTTAACTGATTAAGAGCCCACTCTGCCTGCTTTCTGGACATACTCATAGCTTCTAACTTAGCTAGCAAATCTTTCTTGTTAAAATAATCACTACTGCTATATTTTTTTTGATTCTCGGCAATCAATATTTTTGCTTGCTCAATTACTAAACTTAATACTTGATAATTTTTGTCTTCTCGATCAATTACCTGCTCCATATTTTGCGTCTTGTCTGCTGTATCACCAGCTGCCTCGATTTCCTGATTCACTAGCGTACTACTTTCCTGATTACCCGTTTCCCTGATTTCCTGATCCTCTGACTTCCCGATATCCTGATGACCTGATTCCCTGATTTCCTGATTCCCCGCTTCCCCGATAACCAGCTCTTCCCCTTCTTTAATTTCACCAGAACCAATTTTCTTTTTTAATAGATCCAAAACCTGCTCACGAATACCAAAGTCATTAGGAATACCTCGCAGTAACTTCTCCTCACCCACTTGTGCGAGCTCTTCAGCGATCATACGTTCGGGAGCAAATAAAAATTTAATTTTTTGAATAATTTTCTCTTTGTTCTTTAAAGCTTCGTCATTAATAAACTCCAAACAAGAAATCATTGAGTCTACTGTTTTACTACTCTGAACTTGTTCAGAAAAGGCTTGAGCTAATTTTCCTTGTTCAATATTTTTCGTAGCACTATCAACTGCCTTGCTTTGTATTTCGAGAAATTCTGCAAAATCGGCAAATAATAACTGGACATCCGTTACTAACTTCTGCTGACGCTCTTGCAACTGGGTTGAGTTAAGAATTTCTTTGGCTTCTTGTTGCCAAGATTTGTTTATTTTTTTAACCTTCTCTTCTTTCTTCCTGATAACCATTTGATACTCTTCAACTAAGGCGTCATCAAATTCCCGCAAATATTCTGGGTCCAGCACTTTATCATGCACATACTCCTTAGTTTCCTGATATTTTTGCTCTAAACGTAGCCAGTCTTGATCAATTGTTTTTAAACTTTCGTTGTTTCGCTCAGGAGCATTAAGTATTTCTTGACGCTCTGCTAATTGCTTTAAACTATCCAGCCAGCCATTAACTGCTTGCAGGATGGCTAATTTTTCTGTTGCTTTTGTTACTTGTCCATTACTAATACCCCGCTCTAATTCTCGTTGTTTACTCACTAGCACATTGCTAACTCCCTGGCGCAATAGATCGTCGGGTAAACTCCAACCGTCCCAATTTTGGGTAGTAAAATTAAACTTATCAGATTGTAAAAATTTTTTCGGATCTTTCTGCAATTCTTGTGAATAATAATGATAATAACTTTGGTATTGGGGATCTCTTTCTAAATGCGTCAATGCACCTCTTTCTTGATAAGCTACTTCCTGTTTTTGTAAATTATGCACAGTACTAGCTAGCTCCTCAACCTTGAGCTGAAAAGCGCCAACTATCTGTGGGACTGATGAATTAATAATATTCTTAGCTTCCTCACTACTATACTCACTGTATCCATAGCCACCAGCTTCTTGTTGGGACAATAAATCAATATCCTGATCTATTGTCGCCAGTTGCTCTAAATATTTTTTCTGCTCGCCGGCCACTTCTTGCTCGAGCCAAGCTTTCTGCTCAATCGATAATTTACTATTTCCAGTGGCTAATAAAAAATCAGCAGCTATTTTCTTTATCTGCTCTTTCTCTGCGTCGGTCTGTTTTTTAACCTCAACTGAACTACTTGAATATGGAGAAACTTCTTCTTTGCCTAATAGCATATTAGTAAATGCTTAAAGCGCTTGCTTACTCCGCGCTGTTCTTTCTAAAAAATTATAACTAAAATCTGTTAACCATTTTTCTCTCTGACTATCAAAGTCAACAATTTTTGTTTGCAAAAATGAATGCAATTCTGCAGCTGGAGCATTGGCTGATACTTTTTTTACATACTCGTCCAGATCAATACTGGATAACTCTTGAGCGACACGCAACGACATGTGCTTAGCAAGTTCTTGCGCTAAACGGTTAGCAAACTCCTCATCATCTTTTTGATCGTTAGTTAAAAGCTCGGCTTTGCTGAGCAATTCCCAAGCAAATTGAGAATAAAAATCATTGTTCATAGAAAAAAATTACGATTTATTATAGTGATATTTTAACACAATTTTGTCATTAATAAAACTAAAAAAATCTAATACCAATAATGACTAAACTATACATCGTTACAAAAAATAATAACTAAGTAATCAGTGCTAACTCAAATTTCGCACGATATTAATAATACTTAATTTAATAACAAGGTAAACCACCGTTTTTAACTGGGTAAATCACCGCCTCTGGCGGGGCAAGCCACATCCCATTTGTCACTTCGACGATCCAAGCCCTTCACGAAGGGCTGGAGAGGAGAAGTCTCTCAGCTTGTCTGAGCGCCTATCGTTCTTTCTTTAGTAATAGTGCCTCCTACATCCACCGACGTTTGTCATTGCGAACTCGCTAAAGGCGAGTGAAGCAATCCAGAAGCAATCCAGCGCCCAGCGCTAACTCAAACCCTGCCTGTCATTGCCTACCTGCCTGGCAGGTAGGCGAGGATCCGCCCCGCCAAGGGCGGATTATCGTCTCCTGGTATATATTTTTATTGTTCGACGATAAAAAAACACCCTGTCATTTCATTATGAAACAACAGGGTTTAATTCAAAATATTTTGTACATGATTTGTTGACCACGAGGTACGGTCAGAAAAATCTCGCGGGAGGCAGCGAATGTCACATCCGTCGGATGAACATAAGACCATCCTTCAGGGGTACCACCGGGATACCGCAATGTGTATTCCACATTGTAATTCTCGATAATAAACCTGTGGTTCGCTGGCACCACACCAATTGATATCTCTTTTCCGGTACCAACAACCGGCGTCATGTAATCAACAACGAATGCCGATTCAGGAATCTTGATGGTTTTGGCAACAGTTCTTTCGCCGTAGGTATAACCCCATCTTAATGGATTATCCTCTTTATTGAAAAGGTAGACAATTGAATTGCCAAGAATGAAAAATCCTAGCAGGGTGGTTAGAAATTGCAAATACATCACCTCTGGTCTTTTACTCCATTCTTTTTTTGCCAAAGGCAAACCCAGAACAACGGACACTGCTATTACCGCTAAAATACCTAACAATAATAATGGTACATGCTCAAGTGTCCACAGGTACCAATACTCTGCTATCTCAATAAATGCGTTAATAAACAAATAATACCCAAAAGCTAACACTATATGCTCTTTGTATTTTGTCCACCAACTACTTAAGACACCAGTTACTGATCCTGGTTTTTTGCTCACAAAATAGTAAACAAAATAACCTATCAGAGCAAGGATTGGTAACCATCTTAAAAAAAATACTGATAATAAAACTTGTATCATCTCTCTTACTCCTAATTTTCTTTCTTTTTCATTTTTTGTGATAGACCCGTCATATGCAAGACGCCGTCACCAATATAAAGTGGATTTCCTTTATCAGCAGATGTTTGTAAAGCAATTACTAGTCCCGCTGCTTCATTACCCTTTAAGGCGTCAGCTTCAGCTTTCTTAGCAACGGCGTTTATTTCTGCTTCCGCAGCTCTCGATAATGCTTTGGAATATTCATCTGGCAAGTCAGGTCTTGCCCAAACAACACTAGCCAAAACCAATCCTAACCGCTGAATTAAATCACTATTACGAATAGCCTGAAGAATATCTACACCGATTTTGTCAATATTAGCTGGATCAATCAAATCTTCAAAACCAGAACCGGCAGAAACTTGACGCACGCATTTATCAACTACTGAGAAAATTATTTTTTTCAGCTTAATCAAGTCCGTGGCGGTGGGATAAACTGTACCGACGTCAGGAATCAATCCTTGCAAAAACATACGGCGTAATTTTTTGGTAACTTCGGCATTATAAATAGCATCGCTTTCATTAACAACAAATACCAATGATACCTTAGCGCCAGTTAAAGTCATGTTCCTTTTAAGAGTCGTTGACTTGGCCGTATATATTTCTGGTAAATCAATAGTTTCGAATATTATTTCATGCGCACCAACAATATCGTATCGATGCATTTTATAAACCGGATAGAGATGAAACTTCATTCTATCATCTTCAGAATAAAATTCCACAGTCTCATAACTATCATTTTTACTAATAACTAAGGCCTGACCCTCAGTCATAGTAACAGTGGATTTGTCTAGCCAAATAGAAACCAGAATAACCACAACAAGAATCATTATTGCCAATAACATAGATCGCTCCTTTAATTTATATTTAATTTTCAAAAAACTTATTAATATTGTATTGTACACTATTTAACGAAATTTGTCAATAGCACCAACCCCAGGGGTTGGCTAAAAAACCGTTTTCTATAACTAATATTAGCCAATTTTAATGAAAAAAAATTGACCCCTGGGGTCAATTTTCTTGCTTAATTCTTCGATAAAGCCAATAAAATAGTAAAATACCAACTATTAATCGCAAAATGTGAAATATTAACACCCAACTACCGGTAATATTAATAACCAAACCAGTATCCCCAAGATCAAACCAACGATTCATATCATAGAGTGCTTGACTACGAGTTAATTTAAAATAAATCAAATCCCAAAATAAACTACCAAGACAACCGGCGGAAAAAAAGGCTAGTACTGTATTCCAGCTTGGCTTTAAAACTAAAACCAAAAGAAACGGCATCAAAAACTGACTACCGACGAGCCAAAAAAATTGCAAATTTCTGATGAACCACGCTGGTGTATGATAAGAGCTGTGTCCCCAAATAGTAGTATCAACAATAGATCCGCAGATCCAAAAAAATAATAGCACTACCATCATTAGTAAATAAGTTTTTAATTCTTTATTCATAGATTGTTAATTACTTTTTTTCAAAAACCATAGTATTGTTTCTTACCCACCAACTGACATCTTGCTGTTTAAATAAACGGCGCAGGTGATGAGAGAGTTGAGGGTGATAACAAAAGTTGTGGTCCGCGAATTTTTTCTGCCAATACTCATGAGGCTGCTCGTTGATATGACCAATACTTCTAGGCCCTTGGCCTGGTACTGCGGCCGTGAAAAAAATTCGCGGCGCCAATCGACAAAGTGAATCCACTAACGTATCAGCGCTCTCTTCCGGTAAGTGTTCGGCCACCTCAATGCAAGTTACCAAATCAAAAGTTTGTTTTAATTTCAATGGTTGGGTCGGGTCATGAATGATAATTTGTTGATGAACGTCCTTGATTTTATTGATAACTTCGGCGCCATCAACACCCATTACTGATACTTTCAATCGCTACCACTCTTTTAAATATAAACCATTACCACAACCAATATCAATAACTGATCTTGGTGACCATAATTGTTGTAGAATATTAACTACCTGAGCTGGAGAATCACCCTCTACTTGCTGAGAGTTAACAAAGAACCTTTCGTCATAAATATCATTAGCTACTACCATAATCATATTATAAAACAAGATGCTCCTGATTACTATTGAATTTAAATAAAATAAGCTCAAGTATATTAATACTCAAGATTATTAGACGTTTTCTATTTCTCACCACACAACTTGTTATGTCATTGGCATCACGAATCGTCCGGTATTTTGCAATAATTCCAACAGGAAGTCATAAAACCTTCCCACGGAGTCGATGTCAACTTCTTCATCTGGTGAATGTACCTTACGCATTGTCGGATCAAAAGAAATGATCTCAGCTTCCGGAAACATTCTTGACCAGACTGCACATTCCAGCCCGGCATGAACTGTTTTTACTTCCGCTCTGGTGTCATAAAGGTTCTGATAAACACTTTGGGCTAAAGCAAGTAACTGCGTGCCAAAATTTGGTTCCCAAGCCGGATAACGATTCAGAGCTTCGTATTTACCATCGGCTAACTGGAACACTGATCCAATTACTGACTCCAGATAATCCATTTGGGATTCGATTGAGCTACGATACATAGCGGTAATAAGTAGTTGATATCTACCAGCAACAATGTCAGTTTTGAGAATACCAATATTATTGGAAGTTTCCACCAAGGTTGGCTTATTAGGATCAAATCGTACGACGCCGTTCGGTAAAGCAGCGATCATTTGCAGTATTTTCTCTTGATCGTTCGGAAGTATTACTCCACCATCATCGGAATCCATCTTTTCTAAAGTGATCTGCAAATTTGGTTCTAGCGGACCATATTCCCGGCGCATTGCCGTAACTAAACCATTAAATATCAACATCGCTTGATCAACCTGATCTATTGGTAAGAATACTAAGGCTTCAGCCTCACTAGGTATGGCGTTCATTTGGTCACCACCGTTGAGAGCACTGACCTTTAAACCAAAACATTGCAGCCCTTGCAAGATTCGCCCCATTAGCTTAATGGCATTGGCGTAACCTAAATCAATTTCCATCCCCGAGTGACCACCTACTAGCTTAGTAATTTCCAAACGATATTCCTGATGGTTTTTCGGTTGGTTCACATAACCCAAATCCCAACTTCCATTCACGCGGCCACCACCGGCACAACCAATAAAAAATTCACCCTCGTCTTCCGAATCCAAATTAATAATCTTTCTACTCTTAATCCAGCTCGGATCAAGTGCCTTCGCACCATCAAAACCAACTTCTTCACTGGTGGTAAAAAGCAATTCCAGTGGTCCGTGCTTGATTATTTGGTGTTCCGCGATGATAGCGAGCATTGCTGCTGCACCAATACCATTATCCGCTCCCAACGTAGTACCATTAGCTCGCAGTAGACGATCGTGTAAAACAAATTCAATTGGATCATTAATAAAGTTATGATCACTACCTTTTCACTTCACACAAACCATATCCAAATGACCCTGCAGGCAAATTGATGGCCATTCTTCGCAACCTGGTGTTGCTGGTAGATAAACAACCACGTTATTCATCTGATCATATTTTACCAAAAAACAATTTTGGGCATAGTTGACTATAAAATTAGCCAACGTCGCTTCATTGCCCGATCCATGCGGAATGGCGCTGATATAAGCAAACATCTGCCACAATACCTGGTGTTTACCCAAATCTCCTACCAACTCATAGTTATTCTTTCTAATATCCTTCAAGGTATTACTCCTATATATTGTAATGAAATATGATTAATTGTAAATGAACAAAACTATTCTACTTTGAGAAGACATTATAATAATGCGAGTGATTTGTCAATACAACAAACCAGCCGTTATAAATAATCAAACAAAAATACACTTGGGCCGAATCCAGCCAAAGGCTGAATGAGGTTAAGTGTATTTTTAAAAGGAATCCCGCTGTTATAAATGATTAAATAAAAACATTCACTT
>Ga0065182_1000277_pt1 | contig 22338 bp, 19 predicted proteins | sample CryGey02umfilter_2_FD_59208 | JGI IMG/M metagenome (GOLD analysis project Ga0065182, IMG submission 59208) | Groundwater microbial communities from aquifer in Utah, USA - Crystal Geyser 4/10/14 0.2 um filter (version 2) (version 2) | ecosystem: Environmental > Aquatic > Deep subsurface >...
CTTGATATTGTTTTGATAGCAGAGTCACATATTCAACCTTTAGCAATAGTTGATGCAAAGGTTATTGGAGTGATGCAGATGTTGGACTCAGGAAAAGCTGATGACAAGATTATTGCGGCCCGAGTTATGATGTGAGCAGAGCTGAGTTTGCAGCAGTGAGTGTAGAGCAATAAACTACTTAGACCTCTTCCTCTCGTTTTCCGTTAGGAACTTTTTGCGTAAACGTACCTGACTTGGTGTTATTTCGGCGTACTCATCATCCTTGATATACTCAATGGCGGTTTCAAGTGTGACAGGATTGATGGTTGTCAAACTTAGCGCTTCATCTGCACCGGAAGAACGAACATTTGTAAGCTGCTTGTTCTTATTCGCATTTACGACCAAATCATTACCCTGATTATGTTCACCAATGATCATGCCTTCATACACTTCTGTAGCAGGTCCAACAAAAAGCGGTCCTCTTTCTTGTAATTTCCAAAGTGAATAAGCCATTGTTGAGCCATTTTCTCCTGAAATCAGTGAACCAACTGAGCGTTTTTCAATTGTACCAAGGTATGGGGCATATTTATCAAAGGAATGATAAAGAGTACCTTCTCCACGAGTTAGAAGTAAGAAATTTGATCGGAAGCCTAAAAGTCCGCGGGTTGGCACTTCAAATTCCAATAAAGTATTACCATTTTCAGATTTCATATTTTTCATAATTCCCTTTCTTCTGCTTAAAGCTTCAATAATTGCACCTGCCATATCATCCGGCACATTAACCACAGCAGCTTCAATCGGCTCCATCTTTTGTCCATCAATTTCCTGCATGATAACTTCCGGCTGAGAGATTTGTAATTCAAACCCTTCACGTCTCATTGTTTCAATTAAAACGGCGATATGCATTTCTCCACGACCGTAAACCTTCATAGCATCGCTACCTTCTACAGATTCTATTTTAAGACCCACGTTCGTTTCAAGTTCTTTTTCTAATCGTTCTTTGATGTGCCTACCGGTAACATATTTACCTTCGCGTCCGGCAAAAGGAGAATCATTAACCATGAAGTCAATTGCCAAGGCCGGTGGGTCTACTTTAATTGCAGGCAGCGCCTCTGCATCCGGATTGCTAGTAATAGTTTCACCTACATAAATTTCAGGTAATCCCGCTACCGCCACCATATCTCCGGCGACAGCCTCTTTTACTTCAACTCTATCCATGCCTTCAAATCCAAAAATCTTTGTTACCTTGCTTGTATATCTTTCACCATCAGCTTTAATAACAGTGACAGATTGATTAGGTTTCAAAACACCTTCATAAACTCTACCAATTGCTATTCTTCCTAAAAAGTTATCGTATTTAAGAGTTGCAGGTTGCATTCTAAATGGCGCATCGATATTGCTTTCCGCCGGCTTCACATTTTCAAAAACAAAGTCTATTAGCGGTGTAATGTCCTTATGCTCATCATTGAGGTTTTTAATTGCAATTCCCTGCTTAGCGATTGCATACATATAGGGGAAGTCCAGCTGTTCATCATTTGCCCCAAGAATTCCAAATAAATCAAAAGTTAAATCAACAACTTTGTCTGGCCTGGCCATTGGCTTATCAATTTTATTGATGACAACAAGTACTTTGTGACCAAGTTCCAGAGATTTTCTCAAAACGAATTTAGTTTGTGGCATTGGCCCTTCAAAAGCATCAACAACCAAAATAACCGCATCTACGGTTCTAAGTACACGCTCAACTTCAGATCCGAAATCCGCATGCCCAGGCGTATCAACAATGTTTATTTTTCTACCGTTGTGAGTAATGGCGGCATTCTTTGCGTAAATTGTAATACCACGTTCTTTTTCCTGATCATTACTGTCCATTGCCCTCTCTTCTATTCCCTTGTGGGTATTGAAGTTATCATTTGCCTTCAAAAGGGCATCAACTAAAGTAGTTTTTCCGTGATCTACATGCGCTACAATCGCAACATTATATATTTCCATATTATTTTTTATAAAATCGAATCCCGATGATTTTAGCGGGATTATAGTAAATTAACAACTAATAACGTTTTCGTTTAGGTCCGCGTGAAGAATTGCGAGGTGCACTTCTGGTAGACCTTAGACCTGTTTCCTCACATACAACATCTAATTTTGTACCATCAATAATTGCACCTTTAAAGCTACTAAGAACTTTTTCTTTAAAATTTTGATCAATTTCAAAAAGAGTAAACTTCTTCTGAATATTGATATTTCCAATTTCTACACCTTTAAGTTCCGGTCGTGAGTTAAACAATCTAAATAAATCCTTAACATTAACACCATCAATGCGCCCCATGTTCATATTGAAACGGGCAAATAATATAGATGAAGTGTCACGTTGGTTTCTATCATTGGATCCCACGTTAGAGTTCAAATCGGTAGCATCTTTGTAATGCTCTAGGAATCTATTAAATTCAACTGATACAAATTTCTTAATTAAATCCTCTCTACTTAGATCTTCAAATTTTTTGGCGATGAAATCATAATATTTAGAAATTCTGGCTTCATTAACCTCCACGCTGGAAACCGTTTCTACCAAACTGAATAATTGTTTTTCACATATATCTTCACCACTTGGAATCCTTCCCTTCTCAAATCTTTTTCCAATTTCATTTTCAAGTGCCTTAATTTTGTATTGTTCACGCAAATTCACGATAACAATTGAAGTACCAAGATTATGAGCTCTTCCTGTTCTTCCACTACGATGAACATAGGCTTCTACGCTATCCGGAAGATTATAATTAATTACATGTGTTAGCTTGTCTACGTCTATTCCTCTTGCCGCAACATCTGTAGCAACAAGCAATTGGATTTTTTTATCACGGAATCTGTTCATTACTAAAGTTCTTTGTTCTTGGGAAACATCTCCATGAATTGCTTCCGCAGAATACTGATCTTGAATCAATTTATCTGCTACTTGCTGAGTTTCAATCCTTGTTCTACAAAAAACTATACCGTGAATATCCGGATTCATATCTGCGACTCTTCTTAAAACTTGATATCTATCCTTTTCGTGAACAATATAGAAAAAATGCTTAACATTATCGGCACCTCTATTTTTACCACCAACGGTAATATCCTCCGGTTTCTTCATATAACTATCCGCAATGCGACGAACATGCTTATTCATTGTGGCAGAAAACAACAACACTTGTTTTTCAACCGGTGTTGTCTTTAAAATTTCATCCAATTCCTCCTTGAATCCCATATTTAACATTTCGTCAGCTTCATCTAAAACAAGCCATTTAATATTTTCTATCTTTAATAAACGACGATTGATCATGTCATTTACTCTTCCCGGAGTTCCCACAATTATCTGAGGCTTCTTTTTAAGAGCGTTAATCTGTTTATCAATCCTTTCCCCACCATATACGGCAAGGGCGCGGTAATTATGCAGATACTTAATGAATTTTTCGATATCGCTAGTGATCTGAATTGCTAACTCTCTTGTAGGGCAAAGAATCAAAGCCTGAACGGATTCAGTATCATCGTCTAACTGTTGAATTATTGGTAAGGCAAAAACCGCAGTTTTTCCTGTACCTGTTTGGGCCAAGCAAATCAAATCTTTATCGGAATTGATTAGATGCGGGATGCTTTTACTCTGTATTTCTGTTGGTGTTTCAAAGCCAATTTCTGCTAGGGCCTGCAGTATCATTGGATTCAATCCCAAGTCTTGAAATGTAATCATGACGCACAATCTAGCACATATGTATAAAAAAGCAACATAAAAGCAATTTTGGCAAATATTCTAGTTTAACCAAATTTTGGGTCGTCAATTTGCACTCCCATTTCTCTTGATAACTGAGACTGTCGAAGTTCCTTTTGTCTGCTAATGCATCGGAAGTGAAATTTGGCATTGGTAATGCAATGGAAGGTTTTTATACCTGATGAAGCGTTTAAGAAGATGCGTATATCTCCATAGCCTAGAATGCTTGGAAGTAGGCCATCTCCTATTCTTTCAATGTTTTGAATTTGGGCCATGTCTATTGAGTCCATGTTGTCCTTGAAAAAAAGGCTTTTTTGATGATCTATAAATCTAACGTTCGTTATTATTCCGGTGTTTACAAAGTAGTTTAAGACCTTGATAAAAACCCTGTGAATAAATAAGGTTCCGGTTAAAAACAAGGTGGCAAATAGTAATTTCATCGCTTTGTCTCCCCTTAAAATATCTATAATTGTATCTATTTTGAGTACCATAAATGCAACAATAACTACAAAAATTGTGAAATATATAAATTCTCTTATTAAGTAAATCCAATGATGCCGCGTGAAGCATATGAATGTTTCATTATCTTGTTGTCCTTTGAAGTATTTATCTCTGTTAGTCATATAGTTTTTAAAAACCAGATGGTAAAAATTGCATGAGCAATGGTTATTAAAACGTAAACTATTGCTACATGTTCTTTTGTGAAAATGCCTAAAAGTCTTGTGTATCTAGATTCAGGCAAATGATATTTTTTGCTGTATGCGATAAGCCTCAGTATTGTAATACTACAAATTAATACTGAGCCGACTAAAATTGAAATCATTAAGACGCTAAAGACTGGCATGTTTTGCTGTTAAAGTATATTTACAGCACCTCGCCAAAAAATTATGAGATGAAAATTGAAAAGCAACAAAAGCTTACTCCCAAAGTCATTTATTTGTCAATTTGAAGCTGTTTTTCGTGGTTATCCAGACGTTGTATCATTCCTTTGTATTGATCTGCGGAATTGAATCCAATTAACGCACTTGCCCCCACCATTACGGCTATAACTCCAATAATTACTGCTATTATCAGCCCTTTGTTCCCGGAAAGAAGTGATTTTTTCTCCGGTTGAGGTGCTGTAATGGGCTGAGTATTAATTTGATTATTTTGATTCTCCATATTTCTTTTTTCTTTTAAGGATAAAAGCTCCAAGTGGAAGTAGGGTATAAATTAAAATTCCAGGACCGGTCTCCGCTGTTTTTCCGGATTGAGCATTTTGAACTGCAACTGTTGCTGCAGATTGGGAACTACTGGTGGTAGTGGTTTTATTTTCTACAGAACTTGGATTTGTTGTGTTTGCAGGATATATAATGCTTACATCTCCTTGGGCAGTATCTTCAATTGCCCCTGATGTTTGATTTTTGGCATCAATTTTAAATCTATATGATCCATTTCCCAAGAGCTCACCGCCAGCTTGATTATTTTTTGTACCATTCCATTCAATATAGTATTTCCCGGCATCAACTGCTTGGTTATCTATTAAAGTCGCTACCGTTTGTCCCGTGTTATCTATTATTTTAACATCTATTTTAGCCTTTAAATTTAGCTCATATGAAATTTTTGTTTTGCCAATCTTAGGATTGAATCCTTTGGGAAAAACATCGGCATTAGTTATCTCTATCTTGTCACCGGTTGAAGTTTCGTCCGAAGGTATTGTCACATTAAATGAAGGTGGAGGATCAGTAGTAGTACTTTCAGAGTCATCCGCCGGTATTGTCACATTAAATGAAGGTGGAGGATCCTCTACTGCAAAAGCGGTAATAGAGTTAGAAACCGAAATTAAAAGCGCGGTCAAAATTAATGACACTTTCATTGATCCTTTGTTTTTATTTTTGTTTTTCATTAGTATATTATACCATTTTTTAACGATCAAGCCAAGCTCCTATTTATTTAATTTATTGATCCCGCAAGGAACAATGGTGCAATTACTCCTGCCATAAGGGCAATAATTGCTAAAGCCGCTATAACAGCTATTCCGGTCTTCTGTTTTCTGCTTATCATGTATTTATTCGGTTACGTTAATAATTATTTCAGCCTGATCAACTGTGTTTTCGGCATCAGAAACCTCCAAAGTTACTGTATATTTACCTGCTTTTTCAAAGGTGTGATTCGGTTTTACATTGGTGGATGAACTTCCGTCTCCAAAATCCCATAAATATTTGGTTACTGTCCCAGACGAACATCCCGGGTCAAATGTTGTTTCCAATGGAGCAGGTCCATTTTCAAATACAGATTTGAAACATGCCTGAAGTGGAATTTCTCTTACAGTTATTGTTAGCGATTTAGTGGCAGTTGTATTATCAGCTCCTATAATCGTTACAGAGGCGGTGTATGTGCCAATGCTTGTGTATTTGTGGCTAATGTTTGCTGCGCCAAGTTTTGGTTGTCCCCCATCTCCAAAATCCCATTTATAGCTTGTAATTTGTCCTTTTGGGTATGTTGAACCACTAGCATCAAAGTTGACCGTTAAAGGGATATTGCCCTCAATTTTGTCTGCCTCCAGCGCCGGACTAATTCCTTGAGCTGAGACCTTTATGATTATTGTGGTTTTTCCAACATTGTTGTCTGCGTCAATCACTGACAAAGTTGTGGAGTAGGTTCCTTGATCTTTAAATAAGTGGGTTACATTGTCTCCGGAGCCGGTACCGGTTCCGTCGCCAAATTCCCATTCATAATCTACAATATTGTTGTCACTGTCTGTACTTTGTTTAGCGCTGAATATTACTTGGAAAGGTGCCTTGCCCTCTAGTGAAAGAGTATCAGTCTTAAACTCCGGTATGGTTGTTATTTGCGCCTTTGGTGTTCCTTTTGGCGCTTCAACTTTTATGGTTTTGCTGATCTCTCCATCCTTATCACTTTCATCTGTAACTTTAAGTGTAACTTCATAACTTCCCTGTTTATCAAATGAATGAGACACCGTTTTTGTTGTTTGGAGTTTGCCTCCATCACCAAAATCCCATTCGTATTTTTCTATTTTACCATTAGGTGAAGTTGATTTATCAGCCTTGAAAGTGTAGCTAACTCCTGTTGTGTAATTTGTTGGCTCATCAACGACTGTAATGACCGGTGATGGCAACTCACCTTTTTCTACAACAATTTCTTTATCTGAAATATTGTCCTCTCCGGTAGTTGAAACAACCTGTAGTGAAACTGTGTATTTCCCAATTTTTTCGAATTCGTGCTTAACCTTTGGCCCTTCTGCGTCATCAAATTCCCCATCTTCGTCAAAATCCCAAAGATATCTATCAATTTTCCCATCAGGATCTATGGATTCACTTGCATCAAAGGAAACTTCCAATGGTGCTTCGCCGGACTGTGGAGTGGCCGTAAACATAGCTTTAAGCGCCTGATTTGCGATTGAAACTGTCACATGATATTCGCCACCTATTACCACTTCGCCGGTCTCCTGATCTTTAACCTTTACAGTTAAAGTAACATCGTAAATGCCTTTTTCACTATAAATATGAGAAGTAATTTGATTTGTGCCGGTTGAATCGTCACCAAAATCCCATTCATGAGCCACAATTTGATATTTCTTGTTATTAATTGGCACATTTGACGCATCAAATTTAATTTCTATTGGAGCGCTTAAATTTAGGGTTTCTTCCGGTTCAGTTACTATTGGATCAAGAATCTCGTCCGGCATCGGAACTCTTTTGGTATCAAGATAAAGATATGCAAAAGCCCAAATTATTAAGACTAAAATTAAAGTTGATCCTGAAACTGCACTCATCTTAAGTCCACTTTTGCGCGCTATTAAATCGCCTCTTGGGGCCATGCTTGCCTTAAATAGGCCAATCATGGTGAAGATAAATGTTACAAAAGCAATTATAATGAAAATAATGTGAACAAAAGTTATAAGTCCGTTCACAAAAACTCCTTGATTTACTCCTAGCAATCCCGCTATGGCACTTGTATCTTCCACCCCTCCAGATTGAGCAATGAATACGAAGGATAGAATAAGAAGAACAAGCAAAAGACCTCCAAAACCTCCAATACATCCCAAAAGTGCTTTTCTTTTGGCTTCCGGATTTGGAGCCGCCTTTGCAAGTGGCGTTGCCGCTGGTACAGCTGGTGGATTTGCAACTGGTTGAGGTGCGGTTGGGGCAGCGGGTGCTGGTGCGGCGGGTGCAGCGGGTGCAGCGGGAGCTGCTGCAGTGGGTTCCACCTTTGGTTTTATAGATTCCGTTACCGGTGGCTTCTCATTTGTGTATCTGTTTATTTTGGGATTTACAGGCAAATCCTGTTCATTTCCCATTTCAAAATCGTTCAAATTTTTATTAGTTTTATCGTCCATAGTTATTATTTAAATTTAATTTCATAGCTTGCTGTATTTTCGTTTCCATAAAGGTCGACCACTGTTAACTTTACAACAGTTTTTCCCCAAGACTTATCGAAATTTGTTTTCCAATTTCCTGCCATTGGTGTTTGATAATCGACATCATCATTCTTAATTCCGTTTAGGTCGGTGTCAAAATAAATATTTTTATCAATTCTGTAACTTGATATTGCTCCGATTGAAGAGCTGAAGTCGAATTTAACCGAACCGGATGTTCCGCTAAGATAAATAACTCCATCACTACTTGGGACGGGTACAGTATTAAGAATGGCTTTTAATTCGCCTCCAATTGTATCTGTACCGGTACTAACTACAGCGTTGAAATCAACTTCATTGGTGATGGAGTTGGTGCTGCCCTGACTATCTGTAACTGTAAGTTTAACTTTATATTTTCCGGCTTTTGGATAAGAATGAGTTGGTTCTTTTATAATTGATTCTTGGTCATTATCTCCTTTTCCATCTCCGTCACCATCTAACACAGCATCAAAATCCCATAAGTTTTTAACTATCACGGCACTATTGCTAATGTCTGCAATAGAGTTGTTTTTGAAAATTATTTGTCCGTCTTTGTTTTCATAAGTGAATGCTGCTGTTGGCGGATTAGCCAGTGGAACTTTTACTAAACCAATTGTTTCCTCTGTGTTTCCTTGATCATCGGTAATTGTAAGCTTAACCTTGTAGTTTCCGATATCCGTATAAAGCCTTTCCGGATTTGCTGCTGAAGAGTCAACATCATTATCTTTAATTCCATCTCCGTCACTATCGGCGGAATCTAGAACTGATGCGGTATCAAAGTCCCATTTGTAATCAATTATTTTTGCACCGGCATCTTCGTCAGCTTCGGAATTATTAATAAACTTAATTTTCAAACCATCACTTCCGGAAATAACTTCAGTTTTAAAGGCGGCCTTAGGTGGTTTCGCCAATGAATCAACATAAATAGTGATAAGGTCTGAAACATCCTCCCCTCCTTTGTCATCTACTACTTTTAATCTGGCTTTGTATCCCTGTTTGTTTTTCTCTGTATAAACGTGATCAATTGAGGACTTTGTTGTTGGCTCGTTGTTAAAGAAGCCATCGCCTTCAACATCCCAAACATAAGTTTTTATTTGCCCATCCGGATCTGTTGATGAACTGGTGAAATTTACCGAGTCTCCCGCAAAAACCGACGTTGAGTTCACATTGAATTTGGCAATTGGCGCCTTGTTTGGTCCATTCTTAACAGTAATGGTTGTAAAATTCTTGGAATCAATTTCATCTTGATTTGAATATGAAAGATTGTCATTATCCGTTATTTCCAATCCAAATCCATAAGTTACTTGTGCTCCTTCTTGGCCATTTGTACCTATTTGTAAGGCAGCGGTTGGCTGTTGTGTAACTTGTATCCCCAGTGGATTTTCCGGCTTATTAACATCAAAATACCACCATTTATATTTTGTCACCGTGCCATCAATGTCATTTGCTTCGTAAACTTTCATGGCAACATTTACCGGTGTTGTAAAGACACCTGTTAATTGAAATTGCGGTATTCCCTGAATGCTTGCAAATCTAGGAGGCATATTTACCACCTTCACCTGCACTTCGTCTTCATCAAATTTTGTTGGATCTTCTTGGTCAACAATTCTTAGCTTAACTTTGTAATAGCCGGGATCTTTTGGGCTAATTTCTCCAAATGTATGAAATGTATTTTTCTTTGAACTATTCTGAGTATCACCAAAGTCCCATGAATAATTCAAATTCCTTCCGCTTCCATCAGTATTTTTAGAATTAACTGCATCAAAGCTGATATTGTCCTTTTTGCTTACAATTATTGGCTTTGAAAGATCATAAATTTCCTCGTTATTGATGAATACCGATATTTTTGCAATAGGCTTATTGCCACCGTTAACATAAACACGTCTTGTTATTGTGTTGCTGTTATCGTCAGCATCATAAACTTTTGCCGTTACTTCGTATTTACCCGCTTCAGTATAACTATGAGTTATTGCGTCTCCCAGTTTCCCTGCGGACTCTTCGCCATCACCAAATTTTATTTCAAAGTCTTTCCCACTCTCACTAATAAGTGCAAAATTAAGAGTAGCTTTGCCATTTGAATCAAGTTGGGCTGTATCTTGTTGAGTATCATTCCAAGCAACATCCAAAACATTATCAACAACGATAGTTTTGGTTATTATTGAATACTCCTCCTTAAGTCCAGGTCCAATTGTACTTGAATCACTAACTCTTAAGGTAACATCATATTCACCTTTCTTTTTAAATTTTATTACCGGATTTACATCCTGAAGGGCGGTATCCTTTACCAATTTCCATGTTTCATTATTGTCATTTTCCGGTTTGATACTCCATTGATAACTTAAATTCTCTTTATCTCCGTCCGGATCATAACTATCACTACCTTTGAAATATATTGTTCCGGGCTGAGTTTTATCTGTAGATTTGTTCTCAAACATTGCCACAGGCGGCTTTGATTCAACTTTTAAAATATATGGTTGAGCCTCAACAGACTCTAAATCACTGGTTATTTTAAGATTGATTCTATACTTCCCAGGCTCCTTGAATTTATAGTTAAATGACACTTTACTTGCATCAGCTCCAAGATCTACTTTTTCCTCACCGGCAGCGGTTAAACGATTAATTTGCCACTCATATGCCTTTATCTTTCCGCCTGATGCAGAAGATTCGCTAGCATCAATGTTGATGTTATTGCCAATGAAAGCTTTATCATTAGGCTTTACGCTGATTCTTGCCGCAACATCACGAACATCAATTGTGAATATTTTTGTATCTACTTCTCCTAATTTATTAACAACAGTAAGTTCAACTTTATACTTTCCTTTTTCGGTATATTGTGTGGACTGCTCGCCATAGGCATCTCCCACACCATCCATTGCCTCGCCGTTACCAAAATCCCACTTGTAGCTGGCAATGTTTGTTGTGTCTGTAGCATCAAAAATAATACTTTTTTTAGTTTTAACCTCACTTAAAGTTACCGGTACATAGTCCTTATCGGTCTTTAAAATGCCGTTGTCATAATATCCTATAATAGGTACTGAGGTTTTATCTCCAATTTTCATTGTAAGTTCAATCTTTGTTGTTGGAGGATTAACCTTTATTAATAAACTGCTGGTTCCGGAAACATATTTTGTTGAATCATTGGATTTAACGGTAATGGTTGAAACATATGTCCCAGGGTATTTAAAGGTACATTGTCTAAATGCGGGGCCATAAAGTTCTTTGTCATCAGTTGAAGTTGGAACAGTACACTCAACAGCGTTACTGGCGTCTATTTCAACGTCCTTATTATCAAAGGTCTTTGAACCATCAAGATTCCAAGTTATATTCGCACCTGATAGAGATCCCCCTGCAGGGTCCTTACTATCTAATGCATCAAATGTAACAACAAGCGGTGCATTACCACTTACTACATTGGCTCTTAAATGTGCTTCTACCGATTGAAGTTTGGCAATTGCGTCTGCAAGTTTAAGTTGTGTTTCAAGGGCGCTGTATAAAACCGCTCCGATAGCTTCAACATCCGTTGGGACAATGCTTAGTTTCCATTTTTTTAATTTTGCAATGAATGAATCGGTGGAACCGCTTGCGGAAGGATTTTCAGGATCATAACCGTAGTGATCCATCATGGTATCATAAAGTTTCCCAACGCCACCGGTTTTAGCGGCTTCAATCCCGGACAAAGTCTGCTTAATTGCAACCAACTCAGCCAATTTATTTTTAACTGTTTTTTCATAGTCTTCTCTAATCGGCTTTAGAACTTTTTCCAAGCTTCTTGACCCATCTACAGTTATACCAAGAACTTCATTGCGAATACTGTTCCATGTTTCCACCATATCTCGTGGATATCTTTCGCATGCGTTAATCCAATCTTCAGGAATCCAATCATCATCTTCACCGGTATCATTACAATCCACCAAGTTATTGTTCTCGTATTCTAAACCATCCTTGTCGTCATTATACTCATAATGCCAAAGTCTCTCACTATAGCCTTGAATGTCTCCGAGATCTTTATCTAAAAGTCGAAGCGTCTCATTAATTGCTATGTAAGCGCTTGAAAACTTTTCAAACCTATTCCTTATCGTTAACAGCTTCTGTTTCTCTGAATAAAGAAAACTTACAACATCAGCCCTTAGAACCGCCCTTATATTTGGTCCGTTTATTTTGCCTGAAGGGTCTGAATTAAAATTAAAGTCTAAAGAGGACTTAGAGGCATCGTTTTGGATATTTTTCACTTCCTCATTTACTTCCGCAAGGAAAATAAAGCCATCATAAATTTCTTTAGCAATGTTTCTAACTTCTGTGGCGGAGGCGTTAAAGCTGGCACCGGCGTTGGCTCCAACAATATATTGTCCGTTTTCGGTACCGTCGCCGCCCGCACCTTTTATTATTGTATTAACAAAGGCAAAAGAGCCAAGAACTATTAATAAACCTACGGCTGCATAGGTAATGGCTTTTTTTCCTTTTTGAGTTTTTTCCTCTTCTCCAGCTGCCGTTACATATAATACACCTCCATATATAACGATGATAACCGCCAATAGCCCTAAAAATCCCAGGGCAAAATTTACAACTTTTAGAATATATTCTTTAAGGCTTGTTGATGAAGTTAATGAAGGATCATACCCGGCCGCATCCAGCTCATTTATCTTCCCCTCAAATTGAGTAAAAGATAATCCTTGATCTTGTGTGCTGAATAATTTGCCTAATGTATCGGCAAATCCCGCATGAACTGTAGTTATAAAAAAACTACCGACTACGGCGGTTAAAATCAGCAGTATCAATGATTTTTTAATTTTTCCTAGGAATGACATGGGTTGGCTGAATTATAATTTTTATGTGCAAATATAGCAACTACTCTTGTGTAGTTGGCAATTCTTGATCACCAATTGTTACAAATGTATTCACTATCGCAAAGGCCGCCAAGGACAAGAGAAGCCCTATTGCTGCGCCCATAACTGTCTTTTTCACTTTTTCATTTACCTCTTCTTCCCCTCCGGAAACAACATATTGATACCCTGCGTAAAAGAGCATCAAAAATGAAATTATCGCAACAAATCCGGACAAATAATTTGTAACACTTACTATTAACGCTTTTCCAAGTGCTGCGTCTGGAAGCTTATTTCCTGCATCAGGGAATACAAATCCCCTAACTACCACTTCTGAAAGACCTATAACTCCAAGGCCGACTATCGCATATAAAACGTGTTTTTTTGCTTTGGTTAATTGTTCCTCGTCTCCACCACTTGTTACTAAAGTAAAACCTCTAATTATAAGAATCAATACAGCAGTAGCCCCCAAAAATAAATGAATAAATCCAATTATCCCTCTTAAATATGACACAGTTCCTTCTGCGTAAAGTTGTGCAGTCGCAATGTCTTCAAAGGCTTCCCCCTGTTCTCCAAAGAACATTTTTTTAACTATTGGATCCGCAAGTTGAACTATCAATAAACCAATGACCCCAAACAATAAACTTTGCTTAGCTTTTCCCGCATCCTCCTCTGAAGAGGTTGAAACCAACTTAATTGCCGCAATTATAACCACAACGAAGGCTATTCCGCTTATTACGTACCTAAAAATATCCAGTGCAAAATATACGGGACTGGTCGCCGCTCCTACACCTGCTTCATAATTTGCGGGGGCATCCGGATGCTGACCGGTACTATCAAAATTTGGAATTATTTGTTTTCCATCGTCGGTTTTAACTCGCTCACCAACTGATTTTAAAATCTTAACCGGGTTTAGTTTATTAACAGGTTCATTGCCGGCATTGGCCAATCCAATATTAATACTGAGCGCAATACTTGTAAGTGCGATTGACAAAGCGAATTTTGCAAAGATTTTTTTCATTTTACTGGGCTAATGTACCTATATCTTCCAACTTTCCGGAGATTACTGTTCCAACTATGGCAAAGGCTCCAAATATCATTACCACGCCTATTGCGGCAGCTATTAGTATTCTTTTCGCCTTGTTCATCTGTTCTTCTTCGCCTCTTGCCGTGGCATACATGATACCTCCAACTATCAGCATAAGAACCGCGATTGGACCAACAAAACCAACGATAAAATTAGTTACACCAACAATTTGCTCAACCCCGGCCTTTGCATCAACCTTTGGATGAACACCTGTAATTCCGGAATAAACATTTTTATCAACTTTGTAGAACACTTTATTGATGAATATGTCACCCAGGTATATAAGGATAAGACCTCCCGCACTGTACATAATACTTTTCTTGTGCTTGGAAGTTTCTTCGTCATTTCCGCCGGCAGTCATTAATTTAATACCGGATCTTACAACCATTAATGTCGCGTAGGCTCCAATAATGTATTTAACAAAAACAACAAATATCTCCACCTGTTGATCAAATAAATGCACCCTGTTAATTACTTCTTGCGGACTGCTTAATATGCTGCCGGTTTCCATATCAAAAATTTTACCTATATCATCTGACATACTTATCATCAAGAGAGCGATAATGGCATAAGTAATTCCAGTTTTGGTCTTGGTTACGTCTTCTTCGTTTCCACCATGGGTAATTAAATTGTAGCCCATAATGGTTATGAAAAGTATTGCGACCACTACAGTTAGAATCTTCACATAACGCAAGGCTCCGAAAATCAATTTTTTTGCTATCTCTTGACCTGTAGTACCTTCCGGAGGATGTGGCACTACTGTAAAAATTTCCTTGGCTTTAGTCTCTAGCGGCAAAGTTTCAAAATTTGTGGCAAATGCAGCAATATGAGTAAATGCAAGAATGGCAAGCATTACTACGGCAAACCTAATTATGAGTGGCAGATATCTACGCATGTTTGTTTTTATTTCTATATATTTTAACATATTTCAGGAATTTACTCAATGCCCAAGAATATTTTCTTGCATTTTTCTCGGCTTAGATGTTATATTTGTTTGCGTTGAAGCCAGCAGGCTTTTTAAAGCTGGCAGTAAAGCATTAAATCACCATCATGAAAGTTGTAACAAATTACATTAAGGCGAGCTTTGAAGAGTTGACTAAAGTTGTATGGCCAACAAAGAATCAGGCTGTAAAACTAACAGTGATAGTTCTAACATTTTGTCTTGTTTTGGCTTTAGCACTTGGTGCTGTGGATCTTGGCTTTAATGAACTCTACACTTACGTATTAAAATTAACCAGATAATTAATGGCTCGACAAGTTGAAGGAACAGGTAGGCATTGGTATGTAATTCATACTTACTCAGGTTACGAAGATGCTGTACGTGAGGCATTAATGCAGCGTATTGAATCTCTTGGAATGCAAGATTTGATTTTTGATGTTGTTGTACCAAAAGAAACACAAATTGTGATTAAAAAAGGACAACCTGTAACTGAGGAAAAGAGAATTTTTCCCGGTTATGCCTTAGTTGATATGATCGTAACCGACGATAGTTGGTATGTTGTAAGAAATACTCCAAATGTAACCGGTTTCGTGGGTTCAGGGACTATCCCGGTACCTGTTGATCCGGAAGAGTGGAAGTTGATTAAGAAGCACATGGGTCAAGCTGAACCTAAATTCAAAATTGATTTTGCGGTTGGTGATAACGTTATAGTTTTAGATGGTCCGTTTGCAAATTATGATGGACTTATCAGCAATATTGACGAGGACAAAGGTAAAGTAAAAGTACTAATCACTATCTTTGGTCGTGAAACTCCGGTTGAGTTGGAATTCACACAAGTGAAGAAGAAATAGTAATTGCATTTTAGTTCAGTTTATCTTAAGATTGTAGGGAAATAATTCCTTGTTATTCTATGAGAAAATTTACTGTTTTCACAGTATTGCTAACAATTGTTGTAATGGTCGTACTTGGTCAGATTTTAGTTGACAGGTATTTGCCGAATCTCAAAGTGGATGTTGCGTCTAGTCTTCCCTTGATGCTTCCAAGTGATTTGGGATCAAATACTTTTGGTGCAACAAATGTTTTGGGTGCGGACATTGGTATAGTAGAGCTGGATGATACTGATGGTGATGTTATTGATGCTATAGACATGGCAAATTTGCCTACCGGTAATTCAGACGCTGATGCTGAAATAATCCCCGCCCCCGCTCAGAATTTATTAATACCAAATAGCCCTTCAGGTCTTGATGACTTTGAGGATCCGAATTTTAGTGCTTCATCACCGGTTTCAGCTCCAGAAAGTGTCTATTTAAGGGATGAACAGATAAAAAGTGCCGGTTTTGTTGGTGCTTACCTTGAACCGGAACCTCATAGTGGACTTTTATTTAAGACTATTACAATTGATGACCTAAAAGATACTGAAATTGAAAAAACATCTATAAGAACTGCAGATCAGTTATTGACCAAGGTTTATGTTTTTAAGGCCGGAATTGGAAGCGATATTAACGAAATTTATCAACTTATTAAGATGAAGGCCTCACAGGGATTTGATATTATTTTAAATGAGACAAATGAATTTGGCTCAAATTCATTCTATATGAATGATTCAAGGCGTAGCGGCACTGTGTTTTTGACTGTTAGAATTGGGGCGACGGTTTATGCATTTTCCTATCCTAAGGAATATCATTCGCAGGTTAAAAATCTTATTCAGCTTTTAGTTTGGGAACTTGGTTGACTTTTTCAAGAAAAACAATAGAATAGTGCCGTTACGCGCTCATTATTGAGTATTTTTAATTAATCAAAATGGCTAAAGAATTAAAGACAGTTGTAAAGTTACAGGTTGCTGCAGGTAAAGCAAACCCTGCGCCACCGGTAGGTACCGCTTTAGGGCCACACGGTATTGCAATTCAGGATTTCTGTACTCAGTTCAACAATGCGACTAAAGACTTGGGAGACACTGTAATCCCATGTGAAATATCAATTTTTGACGATAGAAGTTTTTCATTCATCATGAAGAGTCCGCCGGCAGCAGTTCTTATCAAGAAGGCTATAAATATCCCTAAAGGATCCGGTGTTCCGCATAAAGATAAAGTTGGAACAATCACTATTGCTCAACTTGAGGAAATTGCAAAAATAAAAATGGAGGATTTAAACGCAAATGATCTTGAAGCGGCAGTTAAAATTATTGCCGGTACAGCAAGAAGTATGGGAGTTAAAGTTCAAAAATAATTTTTATTTGTGGGAGCCCGCCGCAGGCGGGCGTTTGCACCACTTAACCAAAATAGTATGAAAAGAGGAAAAAAGTATCAAGAAGCAAAAAAGCTTATCTCTAAGGAGGCTTACACTCTTGATGAAGCAATTGAATTGCTTAAAAAAACTTCAGTTACAAAATTTGACTCAAGTTGTGAAGTTCACATGAAACTTGGTGTTGATCCAAAACAGGCTGATCAAAATATCCGAACCAGTGTTAGCCTACCAAATGGAACTGGTAAAGATGTGCGTGTTGTGGCCTTTGTTGCGGAAGAAGGGATAAAAGACGCGATAGCAGCGGGTGCTGTAGAAGCTGGAACTGAGGAATTGGTGAAGAAAATCGAAAAAGGATGGACCGAATTTGACGTAGCTGTTGCTGCACCGGATCAAATGAAAGATCTTGGTAAAGTTGCAAAAATCCTTGGTCAAAAGAGACTTATGCCAAGTCCTAAATCCGGTACTGTCACACCTGAATTCGTAAAAGTTATCGGTGAACTTAAGAAAGGTAAAGTTGAAGTACGTGTAGACAAGGCCTCTAACCTTCATAATTCTTTTGGTAAAGTTTCTTTCGACAATGCAAAATTGAAGGAAAACTTATTGGCAATCTTAACAACAGTTTTAGATGTTAAGCCTGATACATCAAAAGGAACTTATGTAAGAAGCCTGACACTAACAACATCAATGGGACCAGGTGTTCCTGTTGAGCTTAGTTCTGCTTTGGCTGAAGCAAGAAAATAAATTAGCTAGTGGTGGCTGTTTTTTCCATAGCCAAAGCTTCTTTCAATGAATGTAATCCTACTAAGAGCTGGTTTTTATCCGGCTCTTTTGTTGTTAAACGTTGAAACCAAAGTCCAGGTGCAACCAGTGCACGTACAATCACATTGTCCATATGTCTGGCACTAAGTTTAAGATATTCGTATGAAATACCCGCAATAAATGGTAGAACTGCAAGTCTTATAGCTAAATTAGTCATGAAGTCCGGATTTTTTGGAATGAAGGTGTAAACGATTATGCTTATAACAAATACGATTAATATAAAGCTGGTGCCGCAACGTGGATGGAATCTTATTTGTTTACTGGCATTTTCCGGAATTAATTCAAGTTTTTTCTCATATGTGTAGATAGATTTGTGCTCGGCGCCGTGATATTCAAAAATCCTGCGAAAACTTGGAATTAAGGTAAGAATAAAAATGTAACTTAAGAAAATGGTCATTTTAATCAATCCATCTATTAAATTAAAAACGATGTAATGATCCTTAATGTATAAGCTTTGACCTTCTAAATATGTTGTAAGCCATAATGGGATAAATTTGAATAAACCAATGCTAAGCGCTATGGCAAAAACGAAAGATAGCGTGAACATGGCAATTTCTGCAGCTTTTCCAAGTTTGGATTTTTTCACTTCTTCTTGTGTGGTTGGCTCTTCCTCCAATGACTCATTAGCGGAATAGTTGATTGCCTCGGTACCAATAATCATCATTTCAAAAAGATTAATAACTCCGCGTAAAATTGGAATGTTAAGCCATTTATATTTTTGAGTAAGTGTCTTGTAATGTTTCTTTTTAACCTTCAGTTCTCCTCTTTCCTTACGAACAGCAATGGTAATGCTATTTGGTGAGCGCATCATTACGCCCTCAATTACCGCCTGTCCTCCAACAGCAAAATCAATTCCTGCAGCCTGATCTTCTTCTATATCTTTGTTTAGAGCCTCGATGGCCCAAGTAAGTGCAAGAAAGTTAATTCTCTTAAATAAGTTCATAAAGTATTGTTAGTGAGCGAGATATATTCTATCCTAGACTGGCATGAAAGTAAAAATTAAACGTATAGATAACACCTTGCCTCTTCCGGTTTATGAAACCGCCGGATCCGTGGGTTTTGATATTATCGCCAGGGAAAATTCTGTGGTTAATGTTGGCGCAATTGCAATGGTTCCATCTAACTTGATTGTGGAAGTGCCTATTGGCTATATGCTTGTGGTAGCTTCGCGCAGTAGTACTCCTGCAAGGAAGGGGCTCACTCCCCCGCACGGTTTTGGGATTATAGATCATGATTATTGCGGACCTGAAGATGAAATAAAGGTTTTGGTTTATAACTTTAGCGGTTCAAGCGTAGAAATTATGCGCGGCGAGAAGATTGCGCAGGGTGTTTTTGTGAGAATTGATAAATTTGAGTGGGAAGAAGTAAATGAAGTTAGTGGGGCGAGCCGCGGTGGTTTTGGCTCTACCGGAGGAATGAATGGTACAAATTAACAGGTTAAAGTTCGTTCACGTGAACGAATGTGGCCACGCATTGTCATTATGTCTAGAGGCAAACTAATTACAATTTACGGAATCAATAACATTGGCAAAACTACTCAGGCTAAGCGCTTGGTTGAGCGTTTGAATGCCAATGGGATGAAGGCAAAGTATGTGAAATATCCGGTATATGATATTGAGCCAACCGGTCCGTTTTTAAATAGCGTCCTGCGTGGCGGAGAACAGAAGATAAGTGAAGATGAGCTACAATTATGGTTTATAATGAATCGATATCAATTTCAGCCTGAATTGGAAAAATGGCTTAAAGAGGGCTATACCGTAGTTGCTGAAGATTATGTCGGTACCGGAATTGCCTGGGGCGAGGCTAAGGGATTAGATCGTGTCTGGCTGGAGGAGGCCAATAAATTTTTGTTGAAAGAAGATTTGGCAGTGTTATTTCAGGGTACTAGAGATTTAAGCTCTTTGGAGGCCGGGCATGTGCATGAAGAGAACGAAGGTTTAATTGAAAAATGCCGCGTGATTCTGGAAGAATTGGCCGATAAATTTGGCTGGAAGCGTTTGAAAGTTCAGGAAAACTGGGATGATACTACCGACTTACTCTGGAATCTGATAAATAATTGACTATTTACTGATAAGCATATATGATTAGGGTGCTTTTCGGAGGTTCTGGAAAGCTTTTATTTTTTCATTCTGAGCTCATGACACTTATGGATGGTCGTAAAGTTTCAAAGGAAATACTTTTGGTACTATCACGCGAGGTGGATCAGCTGAAAATGAAACACATTCATCCAAAGTTGGTGGTTATATTGGTTGGAAAAGATCCTGCTTCTTTGTCTTACATAAAGCAAAAACAAAAGGCTTGTGATTTGACTGGAATTGAGTGGGCTCAATATGATTATCCCGAGGATGTTACAAGTGAAGTTTTAATTGAGAAAATTACTGATTTAAATGACGATGTAGATGTTCATGGAATTTTAGTTCAGCTTCCTTTACCGGCCGGCATATACGCTCCGGAAGTTATGAAAGCAATTAATCCTCACAAAGATGTAGATGGATTTACCGCGTATAACCTGGGAAAAATGTTTTTAAGCAAGGATTTTGAGCATTTAGCCCCCTGTACTCCAATGGGGGTTATTAAATTACTGGAATATTATAATGTGCCGATTGAAGGTAAAGAGGTTGTAGTGGTTGGTCATAGCAATATCGTGGGAAAACCACTTTCAATGATGTTACTTAATCGCAATGCTACGGTTACTACTTGTCATGTTCATACTAAAGATTTAGCCAGTCATACCATTAGGGCGGATATTTTGTGTGTTGCTGTGGGGAAGCCGGACCTAATAAGTGCGGATATGGTGAAAGATGGAGCAACAGTAATCGACATTGGCGTAAATAAGATGGAAGATGGTAAATTATGCGGGGATATTGATTTTGAGAAGATAGAGAAAAAGACTTCTTTTGTTACCCCTGTACCTGGTGGTGCCGGGCCTATGACAGTCGCATGTTTGATGGAAAATACCGTGATTGCTGCAAAACGTATCAATAACATTCAATAATATGTGTGGAATTGTAGGTATTTATGGACATGATTATGTGGCGCAAGATATCTATGATGGTCTTGTGACAGTACAACATAGAGGGCAAGATGCTGCAGGAATGATTACATATGATGGAAAATTTCATACTCGTAAAGATTTTGGTTTGGTAAAAGAGGTATTTCACACTAGACATATGCGTCATCTTACCGGATACACAGGAGTTGGTTTTGCACGTTATGCAACCCAGGGCAAAGGTGATTTGGAAGAAGTGCAGCCATTTTTGGGTCAAGCACCATATGGAGTTATTATTGCTCATAATGGCAATATTTTTAATGCACCTGAATTAAGGAAAGAACTTTTCGAAAATGATCATCGCTTGGTTAATTCTGATAGTGACGGCGAGGTTTTGCTTAATATTTTTACCAAGGCCATAACTAAGCAAAATGCTGACAAGTTGGAGCCTAAACATATTTGGAATGCAGTTGAAAGTGTTTATAAAAGATGTAAGGGTGCTTATAGCTCTATTGGCTATATTGGCAGACAAGGTATGTTTGCTTTTCGCGATCCGCACGGTATTCGTCCCTTAATTTTTGGGAAACGAATGAACGGTTTGAAGGAAGAATATATTTTCGCATCAGAATCAGTTACTTTAGATATTTTAGGTTTTGAAATTATTGGTGATTTGGGTGCGGGTGAAGCTGTATTTATTGATGAGGAAACTCGCAAGGTACACCGCAAAAAAATTATGAACAAGAAGCAAATACCTTGTATCTTTGAATATGTTTATTTTGCCAGGCCGGATTCTGTTATGGACGGAATATCAGTTTATAAAACTAGAATGAGGATGGGAATTAAGCTAGCTGAAAAAATTAAGAAGGCAAAATTGGATATTGATGTTGTTATGCCAGTACCGGATTCCGCTCGTACGGCGGCTTTGGAGGTTTCTGATAAATTGGGGGTAAAATACCGGGAAGGTTTGGTGAAAAACAGATATATCGGTAGAACATTTATTATGCCGGGGCAGAGAATCCGCAAAAAATCCATAAGGTATAAATTAAATGCTATGCCTTTGGAAATAGCAGGTAAAAATGTCTTATTGGTTGATGATAGTATTGTGCGTGGAAATACTTCGCGTCAAATTGTAGATATGGTAAGACAGGCAGGTGCGAAGAAAGTTTATTTTTCATCTTATTCCCCTCCTGTTGTCAGTCCAAATTTATATGGAATTGATATGGCTACAAAAGAGGAGTTAATTGCTTCACACTCCAATGTTGATGAAATTTGTAAATTTATTGGGGCCGATGCTCTATTTTATGGCGATTTGGATGACATAGTTGATAGTT
>Ga0065182_1000336_pt1 | contig 20237 bp, 16 predicted proteins | sample CryGey02umfilter_2_FD_59208 | JGI IMG/M metagenome (GOLD analysis project Ga0065182, IMG submission 59208) | Groundwater microbial communities from aquifer in Utah, USA - Crystal Geyser 4/10/14 0.2 um filter (version 2) (version 2) | ecosystem: Environmental > Aquatic > Deep subsurface >...
CGTCAAGATTTAAGACCGCTATACCTCCCAGCCTCCCCATCTCAACAGCAAATTTGACATCCACAACGCCGTCCATGGCCGCGGCTAAAATAGGCACCTTGTATCTCTTGCCTGCCAATTCCCAAGACGGATCTACATCCCCGGGATTTATAGTAACCATACCCGGCACTAAAGCAACTTCATCAAACCCGTAACACTTCCTGGCTCGCCTGTCTCTTCCTATCCACTCACCCATAATAACCTCCAAAAATATTTCGTTTTAGTCTAACGATATTTTATGCCTTTGTCAAGCGTATAGATAGAAGACAGGCCTCAAGCGCTCCTAAATTAAAAGGTTTGATAATATAATCTCTGGCCCCCAAGGCCTTGGCCTCATCTAATATGCGTTGATTAGCAAGAGCGCTTACCATGACAACTTTATTGTTTGGGCCTATATCCATAATACGTTTGAGCGTAAGCAATCCATCCATCCCTGTCATTGTAATATCCAGCAATACAATATCAAAAGAGCGCTGCCTGATTTTTTCAAGGCACTCCTCGCCGCTGGACGCAATATCCACATCAAAACCCCTCCTTCTTAAAAAATTCCAAACAGTCTCTCTACTTTCAACCTCATCATCAACGACCAATATACTGCCGAATTTCTTTTCAGATAAAGGCTTGAACAAAGACTCTTCTTTCAAAACTGAAAAAATGCTTTTAATGACTTCCTGATCCTGAAAATCTTTTTTAAGATAGGCCGCGATGCCTGTTTCTTTTATCAGGGCGCTAAATTTATCAACATGGAGGTCTATACCCAATACGATGATCTTTATATCTTTGTCAAATTCTCTTACTTTCCTGACAAGGACAAAACCGCTGAATTCTCCTGGGGTATCGTCAATTATGATAAGGCTGGGGCGTTCTTTTTTAAGCCGCTCTATAAGCTCTTCGCCTGTGGGGATCGTAAGGGCGCCATAACCCACTTCTGAGATCATTTCGTAAAGTGAATCCCTGACACGGACGTCTTCATCAACGATAAAAACTCTCTCAAGCATAATATACCTTAAAATTACCACAAAAACCCGTTAACTACAATAAAAATCCCGTTAGAGGGCATTGTGTATGCCTCTAACGGGGCCACGCTTACTCAGCAAACACTCTATTAATAACCGCCCATCCCCATCCCGCCCGGAGGCATCGCAGGCATGCCCGGCTTATCCTTTTCAGGAAGGTCTGTTACAAGCGCCTCTGTAGTCAACAACAAAGACGCGATACTTGACGCGTTCTGTAAAGCTGAACGCGTGACCTTTGTCGGGTCAATAATGCCGGCTTCCAGCATATCAAGGAACTTTTCGGTAGCAACATCATAACCTACGTTCTTTTTCTCTGATTTTACTCTCTGGACGATTACTGACCCGTCCACAGCCGCGTTAGCGGTCAATTGTCTCAAAGGCTCTTCTAACGCCCTACGTATGATATTAACTCCTACTTTTTCATCATCTTCAAGGCCTTTTATATTTTCCAAAGCAGGGATACATCTTAACAACGCGACTCCACCTCCAGGAACGATACCTTCCTGAACAGCCGCGCGAGTCGCGTGAAGCGCGTCTTCAACGCGCGCCTTTTTCTCTTTCATCTCTGTCTCTGTAGCAGCGCCTACGTTAATAACAGCGACTCCTCCGGCAAGCTTTGCCAGCCTCTCCTGAAGTTTCTCCTTATCGTAATCAGAATCGCTATCATCTATCTGTTTTTTGATCTGCGCGATGCGCCCATTAATAGCCTGCGTCTTTCCCGCGCCTTCAATAATAGTCGTGTCGTCTTTATCTATTTTGACCCTTTTCGCCCTGCCTAATTCATCAATATCAACATTCTCAAGCTTAATGCCCAAGTCCTCAGTAATGGCTTTACCGCCTGTCAAAATAGCTATATCTTCTATCATAGAGCGGCGCCTATCGCCATAACCAGGGGCCTTTACCGCGCATACATTCAATGTCCCGCGGATCTTGTTTACGACCAATGTTGTCAAAGCCTCGCCTTCAATGTCTTCTGCTATGATCAAAAGAGGTTTTCCGGAATGGGCAACCTTCTCTAAAAGCGGAAGAAGATCCTTGATCGCTGATATCTTTTTTTCAAAGATCAGGATATAAGGTTCATCCAGGCTCGTCTCCATCTTCTCGGCATCTGTAACAAAATAAGGAGAAAGATATCCCTGGTCAAACTGCATGCCTTCAACAACATCTAAAGTCGTCTGAGTGGATTTAGCCTCTTCAACCGTGATAACGCCGTCTTTACCTACTTTATCCATTGCCTCCGCGATGTCAGAACCTATTTTTTCATCCCCATTCGCGGCTATGGTAGCTACCTGAGCTACCTCTTTCTTATCCTTAATAGAAGTTGAAAGCTTCTTAAGCTCCTCAACTACTATCTCAACTGCTTTCTCAATGCCTCTTTTTAATGCCATTGGGTTTACGCCCGCGGTCACGTTCTTCAAACCTTCGCGATATATGGCTTCAGCAAGCACAGTAGCTGTAGTAGTCCCGTCTCCTGCAATATCAGACGTTTTTTCAGCCACTTCCTTTACCATCTGAGCGCCCATATTCTCAAAAGGGTCTTCAAGCTCCACCTCTTTTGCGACCGTAACACCATCCTTAGTAATGGTCGGTGAACCAAACTTCTTATCCAATACAACATTCCTGCCTTTTGGGCCTAGCGTTACTTTCACGGCTCTCGCTAACTGCTCTACGCCGCGAAGAACCGCCCGCCTAGCCTCATCACTGAATAACAATTGTTTCGCCATCTTATCTTCTCCTTAATTTTGTATATTGAAGTTTAACTTTGTCATTAAAGATTTTTGTTCCTTCGCTTGAGACAAAGAGTAATTCCTCTACTTCTTCACTATAGCCAAAACGTCTTCTTCGCGTACGATTAGATACTCTTCGCCGTCTTTTGTCGTTATCTCAGTCCCTGAATACTTGCCGTAAAGAACAGTATCTCCCTCTTTAACTTCCATCTTTTGAATAGTTCCGTTGTCTAATATCTTCCCTTTCCCTACCGCGATCACTTTACCTTCCTGTGGCTTTTCTTTAACTGTATCAGGCAACACAATGCCGCCCCTTGTCTTGGTCTCAGGATCCAATGGCTTAATAACGATCCTGTCACCCAATGGCTGGTAATTCATAGCTACCTCCTTTTGATCTTTCCTTTACACCCTGCCTAATATGTATTGCGCCGGTGTGCCGCTTTCTGCGGCATTTGTTGTTAGCACTCCTATGACACGAGTGCTAATTCTAAAATAATATGAAAAATTTGTCAAGCACTTTTTTTAATAGGGTCCAACCCTTGTTAGGCTCTGTGAATGTTAAAGACCGAGCTTTGATCTATCTCATGACGGACTGGCTCTTAAATATGAGCCCGAGGCCTTTTAGTATGAGGAAGTCTTCTGTCACGGTAGGGTAGGTTAAATAGGGCCTGATCAACTCAGCGTCTCCTCCTGTTGTAATGATCTTAAAACCTTTGCACTCTTTTGCCAAAAGCTTTTTTATAATGTACTCACACATACCAGCTACTCCGAAAACAATGCCTGCCCTGATGCTCGAAACCGTATCTTTACCGATAGTTTCAATAGGTTTTGAAAGCTCCACATAAGGCAGCAACGCTGTCTTTTTATGCAGGGATTCCTGCATTAATTTCAGGCCCGGGCAAATAAGGCCCCCCATGTATTCTGATCTTTTTGACACTATATCAAATGTTATGGCTGTCCCGAAATCAACAATTATTATACCAGCTCCAAACATCTTCAAACCCGCGTACGCGTTCACAAGCCTGTCCTGGCCGACCTGACCGGGTATACGATACCTATTTATAATAGGCACTGCCACGCCATCACCAATGACGGTTACATTTTTTTTAAAAAAACAGCTAAATACAGATACTATGTTCTTAGTTATAGACGGGACAACGCTGCAGGCATATACGGCTTCAATGTTTTTTTCCTGAGCGAGGATATCCCCAAATTTTAATCTTAACGCGGCAATAGCCTTATTTCTTGATCGTAGCAGGGTTGTAGGAAATTTCGCTGAACGCAAAACTAAAGGATCCTTTAGGGCGCCGACTGTCACATTTGTATTTCCTACGTCTACGGCAATTAACATATAATTTCCGGGTTAGACCCGGCCCTTAATGGAATGGGGCCGGTCTATACTTTCTGTATTACAACTTCGTTAGGTGCCCTGAGGATATTTTTTCCAAAAATCCGTTGTCACGCCTAATTATCAAACTTCCGTTTTCGCCAAAATCAACCGCGTACCCTTCAACTTCCCTGTCTTCCCAGCTCACCTTCACGCGGCCGCCAAGAATAATCCCTGAATATTCTTTTACCTTTTGAATGATATCCCAGAATCTATGGCGCAAGAGAAGCGCGTAAAAATGATCTATCTGCTTTATAATTATATGCGATAGATCCGCAATGTCAAACTCTCTTCCATTAGCCTCTTTTAACGAGATCGCGTCCTTAGGCAGATCGCCCTTGGCCATATTTACGTTCAACCCTACTCCGGCCACGATATAGTCTATCCTATCTTCAAGAAGGCTTAACTCCGTCAAAATACCGCAGACTTTTTTTTCGCCTATCAAGATATCATTGGGCCATTTTATCGTGACATCCGCAACATGCATCCCTGTTAAAGCTGTTGCCACGGCTAGGGCCATGGTCAATGTGACGCGCGAAGCTTGATCTACCGGCATATCCGGACGCAGAATAAAAGAAAAATACAAGCCTTTTCCATACGGTGATACCCATGACTTCCCCAAGCGCCCTTTCCCCTGGGTCTGCCCCTTAGCAAAGATAACGCTCCCCTCGGGCTCATTGTTACGCGCCAAAAAATGAGCCAGGTCATTTGTTGAAGTAACAAGATCATAGGCGTATATCTTTAAACCTACGAACTTTGTACCTAAATTTGCCTTACTTTCCTGTTTTTTAAATACTCTGGTTATGCCGTCGTCCATTATTCAGTTTATAGTTTATAGTAAATAGTTATTACAAATCTAAACAAAGTCAGCCTTTTTTACAGACTTAAGACGCTTTATCTCATCGCGCAGATCGGCTGCTTCTTCAAATTTCAGATTAAGCGCCGCGAGTTCCATATCATGCTGCAGGAGTGAAATAAGCGAATCAAATTCAAATTCATCTTTATTTTGACCCGAAAGCCTGGCAAGATATGTTTTTGCCTTATCTTCATCTTTAAGGCTTTCCGAGATCTCTTTTTTGATAGTCGTGGAAGTTATATGATGTTTAATATTATACTCCAGTTGTATATTTCTGCGGCGGTTACCTTCATTTATCGCAATTCGCATTGAAGGCGTAACAGTATCCGCGTACATAACTACCTGGCCGTTGATATTGCGGGCCGCTCTGCCAGAAAGCTGAATAAGAGAAACCGCGGAACGCAAAAAGCCTTCTTTATCAGCATCTAAAATAGCAACCAGCGAAACCTCAGGCAGGTCCAGGCCTTCACGCAAAAGATTAACGCCTACAAGGCAATCGAAATCTCTCTTCCGCAATTGCCTTAAGATCTCAATACGCTCAATGGTCACAATATCAGAATGAAGATAACGGACGCGCAGCCCTTTTTCTTCAAAATACTGGCTTAGGTCTTCAGCCATTTTTTTAGTAAGTGTGGTTACCAGGACGCGCTCATTTTTTTTGGCGCGCTCGCGTATAAGCTTTTCCAGGTCTTCTATTTGTCCTTCAGTTTTTTTTACTATTGTCTCCGGATCCGGTATTCCAGTGGGCCTGATGACCTGCTCGGCGCTAATGCCGCATGACTTCTTAATCTCATATTGGCTTGGTGTCGCGGAAACAAAGACCTCTTGCCTGACCATTGTTTCAAACTCTTCAAACTTCAGAGGCCTGTTGTCAAGGCAAGACGGCAGCCTGAATCCGAAGTCCACTAAGACTTCCTTACGCGCCTTATCCCCCTCATACATTCCGCGGATCTGCGGAATTGTCACGTGGCTCTCATCAACAAATACCAGGAAGTCCTCCTTAAAATAGTCCAAAAGGCAAGACGGCCTTGAACCCTGGGCGCGAAAAGACAAATGCCTTGAATAATTCTCTATGCCATGGCAATAACCGACTTCTCTTATCATCTCCATGTCATATTTAGTGCGCTGTTCCAATCGCTGCGCCTGCAAAAGCTTATTTTGACTCCTTAATTCCCGCAGCCTATCATCCATTTCAATTAATATAGCATTGCTTGCCGCCTCTATAGCATCCTGAGAAACAATATAGTGCTTGGCAGGATAAATACCTATCTTTTCAAGGTCACAAAGCTTTTTACCTGAAACAGGGTCTATTTCATAGATCTTGGCGATCTTGTCAAAGATAAGCTCCAGCCTGACAGCTTTTTGTGAATAAGCCGGAAAGATATCAACCACGTCGCCTTTTACCCTTACTTTGCCTCTTGTAAATTCAATATCATTACGTTCATACTGTATGCCTATAAGCTTTTTTATAACATCATTGCGGCTTACAGTCTGGCCGATCTCTAAAAATACCATAAACTCCGCGTAATCCTTCGGGCTTCCCAAATTATAAATGCAAGAAACAGACGCAACTATAAGTGTATCCGGACGCGACAAAAGCGAAGTAGTTGAAGACAACCTCAGGCGGTCAAGACGGTCATTTACAGAAGAATCTTTTTCAATATATGTGTCTGTTGCAGGGATATACGCTTCAGGCTGATAATAATCGTAATAGCTGACAAAATACTCAACGGCATTCTCAGGAAAGAACTCCTTGAACTCAAAATAGAGCTGCGCGGCCAGGGTCTTATTGTGGGAAATAACGAGTGTTGGCTTATTTATTTTCTCTATGACGTTCGCCATGGTGAACGTCTTGCCAGAGCCCGTAACTCCCAAAAGTGTCTGATACTTCTTTTTGCCAAAAGTTAGGCCCGCCGCCAGCTTCTTTATGGCTTGCGCCTGATCACCAGCAGTCTTAAATTTGCTTTTAAGTTTAAATTTCGGCATGTGTGTTATACAATAAATCTGTCCTTTTTCTCGCTCCTAGTCGATTTCTTCACACCAAAGATCATTCGCAAGAAATTTTTTGGCACTTCGCTTCCGCTCAGGTTGGCAAGGGATTACGGTGAGGGTGTAGCGACAATCTTTCATGGAACGTAACACCCGAGACGTAAACCGCAGCCAACGGCAAAAAATTTAGTCTGCGGCAGGAACCCGTGCTGCGATATATATCTATAATCTATAACTATCGGCTATAGACTTTCGTGATCTCAAGCGACAGATCCAAAGCGCGGCTGGAATGAGTGAGCGAACCCAATGAAATAAAATCAACGCCTTTTATAGCGTATCGTGAGATATTCTCTAAAGCAATACCGCCTGAAAGCTCAATAAAAGGCCTATTAGCCTTTTTGGGGAACAACCGCGCAAGCAAGCGCACTGCCTGCCTTACTTCTTTCGGCAAAAAATTATCCAACATTATACTATTTGGGCCATAATCAAGCGCTTTCTTTAATTCCGATAGATCCTCTACTTCGATCTCAAATGAAACATCACCCTTGCGTTTAGCAAGCACGTCTAACCCACAGGTATCTTTTAAAATAAAAATATGATTATCTTTAACAAGATACTGCCCAGAAAGACTGAAGCGATGGTTCATGCCTCCGCCCATGATCACCGCGTATTTTTCAAACGCGCGGTAAAGGGGTGTTGTCTTTCGCGTATCAAGTATTTGTATGCCCATTGAGCGCACCTTCAATACAGCCCTGCGCGTATCCGAGGCTATGCCTGAAAGATAAGAAAGAAAATTCAACGCCACTCTTTCACAGGATAGGATGGAACGCGCCTTGCCCTTCAAAAAAACTAAAGCCTCGCCTCTCGCTACAGAGCCGCCGTCATTCTTTTGCGCCTTAAAAAATATGTTTTTGTCAAAAGTTTTAAAGACCTCACGGGCGACAGACACCCCACAGGCTACTCCAGCTTCTTTCGCTATTATACGGGCTTCTACTCTGGCGTCTTTCGGGATAAATGACAAGGTAGTAATATCATTAAATACCGCGTCTTCTTCCAACGCCTGCCTGACAAACCCTTTTACACTGTTCTTACGCAAAGGCATCTCTTACCTCATTTAAACGCTTTATGCTTCCGATGAGTTCAATAACACGTTTGCGCTCGCGCTCAACTACGGCCTCCGGCGCTTTTTTAATAAACTCTTTATTAGCCAGCATTGTCTCTTTAGAATGTTTTTGTTTAATAAGATCTGCTAACTGTTTATCTATTTTGACCTTCTCTTTTTCAGCGTCTGCCAAACTTTCAAGCAAAAGATAAAGGTGCGTATCTTTATCAACCAAAGCGCTTAAACTGTTTTTAACCTGCCCTACTTGAGTTGTCACTTCCAGCTCAGAGATATTGGCAAGGCGCTTGACCAAAGCCAAGACGCTTTCAAACTGTTTTTTCTTTTTAGTCGTTGTAGAAAGACGGACACGCGCGGAAGTCTGAGGCAGGATATTCAACTCCGCGCGCAGGTTCCTCAAAGAAAATACCGTAGAAAATACAAGTTGCATAACCACGATAGCGATCTTATCATCAAACTCTTTTTTTACAACGGGCCAATTACCGACTGCCAAAGCCTGAGGTTTTTCACCAGGAAGATTTGAGTATATCTCATCTGTAATAAACGGCATAAAAGGCGAAAGTAGTAAAAGCGACTGCTTTAAGCAATATAATAGGCATTCCTTGGTATTCTTGTCATCTATTGAGAACTTCGCTATCTCAACATACCAGTCGCAAAACTTGTGCCAAAAGAAATCATACGCTACATTTAGCGCCTCATTGAATTTAAGCGAATCAATGGACTTTGTGACTTTTTTTATGGCATCGTTAAGGCTGGCCAAGATCCAGGCATCCTGCGTTTTTAAATTATTAATGTCAATTTCAGCTCCGATAGGACCGTCTTTTATATTCATCATTATAAAACGCGACGCGTTCCAGATCTTATTCGCGAAGTTCCTGCCCTGCTCAAACCTCTCAGCGGATAAATAAATGTCTGAGCCGCTGGCAGCAGTACTTATAAGGCTGAACCTTAGAGCATCTGTTCCATACTGTTCTATGATCTTTAAAGGGTCAATGCTGTTGCCCAAAGACTTAGACATCTTCTTGCCTTCTTCATCACGAACTGTACCATGTATATAAACATTACTGAAAGGCTTCTCGCCCATAAACTCATAGCCTGCCATTATCATGCGCGCGACCCAAAAGAAAATTATCTCAGGCGCCGTGACTAAGACTGATGTCGGATAGAAGTACTTTAATTCTTTTTTCTTTTCTTCCGTCTTCTGTCTTCCGTCTTCTGTCTTCTGTTCTCCAAACGGCCATCCGAACGTCGCGAAAGGCCACAACCATGATGAAAACCAAGTATCCAACACATCAGGGTCCTGCTCTAGGTCCGTATTTCCACAATGAGGGCATTTATCAGGCTTGACCCGAGAAACGATCACACCATTACCTTCATTTTGTTCCCCGCTTAAACATACTTTACAATAGTAGACGGGGAGCCTATGTCCCCACCATATTTGGCGCGAAATACACCAATCCCTTATATTCTCCATCCAATTCAGATATACCTTTGTCCAGCGTTTTGGCGTGAATTTTATCGTCCCATTTTTAACCGCTTCCAATGCGGGTTTGGAAAGAGGTTTCATTTTGACGAACCACTGTTTGGAAAGATATGGTTCAACAATAGTATGACAACGGTAACAATGCCCCACAGCGTGCCTGTGCTCTTCTATCTTTACAAGTAGATTCCGCTCTTTCAAATCCTCTAAAATAGCCTTTCTGGCCTCAAAGCGATCCATGCCTTCATATTTTCCGGCATTAGAATTTAAGACAGCATTAGGATGCATGATATTAATGAACTCCAGATCGTGCTCTTTTCCCATGGCATAATCATTAGTATCATGGGCAGGAGTTACCTTGACCGCGCCTGTGCCGAATTCCTTGTCTATTGACCTATCAGCTATAATATTTATTTCCCGCTCAACAAGCGGCAAAATCAACGTCTTGCCTATCAATCCCTTATACCTTTTATCCGAGGGGTTAACAGCCACCGCCGTATCGCCCAACATGGTCTCAGGCCTTGTTGTAGCCACAATTATATAGTTGATGGACGATGGACGATGGACGATGGACGATTTTAATCTTTTTTCTGGCGGCGTGGCGGCCTGGCGGCCTGGTGACACTTTTATTGGGTACTTTATGTAATACAGTTTCCCAGCTAGATCTTTGCGCGGCGCTTCTTCATCGGCAAGAGCTGTCTGGCAACGCGGGCACCAGTTAATGATATAATCTCCCTGATAGATCAGGCCCTTCTCATACAAACGGACGAAGACTTCTTTTACAGCTTCGGAATAACCCTCGTCCATGGTGAAACGTTCTCTGGGCCAATCACACGTAGCTCCCAGTTTCTTAAGCTGGTGAATAATAGTAGAGCCATAACTATTCTTCCAGTCCCAAACGCGCTCTAAAAATTTTTCACGGCCTAAGTCCTGGCGCTTCAAACCATCTTTAGCGATCTGACGCTCTACAACATTCTGCGTGGCAATACCGGCGTGGTCCGTACCTGGCATCCACAAAGCCTCGTAGCCCTGCATCCTTTTAACGCGAATAAGGATATCCTGAATAGTATTGTTAAGGGCGTGACCCATGTGAAGGATACCCGTCACATTAGGCGGAGGGATCACAATGGTAAAAGGTTTTTTATCTTTAGTAACAACGGCATGGAACAAAGGAACGCTCTGCCAGAATTCAAACCACTTCTTTTCTATCGCCTTTGGATCGTATTGGGAAGGAAGTTCCTGAGGCATTATTTGTTAGCATCCTTGAGCAATTTATATTCCATACTGTCCACCAGCGCCTGCCAGGAGGCCTCTATGATATTGCCGGAAACACCTACCGTTGTCCAGGTATCACGCTCATCCTGCGACTGTATCAATACCCTGACCTTAGCTGCTGTGCCTTCTTTAGCGCCTAAAACCCTGACCTTAAAATCTGAAAGGTGCATCTTTGAAACAGCAGGGTAAAAACCTTTTAACGCTTTGCGAAGCGCGTTATCAAGCGCGTTAACAGGGCCATCGCCTTCGCTAGACGTGTGCTCCCGGACATCGCCTACTTTTAGTTTGATCATTGCTTCAGAATAAAGCTTACCATTATCGCGTTTTTCAACTATTACACGGAAACCTTCAAGCACAAAAAACTTTTTATATGTCTTTAAGGCCTTTTTGATAAGAATCTCAAAACTGGCATCAGCCGATTCAAATTGATAACCTTCGTTCTCAAGATCCTGTAAAAGTTTTAAGACTTTTTTGGCTTCCGGAGAATCTTTTTTGATGTCAAGATGAAGTTCTTCTGCCTTTGTTAATATGGGCGACTTACCGGCAAGCTCTGAAACTAATGCCCTTCGTTGATTTCCTACCAAAGACGGATCTACGTGTTCGTAGCTCTTTGTATTCTTTAGAATGGCGTTAATGTGCATGCCGGCCTTATGGGCAAACGCGGACTTTCCGACAAAAGGCTGGTTCTCGGCTTGTTTCATATTGCTTATCTCACTGACAAAACGAGAGACTTCAGTCAACTCTTTGAGCCGCTCATCGCTTATGCAATCAATTTTAAGTTTTAATTTCAGGATCCCGATAATAGGGATAAGATCCGCGTTGCCGCAACGTTCGCCATAACCGTTCATGGTCCCTTGAACCTGCATACAACCGGATTGGACCGCGGCGATAGAGTTAGCAACAGCCAGGCCCAGATCGTTATGCGTGTGGATACCAAGAGCTATCTTAATGTTAGGCCTGACTTGCTTGATAATATCCACGATCTGCGACGTCAAAGTGCCCCCGTTCGTATCGCAAAGACAAATGAGCCTGGCTCCGCTTTCCTCTGCCTCCTGTAAAGTCTTCAGCGCGTATTCGGGATTCGCCTTATACGCGTCAAAAAAATGCTCAGCGTCATATATAACTTCCATCCCCTCGCTAACAAGGTAGCTGACAGAATCTCTGATCATTTCTAAGTTTTCCTGTAGGCTCACTTTAAGGACATCTCTGACATGCATATCCCATGTCTTTCCAAATATAGCCGCGGTAGCAGCTCCAGATTCAACAAGGCTTTTTAAGCCATTGTCGTCTTTAGCGGCTATCTTAACCTTACGTGTTGAACCGAAAGCTACAAGTTTCGCGTTCTTTAAAGGACATTTTTTAAGATCGTTGAAAAACGATTTATCTTTGGGATTAGAACCGGGATAGCCGCCTTCAATATAACACATCCCCAGATCATCCAATTTTCTCGCTATGCGGATCTTATCAAAGACAGAATAAGAAATACCTTCAGTCTGCGAACCGTCGCGCAATGTTGTGTCATATAATTCAATTTTATTCATTTTTAACCTCTTTGTATTTACCCCGATAGAGAGTGAAGTTCTCTGGCAGGGTTAACTATTCGCCCAGCCCGAATTTAGCGTGGATAGACTTGACCGCCTTTTCCGAGTTTTTCTTGTTGATAATACAAGATATACTGATCTCAGACGTGGTGATCATGTCTATATTGATCTTCTTCTCGGCCAAGGCTTCAAACATCTTGGATGCAACACCCGTGTGCGTCTTCATACCAACGCCTACGATAGAAACGCGGGCTATGTCTTTGTCTTCAATGACCCTGCCGCCCTTGATCTTTTTTGTAAACTTCTGCATAAGGCTTTTGGTCTTGCATAAGTCACCTATAGGAACAGTGAAAGAAACGTCCGTGGAGCCTGTACGGCTGACGTTTTGTACTATTGTGTCTACGCTTATACCATTTTTAGAGATCTCCTTAAAAAGTTTCGCGGCTATTCCCGGCTTATCGGGCACATCACAGACCGTTATCTTTGCCTCATTTTTATTTAAAGTAACGCCGCTGACAACGAAATCTTCCATTTTATCCGCCTCCTTTAAAATAAGCGTGCCCTCCGCGTTGTTAAAGCTTGAACGCACATGAATGGGTATATCAAATTTCTTGGCGACCTCAATAGAACGAGCCTGCATTACCTGAGCTCCCAAAGAAGCCATCTCCAGCATCTCATCATAAGTTATCTGTTTCAATTTCTTAGCGCTCCGGACTATCTTGGGATCAGTAGTATAAACTCCACCAACGTCGGTATATATCTCACAGGCCTTTGCGCCCAATGCCTTTGCCAAAGCAACCGCGGTAAGATCAGAACCGCCTCTGCCTAATGTTGTTATCTCATGGTCCTGCGTAACTCCCTGAAAACCAGCCACAATGACGATCTTTGCCTTACCTAATTCCTCCCTTATCCGCTCAGCGCTTATATCCAGGATCTTTGCTTTTGTATGGGTCTTATCTGTTTTTATACCCACCTGGCCGCCCGTAAAAGAAATGGCGCCAAACCCTAATTTTTCAATAGCCATGGCTAAAAGAGCGCAGGATATCTGTTCTCCTGTTGAAAGAAGCATATCCATCTCGCGCGCCGAAGGTGTATCAGTTATCTTGCCGGCCAGGCATATCAACTCATCCGTAGTATCGCCAAGGGCAGAAACGACCACAGCAAGCCTCCAGCCCTTTTTCCTATAGGATACGACGCGTTTCGCTACTTTTTTAATACGTTCCACGTTTGCTACAGAACTGCCGCCAAATTTTTGTACTAAGATCTTCATCTCAGCAAAACCTCCATCAATTGATGCCCCTCAAAAAAAGTTTCGCTCTTTTTCGCTTCGGCTTCGCTAAAGGCGTTAAAACCATTATGAGCTATGCCTTGCCCCATCATTGCCACACATATCTTAGCAGCTGTATGTTTACGCAACTCTATAGGTGTCGCGTGATCAGGTAAGATCATCAGCCTAAGATCTTTTCTGTCTTTAAAATGTTCCAGTATCGTGCCTACAACGTACTTATCAAAACGTTCTATAGTGGCTATTTTCATTCTGAGATCACCATTATGGCCCGCTTCATCAGGCGCCTCAACATGAATGAACAAAAAATCTTTTGTCTCAAGAGCGCGGACACCGGCCTTGGCCTTACCAAGATAATCTGTGTCATAATAACCGGTCGCGCCTTCAACATTGATCACATCAAGGCCGGCGAGTTTCCCTATGCCCTTGATCAAATCTACGGCAGAGATCACAGCGCCCGTCAAGGCGAACTTTTCCTTGAAAGACGGCAGGAACGGTTTTTGCCCCTGGCCCCAAAGCCATATCATATTAGCCGGATTCTCTCCCAGGTCAACCCTCACCTTATTTATCTCCTGCAAAGGCAATATCTCCCTTGACCTCTTCATAAGTTCAAGAGGCACAAGGGCCCCCTTGCCCTTTGGCAGAAATCTTTTTATAGGTTGATTAAGGATGTCATGCGGCGGCACGCACAAGACGCCGCCTAAGTCCTCCACATTAAGCCCCCTTAAAACAAGAATATGCCTATAGCTGACGCCAGGGTAAAACTTGATCAGATCCGTTCCCAAACTAGAATTTAGTTCGCTTATGAACACAGCTGCTTCTTTAGAGGATATATGGCCAGCGCTGTAATCGGCCATTTTTTCATCTGAAACTGTGACCAGATTACATCGAAAAGCTATCGCGTCCTTTGGAAGGTCAACACCCATATAGGCGGCTTCCAAAGGCGCCCTGCCTGTATAATATTTCTGTGGATCATAACCCATGATGGACAAATTTGCCACATCTGAAGCCGGAGATAAGCCTGGAGGTATAGTGACGGCTTGCGCCAGAAGGCCCTTTTGCACAACGCTATCCATATAAGGGGTCTGCGCGACCTCAAGCGGCGTCTTCCCGCCCAACTGCTCTAAAGGCAGGTCTGCCATCCCATCAGGTACTAAAACGATGTATTTCATCGATCTTGCAAAGTTTTAAACAACTCCCGGGCCAAGTCTTTTTTTGAACGCGCCCTTGCAAAAATATTTTGCGCACCAAGAATAAACCCTTTGTAATGTCCGCTTTGAAAAGTGTTGGCAACAACCAGATCAGCCTTAGACTTTTTCATAGCTTCCAGCGAACGCTTTAACAATACAGGGTCGCTAACGTTAGACTCTAATTTAAACATAACTAAAAAAGCTTTTGGGTTAAGCTTCCGCATAAGATCAATGATCTTTGGCGCGCGCGATAGTTTCAACACAAACTCAGGTTTTGAGGATGATATCTTACCTAAAACAGTATCAGCCAAATAATCACTCACAGCGGCAGCGTGCAATATAAGATCATAGCTATTACGTTTCAGCCGCTCTTTTATAAGTTCAAACAGGTCATTAAAAAATCTAAATCTGTTTATGGTGATGCCATGGCCTGGATCAACGCAACCCACTGGGCCTAATAAAAGCTCAACCTTCATACCTAACGACTTAGCGCGTTTGGCCAAGAGCATGCCCAGCTCTCCGCTTGACACATTGCTTAAAACACGGACATCATCAATAGGCGCCCAGGTAGGCCCCGCGGTAATGAGAACTCGTTTATTTTTCAGCAAATTTTTCATAAAACCGCGAACCCATCTATTTAATGCCTATTTCTTTTAATATCAGTTTTAATTCGGGCTTTAAGATCTTAGGCCTTTTTACGGAGGCTATCGCTCTATCAGGGTCTTTTAAACCATGCCCTGTGAGTATACAGACAATCCTGCCTGTTTTTTTAAAATAACCTTTCTTCGCCAATTTTAGGACACCTGCCACACTTGCAGCTGACGCAGGCTCCACAAAAACACCATCTTTTATCGCTAATAGTTTATAGGCTGCCAATATTTCTTTATCCGTGACTGAATCTATAAGCCCGCCTGATTCATCACGCGCCTCTGATGCTTTCTGCCAACTGGCAGGATTGCCTATTTTTATAGCTGTTGCTATTGTCTTAGGATCAATAACTGGTTTTCCCTTGACAATAGGGGCAGCGCCTGCAGCCTGAAATCCCAGCATCTTCGGCAAGCTAGCGGTCAAGCCGGCCTCTTTATATTCCTTATACCCTTTCCAATACGCGGTGATATTACCCGCGTTACCTACAGGTATGGCGTGATATTCCGGAGCGCTGCCTAAGCAGTCGCAAATTTCAAAAGCGCCAGTTTTCTGGCCTTCTATACGATAAGGATTAAGAGAATTGACCAAGGTAATGGGAAATTTTTCAGTGATCTCCCTTGCCAAAGTGAGCGCTTCATCAAAATTACCTTTAATAGCCAATACTTTCGCGCCATGAATAAGCGCCTGCGCTAACTTACCCAATGCTATAGCGCCTGATGGTATCAAAACGACACATTTTAAACCAGCGCGCGCCGAATAAGCAGCCGCTGAGGCTGACGTATTACCTGTTGAAGCGCACATCACAACCTTAGACCCATCCTCCTTAGCCTTTGAAATAGCCATGGTCATGCCACGGTCTTTAAAAGAACCTGTCGGATTCAAGCCTTCGTATTTTAAATAAACATCACAGCGCGTCATTTCGCTTAAAAAACCAGAACGTATCAAAGGCGTATTGCCCTCTTTCAAAGACACGATAGGCGTCTTTGAAGAAACAGGTAAAAATTTAGAGTATTTTTCTATCAAACCGTTATAAGGCACTTAATTGTCCTCCATGCGGATCTTAACAGTTCTTCCTTTAATAATAGCAAGCCTGTCAATATCTTCCAGGGCGCGCCGAAGATCTTTCTCGCAAGCATGATGCGTGATCATGACAACAGGAACAAATTTGACACGCCTGCGCTCTTTTTGGCTGACTTGAGCTATCCCAATATGATGTTTCCCAAGAATGCCTCCGATCTTAGCCAATATGCCGGGTTTATCAATAGCCATGAAACGCAGATAATAACGGCTCACAATGTCATCCATTTTCTTAACTCTCTTTATTCTAGGGCCAGCAGGCCGCTTAAAAGAAGAAAAAGCGGTTGTTGCTCTTCCTAGATCAACTAGGTCACTTATGACGGCCGAGGCTGTAGGCAACTGGCCTGCCCCTCTACCGTAAAAAAGCATATTACCCACGAGGTCACCCTGAAGAAGGACAGCGTTAAAGACTCCATTGACCGCTGATAGCATATGGCCCTTAGGTAAAAGCGTAGGATGTACCCTGGCCTCAAGTTCATCGCCAACCTTCTTAGCAATAGCCAAAGGCTTAATGACCAGGCCCATCTCATCCGCGTATTTTATATCTAAATGGGATATATCTGAAATACCTTCACAAAACACATCGTCTAAGGGTATTAGTTTAGAGAACAGAAGAAAACACAGGATCACCAACTTATGGCTCGCGTCAATGCCTTCTACGTCAAAACGCGGATTTCTCTCAGCGTAGCCTTTTTTCTTAGCCCGGCTTAAAGCCTCCGAAAAACTTAAGTTATCCTGGGCCATTTTTGTCAAAAGATAATTAGAGGTCCCGTTAATAATGCCAAAAAGAGAATCAACTTTATTTGATACCAGCCCCTCGCGCAACGATTTTATAATAGGTATCCCTCCGCACACAGAGGCTTCAAACTTCATCTGCATGCCAGCCCTCCTGGCTGCTTTCAGAATATCAGCTAGGTCAGTTGCCAAAAGCGCCTTATTAGCGGTCACCGCGTGTTTTTTATTCTTGAGAGCCTGTAAGATGATCTCTCTGGCCGGGTGATGGCCTCCGATCAATTCAACAACCACATCTATCTTTTCATTCTTGATAATATCCTGAGGATTTGTTGTAAAAAGAGTTGGAGGTAGTTTAAGCCTTTGGGCGCTGGAACTCCTGACATCGCACGCGAGCACTAAATGCAGGTCCACACCGCTGCGCTCCTGTATAAGGCGGCGCCTTTCTCTTAAAATTTTAACGACCCCGGAGCCAATGGTCCCCAAACCTACTATGCCGATATTAACCTTTTTCACTTTGATCTCGCTTTCTCTAAGATCTTAACAAGTCTTTGCGACGGCTTACTAATACTTAAAATCATCGCCCTCTTCTTCTTTAACGCGTTTGAAAAAATCACAGGTAACGCAGGTTAATAATTTAGCGGCCCAAGTCCCCTCGACCTTCCCGCCACAAAATGTGCCTGCTAATTTCCAACAATATCTACCGCCCTTTTTACCTTTATTAATACCCTCACTAGGATCGTTGGTTGCCTACGGACAGACACCCAGCTCATTGACTTTAGCTCCCCCGGGCTCGCGCCCGCACTTCTTAAATTCCCAGCAATTTATTTTCATTATACCTCCCGTTAATTTTTCATTATCGGAAAACATCATTGTTGTCGGCACTTGTTCGGCCTACGTTGCTCTGCCGCAACGTTTAACGGCCTCTCAAGTACTCGACTGATTTTTCACTAGTCGTGAAAAATCAGTCGGGGAGAGCGGGTTCGAACCGCTGACCCCTTGAACCCCATTCAAGTGCGCTACCAGCTGCGCTACTCCCCGTCTAATAATTTAAATTTGTTCAGCCTTCTTTTCTCTTCGCATTAATCTTTTTACTGCTATCAGTGAAGGCCGGCGTTTAAAAAGAACATTATATATTTCATTAGTTATAGGCAGATCAACATGCAATTTTTTACCTAACATATAAGCCGATTTTGTCGTAGATACACCCTCAGCTACCATCTTCATCTTAGCTATAACCTTGCTTAGCGGATGGCCTTCTCCTATTTTTTGGCCCACGAAATGGTTCCGGCTTAAAGGATTAAAACATGTTGTAACCAGATCCCCTAATCCTGTTATACCGAAAAACGTCTCTTTCTTGCCCCCCATACGCACGCCTAACCTTGCTATTTCAGCAAGGCCGCGTGACAAAATAGCCGCTTTAGTATTTGTGCCAAATTTCAGGCCGTCAGAGACGCCGCACGCGATAGCAATAATATTCTTAATACTCCCACCGACCTCAACCCCTATAACGTCAGGGTTAGCGTATATCCTAAAAAATGGCGTCATAAATAGATCCTGGAGCGCCAGCATAAGCCGCTTGTTTCCGGATGCCACAACAGCCGCTGTTGGTATCTTACGGGCCAATTCCAGGGCTATCGTGGGCCCGGAAAGAACTGCTACGCCGGGACTATGCCAAAGTTCCTTAACAACCTCAGACATCCGAAAGAGTGTTCCGTTTTCAATACCTTTGACCACGCTGACTACAGGCGCTGACTTTAAATAATATTTTTTGCCCTTTAATAGGACCTGGCGTAAATACAAAGATGGTACAGCTAAAACGACCAGATCGCAGGAAAGCGCTTCCTTTAGATCAGAAGTTATCCTTATGCCTCTGGGTATCTTAATACCTTTTAAAAAATTAATATTATGGCGGCTTTCATCTAAAATTTTAGCATAATCGTCAAAAACGCTCCAAAGCGTTATATTCATACCTTTGTTGTAAAGAAGGATAGCGAGTGTTGTCCCCCAACCGCCATCGCCCAATATAGAAATTCTTTTAAAACAGCTCATTTTAATAAGCGCATTACCCTTTCATTTTTAATCAGTTACGGTATAAATTACATTCTATTTTACAATACAGCTCAATAGGTGTCAAGAAACCAATTCCCTGATCTCTTGCAAATGAAGAAGAGCTTCATCTTCACCTCGCTTGATCAGATCCTTCGCTTTTTCAAAATCAGCCCAGGATACAGACGTCATATCAGGATGGAGAATAACATCTGAAATGTCTAAACCGCTAACCTGAGCCAACCGGTATTCAATGGATTGAACGCTTGACACTATCACATCAAAAATATTGGGCCTTTCCAAACCGCCCCTGTTATTCTGGCCCGCGGTGCGCTCAATATCGTCAGGACTAGGCAAAACATTGACTGAGATTATCATTTTCGCTCCGGATCCAACAAGAACATCAGTAGGAAGCGGATCAAGAATACTACCGTCTATATAATAATGGCCGGCTATCTCATAAGGGATGAACACGCCAGGCAGTGAAATGCTTGCCATAACCGCGTCAACAAGCGAGCCGCTATCAAAAACAACCTGTTTCATGCTTATACAGTCGCTTGCGACAGCTTTAAAAGGCCGCTTGATATCGCGAAAAGTCAAATTGCCAATGTATTTATTTAAAAAATTATGCACGTGCCTGCCATGAATAAGCCCATGCGCCGAAAAGCAAGGTCATCTATACCAAAAAGATATTTTTTATCCTTATTTTTAAGGATCATGTTCTCCACTTCGCTGGTTGTAAAACCCGCGCACCATAATGTTCCTATAAGCGCGCCCATGCTGGAACCGCAGACTATATCAATAGGTACCCCTTTTTTTCCAATAC
>Ga0065182_1000340_pt1 | contig 20168 bp, 21 predicted proteins | sample CryGey02umfilter_2_FD_59208 | JGI IMG/M metagenome (GOLD analysis project Ga0065182, IMG submission 59208) | Groundwater microbial communities from aquifer in Utah, USA - Crystal Geyser 4/10/14 0.2 um filter (version 2) (version 2) | ecosystem: Environmental > Aquatic > Deep subsurface >...
ATTTTTTTATCCTTAACTAACTCAGCAATATGTTCAATTAACTCTGCTTTGTTAACTTGGTAGGGAATCTCTTTAACAATTATTTTATCTTCTACAACTTCACAAATAGACTTTATAGTTACTTTTCCTCTTCCTGTAGCATAAGCATGTAACAATCCGGTTCCACAAGCAACTTCTCCTCCGGTAGGAAAATCTGGACCCGGAACAATTTGCATTAATTCCTCAACTCCTATCTCCGGGTTATCTATGGTAGCAATTACTGCTCGAGAAATTTCTGCCAAGTTATGAGGGGGGATATTTGTAGCCATGCCCACTGCGATTCCAGATGATCCATTAACTAAAAGGTTGGGTAGTTTTGTAGGTATGATTACTGGCTCTTTAAGAGATCCATCAAAGTTATCTTTGAAATCAACAGTGTTTTTTTCGATGTCTTTCAGCAAAGATTCTGCCAATTTGTTCAATTTTGCTTCAGTATAACGCATAGCTGCTGCCCTATCGCCATCAATGGAACCAAAGTTACCTTGTCCCTTAATTAATGGATACCTCAAAGAAAACTCTTGTGCCATCCTTACTAAAGAATCGTAAACGGCTGAATCACCATGAGGATGATACTTACCCAAAACTTCCCCTACAATTCTTGCTGATTTCTTGAATGATTTGTTGTGAAACATACCCATGTCATACATGGCATAAAGAATTCTTCGGTGTACTGGTTTAAGCCCATCTCTCACATCTGGTAGTGCTCTTCCCACAATTACAGACATTGCATACGTAACGTATGCCGTTTTCATTTCTTCTTCAATTAACTTGTGAATAATTGTGCTCTTTTCTTGAGGAGTTTCTTCCATTTTATAAAAATTATATTAATTAATCAAACTATTATTTTGTCGTCGATAAAACAACAGAATATAGAGAGAACTTTCCTTTATAAAGGTTGTGGTTAATCTCACAATCATTTACATTAGTTACATTATTTAACATTATTTAAGACTATTCAATATTATGCAAATCTTTCATGGCTTTATCGATTTCAGACTTGCCAACCTTCTCTTTCTTATCTAACTCAATTAATCGTTCTACTTCATCAGCTTCTTTATCGACATTTTCTGCTTCTCTAAGTAAATCTTCGGGGATTAGTTTTAAAAAGGCTTGTTTTGCCTCTTCACTAGGTAAATCAAAATACTCAAAAAACTTTTGTGTTAACTTAACCTTAAAAGTCCGACCAAACTTTTCCTTAGCAATATATCCTTGCTCTTCCAAAAGTCGCATGTGATCGTATGCTCCCCCTCCCCTTAATTTAATAATCTCCGATTGAACAATAGGATATCTCCAAGCAATTACTGCCAAGGTGTCCATTAATGGGCGATCTAATTCAGTAGAGGAAACTATGCTACTGACTAAAGGCAAGAATTGATCCTCAACAGTTAATTTCCATCCCAATTCTTTTTTAATAATCTTTAATGCATTTCCAGAAGAGGAATATAATGCCATTAATTTTTGCATAATCTGTTCCACCTCTTCTAAACTCAAAGAACATAAACTAGCAACTCTTTCTGTAGAAATTTCTTTGCCAACAGCAAAAAGTACAGCCTCAACTTTTTTCTCATTAATTTCCATCTGCGAATGTTAGTGTGTACAAACCTTCTTTTAAATTTATTCTTTTCTCATCAATTAACTTATCTAAAAAGTCTTCTAATTTTTCTTGTGTAACTCCGGTATACTTGCTAAGTTGTTCAGCCGTCATCGGTCCTTTAGCCAGGAGAATTAAAAGGTTGTTCTTAACAAGTTTGCTAGCATTGGCTCGCAAAGCATCATTTTCTAATTTCATTTGCTTAGCTATCATATCAACTTGGTGCAAACGACCTTGTAAGTTACTTAAAAAATGTGAAATGTCTTGGTCACTTAAAACAATTTCTGATGGTTCTAATATTTCAATGGAAGATGGCATGTATTCAAAGCAGAATGTAATTAGATCTTCAACAGTTTCAGTTTTTACTTCCAATTCTGTAAAGGTGGCCCACAATTCAGATTCTTCTTTTTTTTCTGCATCTACGTAGTCTTCATCAATAACAGTATATTTTTCATCCTGCTTCAGTTTTTTGATGTATCCTTGCAAGGAGTGTTCTACGTGTTCTTTTGGTTTACCTAAAACTTCAATTAATGCCCTAAAAACAATTTTTTTAACCATTATATTAAATAAAAAGACAGGGTTTTTAAGTGTTTCCAAAGCAGAAACAATATTAGAAACAATATTAACAAGAACACCAAACCAATTATTATTTTACAATTATATTTTTCGCCACAAGACAATTAACAATAAAATGAAGGTTGTAATTAAAACGTATGGAATTAACTCTTTTGCTTTGTCGGAACTAGATTGATAAACAACAAAACCTCCATTAAGCTTACTTTTGTTTAAGAATATTGGCAAATTATAATTTGCATCTTCATTTTTAACAAATAAACTAGGTGAAGATGAAGTTATTTCCTCTTTATTAAGATTTTTTGAAGCAATTTTATCTTCGTGTTTGATATATTCAACAGAATTTTTGCATACATCCTTATCAAAATCCTGTACCTTAATTTTTCTTTCTGCCTTTTCATCAAGACCCTCAACAATTAAATTGAATGCACCATCTTTTATCTTACCATCACAATTTGGGTTTATCAACAAAGGCAAAGTTAATTTGTATTTGGTATTTTTTTCCTGAAGGTTAAATTTTGTAACTTCACTAATTTTCTTGCCATCTTTTTCCAAATATGCTGAAAGAGAATATTTGCTAGTTGACCCCTTATATATTTCTACTTCCACTTTTATAACACCACCAAATTTGGCCACTAAAGGGGAAATTTTAACAATCTCAATAGAAGATTCTTCTGGTTTTTCAACTTGCTTTTCTGCTTCTACAATTGGTTTAGTGATTATCACCATTTTTTCAGCTAAATTATTATCTGAATTCAAATCCGCACATAAAGGATAAACTTTCGCTTTAAACAACAATACCCGATCTATTTCTTCAATTTTAGGAGTATAAGATTTTTGGTTTAAATTAAAAGTCGTGCTCTTAGTCTTAAAACTTTGGCCAAGAAGATCTTCTACCCAATATTCAATAGAATATGGATACTGCTCATCATTTAAGATATGATAATATTTAATTTTTTCTCCTTCTTGATAAATCATCCTTTCTGTTATAATACTAAGATTGATATCACAAGGAATTTCTGAAACGTTAACAACAGTTATATTTTTGCAGGCAACAATATTATTTACAAAATCAACAATTTTTCCGCACAAAGTATATTCTCCCGGATCAGATACAATTAATTTTCCGGTACTGGAGTAAGAAGAACAACCAACTTCTTTAACAAAGTTATCTGAATAGATTAATTTTCCAAAGGAACTAAGATTATATTCCACGCTAATCTCCTCTTTATTACTACAATTGTCTTTATTTTTGATGGTTATTTTGAAAAGTTTGTCGTAAAAATAATTGTGATAGATTGGTTCTCTTAGATAAACATCTAGAGATACAACACTAGAACCTACCTTTTCAATAACAACCCCTGTATTCTCTCTTCCGGGGGTACCATATAACTCTTTACTTTCTACCCAAGAAGAATTAACCAGTTCTAAAGAATGTCCGTTGCCATCACCACCATCCTGATCTGAATAATTAGCATGAAAAGAAAACGATCCATTACTAATAGTAATTTCTGCTCCGGTATTACTTAAACTAAATGCTTTGCTTTCCACAGCAGAAATATTTGACCCATAAAATTTTTGGAAACTATCATTGTCTGCATCAGTTCCATCAATAAGTTCATTAACAATAACTAAATATGCATAAGAATCAATCATCTGTGAATTCATTTTTTTGCCATTGATCGTGAAGCCACTAAAATTAAACTGATTTTCATCTGAGTTATACAATTCTACCCATTCTAAATCAGAATCTGCTCCCATCGTGGTAGAGGGATTATACATTATTTCAGAAATAATTAGTTCTGCATTAACAAAAGACGAACTAAATAATGAAATTATAAAAAACAAAAGGAAAAAACAAAATAATGGTTTATTCATCTAAGAAAGAAAGAGTTTAAGAATAAAAGTATTTCTATTTACCATTATATAATACTAAACAAAGTTTTTAAACGCGTTCCACATTAAAGACATAAAATGGGATGGATATTTGGAAAGAAAAAAGTTGTTCCAAGAGTGCCTTTTCCGGAAGGAAGGCCTTTTGATGAGAAATCATTGCAATTTCCTCAATTTGCATCTTCAGACAAAGTTATCCGACCGGAACAAGTAAAAGCTGCTGTTGGAGTTAACAAACAGATTGTACCTGAAGAAGAATATGCGGAAGATGAGCCAATGCAAATGCCTGATGTAAAATCAGCTCCTCGATTAAAAAGTCCTCTTTCACCTGCTCCTGCCGTGGACAATTCTTTTATTAAAATAGAAACTTATCGCAAGATTCTAGGAGAAGTGGAAGAGATGCGTAAAGGAATGGCTGATTTAAGAGAAGCAAGTAAAAATGTGGATTTATCAGAATATAACGAAGAAACCCATTTCATAAAAATGAGAAGAGCAACTAAAGCCGTTCATGATGGCTTACTACAAATAGACAAAACACTATTTAAGGGAGAATGAGGCCGTACGGCCCTTACCCAAAACCTATGGGGTGATTATAATGGAACAAATGCCTGTTTTCGTAAAGATAGATGAGTATGATGATGTGTTAAACACAATTAGAGCTATTCGGAAAAAAATTGAAGAAGCCAAATCAACATTATTAAAGATTAATGATCTTAAAAATGAAGAAGACCATCAAATTGAAATGTGGCAAAGTGCGTTAACCGAATTTGAAAAGAAAGTTGATTTCATTGATCATTCACTAAATGAACCAGAAAATTATTAATTTTAAGATGGCAAAGAAAAGCAAAAAGATGGTAACACCAAAAAAAAGCCTGGTTAAGAAACGCGTTGCAGTTAAAAGTAGAACTATAACCACCAAAGAAAAAGAACCAGAATACATGGTCCAAGTTAATGAACCAAAAAATGTAAGAAAAAACATTCTGGAATCTTTAAGAGAGATTATCATCTTTATGCAAAGTTATGAAAAGTTTAGACAGATCCAAGAAGAAAAAGTTACGACTTTTAACACTTTAAAGAATGATATCAAAGAACTTACTGGTCTTTTAGAAAATAAACTAAGAAGACACTTTCCAAAGGGTAAATTAAGTTTATCTTCTCCTCGGAGAGAAATTCCTAGGTTAACTGTTCCGATTAAAGAAACAGTTGAAGAACCGGAAGAAGAAATAGAAGTCAGTAGACCAGAACCAATTATGACTCGTAAACCAGTTATGTCTGAGCTAGACGAACTTGAATCTCAATTAAAGGATATTGAAGGACAATTAAGAAAAATTAGTTGATTCTTTCTTTTTCTAATTTTTAATTCATGTTTGTTGTGGTTTAATCATAAAAATTCTTAAAAAATTTAAAGAAAAAAAAAGAAAAAGTTAAGTGTTTAATTTAACCCTAACCAACTTAAGATTCTTTCCAACAAATTTTGCTGCTGGCGAAACTGTTGTTCTAAATCTAAACACTTACCGTTCATACAAGAATTTGTAGTACATTCGTAGTCATTCTGACAAAACTCACCAACATACTTTTGGTCAACTGTTTGTCCATCCCAACTACAATATACCCCACTACCGCGACCTTCAGGCATCAATTTAGTTCCAACAGGAAGACACTTGCCATTATATGAACAACCAGATGCACAATCTTCTTTGGAAGGTTTTTGCATACCGGTATTGTCTGTGTTTACAGGCCATTTGTTTTCATTATAGGCGGGTAAGATCACTGGTTGAGTTTGTTCTCCAACAACAAATAAATCTTTATTTCCTAATTCTGGATTACTATAAATGGTTTGAAATTCCTGACCATTAAAGTAAAGCAGCTCTTGGGAATGACTTCCATAGGTCTTGCTACACCCTTCTGTTAAATCACAAACTTGCACTTTTCCGTTAACATTCTTTCCATTAAATTTCAATGGAACTTCTGAAGGAAAATTGTTATTGTTAATTTTATCCGGGATTTGAGATATTGGATAAAAAGCAACAAACGCAACAGTCTCACCATCGTTAACACTCATCTCTGCATAATAAGACTGTCCTGGTGCTTGACCATTTGGTGAAACAATTATTGTATCTTCAAGCGTAGCGTATGTAGTGTCAACTAAAGACCACACACCATTACTTAACAAATACTTACCAACAATTCCACGAGCAGTTTTATCTTGACTTCTTGGAAAAACAAAATATTTTGCTGACATTGCTTGTTCCGTAACTACTTGTCCATTAGAGACTTGTAAAATCAGTTTATTGTTATTTTCATTAGTCTCACTAACTACGTTCATTGGATCTACATACAAAGTTGCTTCAACTTTATCATTAACAGTCATTCCAAAATAACTAAATCCCCAAGAGTAAAGTGTAGTACACCCATTTGCGGGAATAGATGGTGCATAAGTTAGGTCATTCGTTTTACCATTGGCAGTAAAACGAACTTTAACTCCACTTACATCTTTATTTCCTAAATTACAAACTTTTGCTTTAAATGAGGTCTGGTCATATTCCAGATTTGCAGCAGTAAGATCAACTTTAGTTTCTATTGCTGTTCCAGATGTAGAAGTTTTATCTTGGTAAGGAACACTCAAAGAATCCGCGCAAGCAGAACTTTCGCTACCTTGAAGATATTTGTCTACTTCCATCCAGTTAGTTTGGCAAACTCTCCCCTGACCGAAGTTCTTGTATGGGGGAGCGGTCCAGAGGAAAGTTTGCTTTTCTTCAGCGCCATTTTGAGCGCCAGTTAAAGTTTTGAAGCCTTCAAAGTAAACCATTTGACCTGGTTCAACAGTTAAGTTAGCTGAAGGATTAACATCATTTGATGTTTTAACAGTTTTGTAATCAATTACCTTGAAACCATTATTTGCTAACTTAACTGTGTACATATTCACATAAGCATTTGGTAAGTTCTTTGAAAGACTATAATCTTGGTGATCTGGATAATCATTTACACCTACACTAAAGATTACAGGATTACCCGTAACTGGTTCAGTTTCAGTAATTGGCTCAGTTGTAGTTGTACTTGTTTCTGCTTTAATGAACATTACGTCATCAATTTCTTCACCAGCTAAAGAATCCCCATAATCCAAACTAACTTTGTAAATAGGTTGTTGTGGTGCTTCTAAGCCAATGAAAGTTGTTACAGGATCTTTAATGTTAGAAAAAAGGATACTACCTAAGACTTGTCCATTCTGATTATAAGCAGTAACAGTTGCTTTAACTTGTTGTCCATTATTTAAACCATTACCCGCATAAAAACCAACAGCCTTCATCCCTTCTTTAAATTCTATAGTTAAAGGCACATTTGCGCTTGTTGCAGGAAATTTACCATCTGAAAAGATAGATACATCTCCAGAAGCGGTATCTTGATACCCTCTATTATATCCAGTTAAAACAATTGTTTTTGTTTTATCAGTATCTAAAAATTTTACTCCATATTGGTTCCAATATTGTGTACTTGGAGTTGTTGCATCTTCAAAATTAATTAACTGATAATCCTGATTAGTAAAGTAACTATTACTTACTTGTTTTAAAGTTACTTCAGCATTAACAGGAGCGACAGCTAATACCATCAACAAGATGGAAAATAAAGCTACGATTGTTTTTTTAAGTTTCATTTTTGTATTAACCTCCTTGGTCATGTCTGTTTAGAAGTTAAACAAATATTAAAAGGTTGAGTGGACAAACAATGTAAATAAAGACCAAAAATGTGCCCAAATGAATAAATGCACCTAATTTATTTCCCAAATCAATTAATTACCTAAAAAGAAGTCTGTTAATTTAATATCTACCCATTTTCCGCTTTTTTCAATTAAAATTATTTTTTTGGCTTCCAAAGATTGAAGGATTCTAGCCAACGTTGTTCGAGGGATTTTTGTGTCTCTACGAATCCTCGCTTGTGAAGCTTGATTCTGGTTAGCCATCAATATTTCTACTACTTTCTTTTCTTTCTCAGAAAGGATGTGCAAAAGAGCTTTAGTTTGTTTAGAGATTGCTTCTGTCTCTTTTTGTTCTTTTGTTTCTTTCAGTTCTTTAATTTCTTTCGATTCTTTTAATTTCTTTAATTCTGAGCTTTTATGTTCTTCGTGTTCAATCTCTTCTTTTTTACGATGTTTAAAAGATATCTGTTCTTTTCTTCCCTTTTCTTTTATACTCTTAAACATAATGAATCCAAAAATTAAAAGCATAAGCAAACCCACAATGGACAAAATCATAAATAAACTACTTTGGTTAGAAACTGGCTTTTCTAAAACTATTTCTACTTCTGAAATTTGCCCGGTAGTTATCACAACTTTAGAACTCCCGGCAGATACCTCCGTAGATGCGATTATGGTACATTCTCCAATCGGTACATTTTGAACAATAAAAAATCCAGTATTATCAGTAATAGTAGGAAATTGAACTGTAAAAGAAGAATGACATACAAAAGATAAGTGGGCTTTAGGAATTAAGTTGCCTGTCGCATCAACCACATTTCCTTGAATGTACCCAACAGGGAATACAAATATATCTCCCCCATTTGGAAAGCTAATTTTGCTTGAACCATAATAATCTAAGGTAGGAGTGTCAAGGTCATCCAATGTTGCTTCAACATTTTTATCACCAGAAATAGAAGGTATTTTTACTTGATTACTCCCTAATACTTCTTGATAAATGGCAGAATCTAATTTTAAAGTAAGTAAATAATTAGTAAAATCTGTTTTTTCAGGGGAGTTGAGATTTATTTCATTTTCCGCAAAAGCTGAGAAAGTAGCAAAAGTAATTAAAATTACACCAAACAAAAGTAACCCCTTTTTCATAAATATAGTCAAGTTTGCTCAATTTATAAATGTTTAGAAGAAAGTTTTATAAAAAAAGTCATAGATTTGATTCTTTACCGATTATGTGGGTGTGCCGGAGTGGTCAAACGGGCTGGACTCAAAAAAAATAATATCAAAATATTATTGATAAGTTATCCAGTAGCTTAGTGCTTACGCAGGTTCGAGCCCTGCCACCCACACTTTTTTTGTCTCTCAAAAGGTTTCTGCAAAAGTATATAAACGATAAAATTATTCTAAACCTATGACTATTGAAGTTTTTACCATGGGTGGATTTTCTGAAGTCGGAAAAAATTCTACTGCAATTAAGATTGATAATGAAGTGATTATCTTAGATATGGGACTTCAAATGGATAATTACATTAGATATACAGAAGATCGAGAAGACACTAGCGCAAAAACTTACTCTCAATTATTAAAAGTTGGAGCAGTACCAGATTATAAATATATTCAAAAGTGGCAAGATAAGGTTTTAGCGATAATCCCTAGCCATGCTCATCTGGACCATATTGGAGCAATTCCATTTGCCGCACCTTTATTTCCACAAGCACAGATTATCTGCACTCCTTATACTAACGAAGTGATTCAAAGTATTTTAAAAGATGATAGATTAGACATTCCCAACAAGATTATGACTGTTAATCTTAATTCCACCTACAAATTATCAGACCAAATATCCCTTGAATTCATAAATGCAACACATTCAATCCCTCATGCTGCCTTAGTAGTTATTCACACCCCTTACGGAAAAATTGTTTATGCCAATGATTACAAATTTGACCGCCAACCAACTTTAGGGAAGAAAACCAATTATGAAAGATTACAAGAGATTGGTAAAGAAGGTGTAATTCTATTAATTGCCGAATCATTATATGCAGATGAACATAAAAAGATGCCATCAGAATCTGTAGCTAAACAAATGCTTAAGGATGTTATGTTAGGTATAAATGTAGAAAGTAAAGGAATGGTAGTCTCAACTTTCTCTTCACATATCGCTAGATTAAAGAGTATTGTAGAAATGGGGAAAGCACTAAACAGAAAAATTGTTTTTCTGGGAAGATCCTTAGATAAGTATGTGCGTGCTGCTGAGAATGTTTCCTTAGTAAATTTTAAGGCTGATGCAGAAATAATCGGCTACAGAGATAAAGTAGAAAAACGATTAAGGCGAATTAGTAAAGAAGGAAAAGAGAAATATCTCATTGTTTGTACCGGGCACCAAGGAGAACCAAAAGCCATCCTTTCTGCCATGGCTAGAGAAGATTTACCATTCAAGTTTGAACAAGGCGACGTGGTGATTTTTAGCTGTTCTGTTATTCCGGTAGACCTAAACAGAGATAATCGTGATAAGTTAGAAAAACTTTTAAAATCAAAAAATGTGCGTATCTTTAGAGATGTACATGTTTCGGGACATGCTGCCAGAGAAGACCATCGTGATCTAATTGAAGTTTTAACTCCTAAATTAATTATTCCATCTCATGCTGGGAAAGATATGACTAGACATTTGCAAGATTTAGCCAAAGAAATGGGTTATATTGAAGGAGAAACCGTTCGCCTAATGGCTGATGGGAAAAGTATAACTTTAAATTAATTATTCTTAAAGCCACTACTTTATAACAACAAATTTTATAAACTGCAATAGGCAGTAGGTTTTAGGTGAGGGGGGTATTAAAAATGAAACTTGTTTTAGCTGAACCTAAATACTTTAAAGATAGTATTTCTATTATCTCAGAACTAGTCACAGAAGCAAAATTTAAAGTTAATAAAAATGGATTAGAATTAGTAGCGATGGACCCAGCCAATGTAGCTATGGTTATTTTCAGAATGTTGAGCAGCTGTTTTACAAAATATGAAGTTGATGAGGAAACTGAACTCTCAATTAATCTAAACAATTTAAAACAAATTCTTAAGAGAGCTAAAGGAGAAGATGTACTTACCTTAGAAACTACTGAAGACAATAAATTAAAGATTCAAATGAAAAGTAGCACTACTCGTTCGTTTTCAATCCCAACATTGGAAATAGAAGATAAAGAACAAAAAGTTCCGGAATTAGTTTTTCCAATTAGTGTGGAGATGGCTGCATCTCAACTTTCAGAGTCTATTGAAGATGTTAGTGTAGTTGCTGAGTCCGTTACATTTTTGGGAGATAAAAATCAGATATTAGTTAAGGCAGAAGGAGATTTATCGAAAGCATTTATTGAGATGAAATCTGATGAACATACTATAATCAAAACCGATTCAGATGATAAGTTTAAAGCTAAATTTTCATTGGAGTATCTCAAAAAAATGGTTTCTGGTGGGAAGTTAAGTGATAAAGTTTTAGTTTACTTTAACACGGACTATCCCTTAAAATTAGAATATAAGATTATTGATAGATTAGCATTAACCTTTATCTTAGCGCCAAGAGTAGATAACGATTAAAAATGCTTTATACGGAAGGAATTGTTTGGTATTTGTTTTTTTTAGATTCTTTAGTGTATGTTTTCATGACCTTTAGTAAAGGAAAACTGCATCAGAAATTAACCCATTGGTTATCTGGATACTTTCCTTTAAATCGTTTCTTTTCTTTATTTTACTTAATCTTAGTTATGTGGTTAGGCTTTGCTCTTTATAGGATGCAATTGTTAGGTTTTTATTTCAATTGAGAACAGCGAATTAAAAGCAAATTAAGTATATTCTGCAAAAGTAATATAAATCAGCCTATATTTTCTAAACTTAATGAAAAATAAACATGTGGGAATATTGATATTAGGAATGGCATTATTAATGTTTTTTATAGTAATGTCTTTCAATATGGCCTTAGAAGAGATTGTTAATGTTAGTTGTACCCATGGAATTGCTTGCCCTATGCATAGTACCTTAGAAACTCAAAAGGCAATCAGTTATGGTTTGATGAGTTTGTTATTCTTAGTGGGAGCATTTATTTTCTTCTTTATGAAAGAAGAAACAATCACAAAAGAAATTCACACAATTCATAAAGAGAAGAGTACAGAAATTACTTCTGATAAGAAAAAAGAAATTATCGAAAACGCCGATGAAGAAGAAAAGATGATATTAAATCTTTTATTGAATAATCAGGGGTCTGTTTATCAATCCGATGTAATTAAAGAAACTAAATTAACCAAAGTTAAGGTAACAAGGATCTTAGATAAATTAGAGGGAAAGGGAATTATCGAGAGGAAGCGGCGTGGAATGACTAATGTGATAATCTTAAAATGAACTACTTTTTCTTTGCCATTGATTAGTTCTTACTTAATGACTCTTGCTTAATTCCTACTTAATTTTTACAAGAACAAACAACTTCTGGATTTAAAAAGTATTCTTGGTTCTGCTTCAATAATTTTCCTTTCGTAACTAAAAATTCTAAAAGTTCAATAAAAGTAAAGGTCATTTTAGAACAATTAACAAATTGTGTGTTCTTTAAATTTAAACCCAACTTTTCAATAATACACCTTTCTAATTGTTGATAATTAAAATGATTTTGTTTAAATTCTCTAGTAATTAATTGTAATATTATTCCTGCTGGCATTGTTTGTGTCATTTTGTGCTTGAGATTAGAAAAAATATAAAAACCCATCGTATTGAAACTAGTTTCACCACCTTACTTATAAGTTGTTTCAATTCTTAGATACTCATGAATACACAAACAATACTTAGATTGGGACTTGTCTTGGCACTAGTTTTAGTAATAGGTTGTTCAGACAATACTAAAAACGATGTTAATTTGACTGGTGCTATTACTGCGCCAAGCAATACTATTGACACTGATATTGACACTTATCAACAAGAAGAATTTAATGATATCAAAATCCCCTTGACAGAGATATCAACCACTCTAAAAAAATTTGAGTACAATGTTGGAAGTACCATCGTAAGATATTTTGTGGTTAAGGACAAAAATGGTGAAATCAAAACAGCATTTGATGCCTGCGACGTTTGTGGTGGTTACAAAGGTTATAGACAAGAGGATAGAGATGTGATCTGTAATAATTGTGGAAAGGTATTCAGTATTGAAGGTTTAGGGACAAAAAATAAAGGATATGGGTGTTGGCCCAGTTATTTAAGTCATACTATTATGGGAGAGAATATCGTAATTAAGACGGCAGAATTAGAACAGGGGGCATTTCGCTTTGTTTAATAATACATTGAAAGAAAAATAAAATGGTATATTCATGTGGATTTTGGAATTATGGAGGTAATTACACGATGATATTTGTAGCAATATTTGGGATATTATTCAGTTTTGCAATTATATGGATAGTAATAAGATTAATTAATAATGGAACTTTAAGTCATTTAAACCAAGATTTTTTGGGAATTGAAAAAAATAAACCCATTGAAGTCTTAAAAGAGAGATATGTTAAAGGAGAGATTACAAAAAAGCAATTTCAAGGAATGAAAAAAGAATTAGAAAAATAATAAGAGGTAAAAAAATGACACATTTTGAAGAGGAAGATCGTTCAGTGGAACATCAAGATAAGTCCAAATATCATGATGAAAGCAAAGATAGTTGCAAAAAAGGACTAAATGGATTTCAAAAATTCTTAGCAATGGCAATAATTGTGCAAACTATCCTATTGTTGTTTGTAGCAATAAAGATATCGGGATTATCTGCAATCAATAACGATGCTAACACTCTTGTCCCAAATGAAAACTTGCCAGATGATGTTCCAACAAATAATCCCAGTTTAAATTTAGATATCCTAATTGATGATGATGATTTTGAAGGTAATAAAGATGCCCCGGTGACAATTGTCGAATTTAGTGATTATGAATGTCCTTTTTGCGAAAAGTTTTATCGAGAAACCCTAGAGCAAATCAGATTAAAGTATATTGAAACAGGAAAAGTTAAACTTGTTTATAGAGACTTCCCATTAGGATTTCATCCTCAAGCACAAAAAGCTGCAGAAGCTGCCGAATGTGCAGGAGAACAAGACCAGTATTACCAAATGCATGACTTACTTTTTGAAAGGGGAGTTGTTGGAGGATCAAGCACTTTCAAGGAATATGCACAAGATATTGGGTTAGATACTGCAAAATTTGCAGCTTGTCTTGATTCTGGACAGATGGCACAAGAAGTTAAAAAAGATGCTTCTGCAGGACAACAATTGGGAGTATCTGGAACACCATCATTTTTTGTTAACGGAAAACAATTAGTTGGTGCACAACCATTTTCAGTATTCCAACAAGCCATTGAAGCAGAGTTAAACAAATAAAATATTATGATAAGATGCAATAAACCCAACTGAGAGATAAAAAATGAAAAAAATAACCTTAAAAGTTAAAGGCATGCATTGCCAAAGTTGCGCTACTTTAATTGAAGACGCGTTAGAAGATTTAGGCGTTAAAGGTAAAGTGGATAGCAAAAAAGAAACTGCAGTGATAGTGTTTGATGAAAAAAAAGTTAGTGAAGAAAAAATAAAAAAAACCATTATTAAAGAGGGGTACAATGTAGAATGAATCAACAAAAACAACAGAACATTTTGAAATTTATTTTTCTTCTTTCTATTTTGGGGATTATGGTTTCAGGGTACTTGACGTTTATCCATTATTCTGTTGTTAATAGCCCTTGTGATTTCAGTAAAACATTTCAATGCACTTTGGTTAGTCAAAGTAAATATGCAGAGTTTTTTGGCATTCCTGTAGCTTTGATTGGATTAGCTGGATATGCTATTTTAGGATTAATTAGTGGAATAACTTTATGGATAACAAAAAACAATCTTAATTTTAAAGTTGCCTTCTTAAGATATATGTTCAGATATAAAACTATCTTTTATACTTCACTTATTGCTACCGGCATTTCATTATATTTAACCTATGCAGAATTCTTCTTGATTAACGCATTATGTATCTTTTGTTTAATATCACAGCTTATTGTTATCATAATTGCTACCCTTAGTTATGTTATTACAACTAAAGATTCAAACAAAAACGGAGGACTTTTATCATGTCAATGATTAAAGATAAATTTAAAGCTACAGGAATGGTCTGTGATAGTTGTGAGAAAATTATTGCTAAAGCTGTCTTGAAATTACCAGGAGTAAAAAGTGTAGATGTAGATTATGTTACTGAGAAAGTGGAAGTCAGTTATGACTCTGAAACAATTTCTAAATCAAAAATTAGAGAAGCAATAGAAGAAAAGGGATATGTCTGCAAAGAAGATAATCAACCAACTTATACTCCTGTTGGGTACACAAATAATCAAAAAATTGTAAACAACCAAGAGAATAAAAAACAAGGATGGTTAGGTTGGACCTTCGCTGCGTTGGGTTTTTTGCTGTTTATCTATTTTGCTTGGCAATTATACGGAAGAATAGAACTTCCACAACTTACCCAAAATATGGGATATGGGTTATTATTTGTAGTAGGGTTACTTACTGGGTTCCATTGTGTTGGAATGTGTGGTGGATTTGTCGTTTCTTATACTACTAAAGGAGCAAGAGAAGGAAAGAAAGCATACAAATTACACGCATCATATGGAATTGGAAAAACCATTTCATATACTATTATGGGATCAATATTTGGTTTAATAGGAAGTATTGTTGCCTTTACTCCATTTATGCGGGGATTTGCCGGGATTATTGCTGGATTATTCTTGGTGATATATGGATTAAAAATGCTAAATATCTTTCCGGCATTAAGAAAATTTAGAATAAAAATACCTACATTCATCAACAAATTTGTAAAGAAAGAAGAAAAAGAAAACAGTAATCATCCATTAATAATTGGATTACTTAATGGATTAATGATTGCTTGTGGACCATTGCAAGCAATATATATCATGGCTGCTGGAACCGGCAGCATGATTGAAGGAGCAAAAATGTTATTTGTATTTGGTTTAGGGACTCTTCCAGTGATGTTAGGGTTTGGATATTTAACTAGTATTATCAGTAAAAAGTCCACTCATAAAATACTTAAGGCCTCAGGGATTATTGTAATGATTTTAGGAATTATAATGATAAACAGAGGCTTGGCCCTTACTGGAAGTGGGTATGATTTAAACACGTTAAGTGCAAATATTATACCAACAACTAATGGAAATCCTACTTCTGATTCAAACACGGAAAACCTTAACTGGGTATTTAAAGATGGGTACCAAGAGATTAGGATGGAAGTTAACAGATATGGATGGAGCCCAGACAAATTTGTTTTAAAGAAAGATGTTCCAGTAAAATGGATTATTGATGGGAAGGAGCTTAACGGATGTAACAATGCTATCCAAGTACCAAAATATAATTTAAATTTTAAAATTAAACAAGGATTGCAAACAATTGAATTTACACCCACAGAATCGGGCACAGTTTCTTGGAGCTGTTGGATGGGAATGATTCCGGGTGTTTTTGTTGTACAAGATGAAGTTAACCCAAACTCAGCACAAGAAAGCCTTGATACAGTTCAGGTACCTAAAGGTGGTTCTTGTGGGGCCGGAGGGGGAGGCTGTGGTTGTGGAGGGTAATTTATCCGACCATTAACATATTAAAATCCAGACATAGAGGTAAAAAATAAAATGAAAAAAACTGACATTAAAATTTCAGGGATGCATTGTGCTAGTTGTAGTGCAATCATAACTAAAGCTTTAAACAAGGAGGGAGGAGTTAAATCAGCATATGTTAATTTTTCAACCGAGAAAGCTACAATCGAATTTGATTCAAAGCAAACTAATGAAAACAAGTTGATTGCTGCCATAAAAAATAAAGGTTACGATGGACATGTTATAACTGAAGGAGACACTAAAACTGAGTTTAAAGAACAAAAGAGAGACCTAATCAGATTAAGAAATAAAGTTATCTTAAGTTCTATTTTTGCGTCCCCTGCCCTAGTTATTAGCATGTTTTTTATGGACGGTTCTTTTCCATTTCAAGATTATTTGTTATGGTTTTTAGCTACACCAGTTCAATTTTATATTGGAAAACAATTTTATCAAGGGGCCTGGGCAGCATTAAAAAACAAGACCAGTAATATGGACACGTTGATTGCTGTTGGAACTAGTGCAGCTTACTTTTATTCCGTGTATGTTGTACTTTTTAACCCACAAGGACATCAGTACTTTGAGGCTGCTGCAGTTTTGATAACATTAGTAGTATTAGGGAAATATTTAGAAGCAATAGCTAAAGGAAGAACCAGTGAAGCCATTAGTAAATTAATGAAATTTGGTGCTAAAACTGCTACTATAATTAGAAACGGAAAAGAAATAAAACTCTCTATTGATGATGTAAAACAGGGAGATTTAATTTTAGTTAAACCAGGAGAAAAAATTCCTGTTGATGGCATTATCAAGGAAGGACATTCTGCAATTGATGAAAGTATGGTCACGGGAGAAAGTTTACCGGTTGAGAAGAAAAAAGGCGACAATGTTATTGGTTCTACAATCAATAAACAAGGAAGCTTCAGATTTCAAGCAACTAAGGTTGGTTCAGAAACAACTCTCTCTAGAATTATAAAATTAATTGAAGAAGCTCAAACTAAGAAAGCACCAATTCAACGTTTTGCTGATGCCATTTCAGCTTATTTTGTACCGATTGTAATTTTTATTGCCTTACTTGCCTTTACTACTTGGTTTGCAATCTTTAATTCTGCGTTTAGTTTTGCTTTAGTTGCTGCCGTAGCTGTTTTGGTTATTGCTTGCCCTTGTGCTTTAGGCTTAGCTACTCCCACTGCAATAATGGTAGGAACCGGTAAAGGAGCTAAAGAAGGAATCTTAATTAAAGGAGGAGATGCTTTAGAAACAGCTCACAAACTTAAATTTGTTGTCTTTGATAAAACTGGTACGATTACTAAAGGTCAACCAGAGGTCACAGATATTGTAACGTCTACTGGAATTAGTGAAACTAAATTATTAGAGGTTGCAGGAAGTATTGAAAATGATTCTGAACATCCCCTTGCTGAAGCTATTGTTAACAAAGCCAAAGAGAGAAAAGTTAAGTTTAGTAAAATCAACTCTTTCAAATCAATTACAGGAAGAGGAGTAAAAGCAAAAATAGGAAAAAAGGAATATTATTTAGGAAACTTAAGATTGATGAATGAACTAAAAATAAAGATTGGATCATTACAAAAAGAGATGGACCGATTAGAAAGTGAAGGAAAAACCGCCATGTTTTTAGTGGAAGGCAAAAAGATTTTAGGGATTATAGCGGTTGCAGATGAAATAAAAGTAGATTCGCCAAAAGCTATTGCCCAGTTGCAAAAACTGGGATTACAAGTATATATGATTACCGGAGACAATAAAAGAACTGCGCAAGCTATTGCCCATAAAGTTGGAATACAAAACTACTTTGCTGAAGTTCTTCCTGAAGACAAATCTAGTTATGTGAAAAAATTACAAAGAAAAGGTAAAGTAGCGATGGTGGGAGACGGCATTAACGATGCGCCAGCATTAGCACAAGCAGATATTGGTATTGCTATGGGTTCAGGAACCGATGTTGCTATGGAAACTGGGAATGTTGTTTTGATGAGAAATAACTTAACCGATATCCCCAAAGCAATTAAATTAAGCAGAATGACTATGAGTAAAATTAGACAAAACATGTTTTGGGCTTTGTTTTACAATGTTTTAGGTATACCGGTTGCCGCAGGAGTGTTATATCCAATAACAGGATGGTTACTTAACCCAATGATTGCCGGTGGTGCGATGGCCTTAAGTTCAGTTAGTGTAATAACTAACTCTTTGTTGTTAAAATACAAGAAATTGTAAACTTCTTACTTCTTGTTTTCTTTACTTTTTTATTTCCATTTGTAAGAGTAGAAATATAATCCAAAACTTCTTTTGCATGTCCAGAAGGGTTTACTCTGAAATACACTTTAATTATTTTCTGGTTTTTGTCCAAGATAAACGTACTTCGTTCAATTCCGGTATATTTCTTTCCCATGAAAGATTTTTCACCATAAACCCCATATATTTTAGCTACAGAAAAATCCATGTCTGAAAGCAGCAATAACTTCAATTTGTGTTTATCACAAAACTTTGTCTTACTTTTCTCATTTCCTCCAGAAATCCCCATGATTGTAACATCTAAGTTTTTAAAATCACTTAAATATTTATTAAATAGTAATGCCTCAATTGTACATCCGGGAGTATTGTCCTTTGGATAAAAATACAAGACAACATATTTAGATTTTATTTTCTTTAGTTCCCATTCTTTAGCATCCTTATCTTTTAAAACAAAATTTGGTGCGTTTTTCTTTTCCTTTAACATTTTTATTCTCTCCAATTAAAAAAAATAAGAGATTAGTTAATTGCATTAAGATAATGTCTATTAACAGTGCTCCAATTGATAACCTTAAAAAAGTTTTCAACATATTCTGGTCTTTTGTTTTGATACTTTAAGTAATATGCATGCTCCCACACGTCTATACAAAGCAACGGGATTTTACCAATACTCAATGGACAATCTTGGTTGCTGGTCTGAATTAGTTTTAATTCTTTATTCTCGTTTAAAACTAACCATCCCCAACCAGAACCAAAAAGTGTTAATGCTGATTTACTAAAATCTTCTTTAAATTTATCAAAAGAACCCCACTTTTTTGTTATTGCTTCTGCAATTTCTCCTTCAAAAATAACATCCTTCTTAAGAATATCCCAAAAAAAAGTATGATGATAATATCCTCCACCATTATTAACTATTGGGGTTAAAATTCCTTCCGGAACTGATTTTAGTTCTGTTAATATGTCCTTAACATCCCTCTTCTCTAATGGAGTACCTGTAATCGCAGTAATAAACTTATCAAAATATGCTTTGTGATGTTTATTATGATGAATCATCATAGTTTCTTTATCAATAAATGGTTCTAACGCATCATATGCGTAAGGTAGCGGTTTAAATTCATTCATTTTATTTTCCTCCGTAAATTATGTGATCAAAGTATTCTAAATCTTACCAACAATATCCAAACTAGGTTTTAATGTTCCTTTGCCTGGTTCCCAATTAGCTGGACAGACCTCTCCACCATGCTTTCTAACAAATTGTGCTGCTTTGATCTTTCTTAATAATTCTGTAGTGTTCCTCCCAATACTATTGTCATGCAATTCGTACGCTTTCAAAACCCCATCTGGATCAATAATAAATGTTCCTCTCAAACTTAATCCTTCAGAATGGATATATGTCCCATATGCACGAGAAACATTTCCAGTAGGATCTGCCAACATTGGAAATTTAATCTTTTTTATCGTTTCAGAATTATCGTGCCAAGCTTTATGAACAAAAACTGTATCTGTACTAACACTAA
>Ga0065182_1000344_pt1 | contig 20135 bp, 25 predicted proteins | sample CryGey02umfilter_2_FD_59208 | JGI IMG/M metagenome (GOLD analysis project Ga0065182, IMG submission 59208) | Groundwater microbial communities from aquifer in Utah, USA - Crystal Geyser 4/10/14 0.2 um filter (version 2) (version 2) | ecosystem: Environmental > Aquatic > Deep subsurface >...
ATTTGACGTCTTTCAATAATTCCTTCTGCATACTAATAAGCGACCCAACGCCTTTCGCGGCTATTACCAGCAGTTCATCCAACTCCTGCTTTGAAAAAGGTTTGCGCTCAGCAGTCCCCTGGATCTCAATAAAATCACCGCTTGATACCATGACAACGTTTAAGTCCACGTCGGCCTTTGAATCTTCCTCATAGGTCAGATCCAGGATCTTTGAACCCTCAACAATGCCTACGCTGGTCGCGGCTACGAATTCAGTAATAGGGAACCTGGATATCAGCCTCTTTTTCTTCATCGCGCTCAGGCAATCAACAAGCGCTATAAAGCTCCCCGTTATAGAAGCAGTCCTGGTGCCGCCGTCTGCCTGGATAACATCGCAATCTATATAAATAGTCCTCTCCCCTAATTCTTTCATAGCTACAGCTGAACGCAAAGACCTGCCCACGAGGCGCTGTATCTCAAAAACCCTGCCTGACTTGGACCGGTCGCGGTTTACGCGCGAACAACAGGAACGCGGCAGCATGCCGTATTCCGCGGTCACCCAACCTGTACCCTTACCTTTTAAAAATGGCGGTACGCCCTCTTCAAAGCCCGCCGAGCAAACTACTCTTGTATCACCTATTTCTATAAGGCATGAACCTTCCGCGTGTTTTAAATATTTCCTGGCAACTGTCACTTTACGCATGTTGCAATACCCGCGCCCATCCTGCCTCATCATGATCTGCCTCTCTTAAAAATATCCGTGCCTCGCGAATCAATGCCAACTATCAAAGGAAAATCTTTTACGCTGACCTTATAGACAGCCTCCGGGCCAAGCTCTTTGAAACAAACAGGTTTTACAGATAACACCCGCTTTGACAAAAAAGCTCCGGCGCCGCCTGTCGCCAGAAAATAGACGGCTTTATGTTTTTTTATAAGCCCCCTGACCTCTTCACTGCGCCTGCCCTTTCCTATCATGCCTTTTAACCCACAGGCAAGCAAAGGCTTAGTCATCTTATCCATGCGCGCGCTCGTCGTAGGGCCGCAAGAACCTATTGTTTTTCCTGGCGGGGTACGCGTAGGCCCACAGTAATAAATGATCTGCCCCTTTAAGTCAAAAGGTAATTTCGCGCCTTTTTTGATCAACGCTGCCAACCGCTTATGCGCCTGGTCCCTGGCAGTAAAGATCTCACCGGTCAATAAGACTTCATCGCCTGCGCGTAGACGCGAGAATACCTTATCCTCAGGCGTTTGAAGTTTAACCAGATCTCTAAGAAAGTAAAGCACTGGCGCTCCTTAAGGCATGACAACTAATATTGACGCATATGGGAAACCCGGCGATATGCGTAGAATGCGCCAGAATATTTACTCCAAGCACAGTCGTTTTACCACCTAAACCCATAGGCCCGATATCAAGCTTATTAGCCTCTTTTAACAACTCCTCTTCCAGCCTCGCCACATGTTTGAGCCCGCTTTTTTTATCAATAGGCCTCAAAAGCGCTTTTTTGGAAAGCTGGCAGGCATAATCAGCAGAACCCCCTATGCCTATGCCTAAGATATAAGGCGGGCACGCGTCAGGGCCGGCTTCTATCACGGCAGAAATAATGGATTTCTTTATCTCTGCCATCGTAGCGGTAGGATACAACATAATAAGTTTCGTCTTGTTCTCACAGCCAAAACCCTTAGGCAGCACAGTCAATCTTAAACCTTTATGACGGCCTAGCCCAAAATGTATAACGCAGGGCGTAAAACCTGAAAGTAAACTGCGCTGTAACGGGTCGCGGACTACAGAATTCCTCAAAAACCCTCGATCGTAGCCATCTCTGACGCCTCTATTGATAGCGCTCTCCATATCAAGGCCTGTTATATCAACTCCACGCCCAATATCCACAAAAACAATAGGCAGGCCGGTATCCTGGCAGAGCGGAATACGCTCTGACTTTGCTATCTTGGCATTTTCCAATAACTGCTTTAATATCTTGCGCGCCTGTTTATTATTTTCTTTCTCCACAGCCCGAAGGAGAGCTTTTTCAACATCTCTGCGTAAATTGATATTAGAATCCAGGCAAAGACGGCTGATAGTATCAATAATATTTTTTTCAGTGATCTTTCTCATCCGCTATTCTTTCGTGTTCTTTGACTCCCTTGTCACGGTCGTTGTAATGCCGCCCCTGGGATTAAACCGCGTAGTTATCTTAACCCAGCGCGGTTTACATGAACCTACAAGATCATCAAAAAGTTTATTGGCAAAATGTTCGTGAAAAATGCCTACATTACGATAAAAAGTAATATATTCTTTCAGAGACCTTAATTCCACGCAGTATTTTGATGGCATGTATTCTATCAATATAACAGCAAAATCCGGCAATCCGGTCTTAGGGCAGATACAGGTAAATTCCGGAATATCAATGGTTATGACATATTTTTTGTCAGGATATTGGTTTTTCCATACCTCAATATCCGGCGTCTTTAAACGGCGTATATGCCCCTGTAACCCTTCATAAGATAATTTTTTCTTCATAGTATCCCACGCGCCTAAACTCGTGAACTCGTGAACTCGATAACTCATAACTGGCGCACTTATTTAATTCCAGCTACCTTATGCGCTTGCGGCAAGATCCTTACATCGTGTATACCGTATAATACAAGCTCCCTCTTAAAAGATACCATCTTATCTAAAAGTGTCGCGCAACCGTCATGCCAATCCGGCTGCAAGATAACGGAAATACATGGATTCGCCTTTCTTATAATGGCGCGCGCCCTAAAAATATCTTCAAGCTCAGTTTCTTTCGTTATGACCATTTTTATAAAGACTCCCTTCTTCAAAGCCACTTTCAAAAAACCCTCGTGTTGCGGCCATTGCGAAGAACCCCGTGTTGATGACGGTAATTTCATGTCCATGGCGATAATATCCACGCCGTCAATGATCTTTTGCAATTCTTGCGGTAACGCGCCGTTCGTCTCAAGATAGATCTTGTGTTGTAAGGCGCGCGTACGCGGCAGAAGATCCTTTAGAAAATCGGCCTGGCACAAAGGTTCACCGCCGGTCAGCGAAATAGAATGAAAATTGCTATATTTTGAGATCTCAGAGCACAACTCATCCGGCGTTTTTTCAAAATATGCCGCCAAAGGGGTATCACAGAACGAACATTTTAGATTACAGCCAAAAAATCTTACAAAGACCTGCCTTACTCCGGCATAGATACCTTCACCCTGGACACTATCAAATATTTCCGCTATCTTTGCTATTTTCATGATCTCGCTAAAGAACCCAACAAGGGGTCTGTTGAGCGCGCTTCTCTAAAACCTTTGGCGCGAAAAACACAACTGTCGCATCTGCCGCAGGGCCTCTTTCCACCCGCGTAACACGACCAGGTCTTACTATAAGGCACCCCTAATTTTAAACCTAATTTTATGATCTCTGACTTCCTTAAACGCGCGAGCGGCGTTTGTATCCTGATATCTTCGCGTTCTATGCCGCGCTTCGTGGCTAATCTGGCCAATCTATTAAACTGCTTAAAATACGCCGGCCTGCAATCAGGATACCCCGAATAATCCAGGGCATTAGCGCCAATAAAAATATCCGACGCCCCTATCGCTTCCGCGTAAGAGAGAGCGAAACTTAAAAAGATCGTGTTCCTCGCCGGCACATACGTTGATGGTATCTCTTTGGCAACCAGCTTGGAAACCGGCTTTCTGGCGCCGTTGACGCGCGGTATCTTAAACTCCTTATCCAATAACGATGATCCCTTCCAGGGCAAGGTTATCTTAAGCACCGTAAAACGGCTTAGGGAGGCGCGCGCGATCATTTTGGCTGACTCTAATTCCCTTTTATGACGCTGGCCATAATCAAAAATGAGACAATTAATATCAAAACCTTGGCGCTTGACGATATAAAGCACAGTGGATGAATCCAGCCCCCCGGATAAAAGAACGATGGCCTTCTTCATGGCTCATAATACGTAGCACAGCTATTTTCCGTCTCCCAAACCTTAACCGAGCGCACGATCGCAGGCCCATCCTCTAGCCTTTCCTTCATCTTGGCATAAATAAGCTTTGCGATATTCTCAGAAGTCGGATTCGCCTTTTTAAAATAAGGCAGGCAATTTAAATATTTATGGTCAAAAAGCGAAAGGCAGCTCTTAAGCTTCTCTTTGATAACGGAGAAATCCTCTACCATACCTACCCCATCCATATGCTCTGACCTCAGCGACAATTCTACCTTCCAATTATGGCCATGAAGCACTTCACACTTGCCCTTATAACCTTTAAGATTATGGGCGGCGCTAAAATTCATACAGACCGCGACTTCAAACATTGGCAACCTTTCTTACATCTTTTAGTTCAGAGCCTAAGAACATTTTCGCCACATTCTTAAAGATAGCGACTTCGTCGCTGACAAAATACTCGCGTGACGGCGCAAGGCGACCGTTATTTAATAGGCCCTCCTGCGATAACACCTGCTTGACTTCAACTGCCACCTGCTGCGCTGAATCTATTAACTTGACGCCTGAGCCTACGACCTGCTGGATCTTACGTTTGAGCAATGGATAATGAGTGCAACCTAAGATAAGTGTATCTATGCCCTTAGCTTTCAGAGGCGACAGGTATTTTTCGGCGACTTTGCTTGCGATACCATCGTTTATCCAGCCTTCTTCAACAATAGGGACAAACATGGGGCACGACTGGCTATAGACTTTAATACCACCCTCCAGCCTCTTAATCTCTTCTTCATAGGCGCGGCTATTTATAGTCGCTCGCGTGCCTATAACGCCTATCTTGCCATTCTTCGTCGCGTAAACCGCTTCTTTAGCCCCAGGCATAATAACGCCGATAATAGGTATCTTAAAATGCTTACGTATAATAGGAAGCGCAAGGCTTGATGAAGTATTGCACGCCACTACGATCATCTTCACGTCTTTTTGCAGAAGAAAAAGCGTGTTCTCCAAAGAAAATTTGATGATAGTCTCTTTAGATTTTATCCCATAAGGTACGCGCGCCGTATCGCCGAAGTAAACGATGTTTTCATATGGCAGGAGCTTTATGACTTCCTTGACAACGGTCAAGCCGCCTATGCCGGAATCAAATATCCCAATCGGTTTATCCATGTTACTTCCTTCCTTCAGAATAATTCTTAAAATCCACAATACCCGCGGCAATGGCCTCAGCCATGCGGCCGCGATATTCACCATCGCGCAGTTTCCTTTCGCCTTCTTTGTTGGATATGTACCCGATCTCAACCAAAACAGCCGGCATCTTAGCCCCCTTCAAAACAGCAAAAGGCGCGCCTTTGACACCGAGCAACTTCAAGCCCATCTTTTTAGATACGGCGGATCCTATATAACGCGCCAATTCAATAGATTCTTTCCTGTTCTCAGTATAGATCATATCCCAAACTATGGCTTTTAGGGAAAGCATAGAATTTGAAAATGAAGGGCTGACAACCCCCGCGGGGGCATTCTCAGCCGCGGCCAAAGCCCTTGCGTCATCATCAACGGCTTCTGTCAAATAATATACTTCAAAACCCTCTATCCATCTAGAACGATTAGCGTTAGCGTGAATACTTACAAATAGGTCGGCTTTATTACGATTGGCAAAAGCCGGCCTTTCCTGCAGCACCACGAACTGGTCTTGCGCGCGCGTCAAAGATACCTTCATGCCGCAACGCTCCAATTCCTGCTTAACGCGTTCAGCCATATCTAAAACCACGCCTTTTTCCTTTAGGCCTTGTTTACCTATAGCGCCTGGGTCCTTGCCGCCATGGCCCGCGTCCAGGACAACAGATCCAACTGAACGTAAATACAAAGCCCCCGGTTGCTTAACAGGGAACTTACAAACAGGTTCAATAAGATAACTCCTGACATCTACAGGCGCGTATATAACGCTGTCCTTTATCTCAACAGGGCCAGGCAAATGCGTGATAATATTATTGCTGACAGCCACGTCGCTGCCTATAAGAAGCCTTACCTCTTTGGCATTTTTCTTTAAAATGACCTGCTGGCTTAGGGGGTCATAATCCCACCCGACGCCTTCCTTATCGCACATATTGACCAGAGCAAAGTAAGCGTTTTCATGCAACGTGACGGTCTCGTAAGGAAACCTCTCTGTAGTACTTGGCACTGTGGCGCATCCGGCAAACAGTAAAACGCTTAAAAGATATAAAATAGATCTTCTCAAGCCCTTATCCTTCCTATTTTTGTTCACCCCGTTAGAGAGCTCTGTTCTTTAGCGGGATAAAGGCATCGCCAAAGATACCTAACTTATTATCCAGGCTTAAGCTCCTGCTAATACACATAACATAATACAGGAACCATCCAAGAAATCCGCTCACCCTGAAAATAAGGACCTTGCCGCAAGCATCTCTGTCAGCCATAGGCACCAAAAAACCAAAGTCTATTGGGTGATACTTAACTAACCTTTTTACGCCTTTTACTCCTCTAAGAATATTTGCAACGGCCACCCTTGCTTGCGCCACTGAAAATGGGGCCGCCATACGCAAAATAGAGTTACCGTTCTTAACAGCAGCGGCGTCTCCTACCGCAAAACAATGCCCGCTAAACATCATGTGTTCATCCACGCTCAGCCGGCCTTGTTTATCTTTTTCAAATTTTAGGTCCCTTACAAAGGCAGGCGTCACAACACCGGCTGCCCAAACCAGGATGTAATCCTCAAACATCATACCATTAGAAAGTTTGACGCGCTGGTCTGAAACTTCTTCTATTGAACACTCCGTATAGGCGTTAACGCGAAGCTTAGAGAGATTGACGCGGCAATGATCCCTAGCCCACTCAGGCAACGAGCTTAATATATCGTCAGCTCGTTCTATCACGTTTATGCTGTATTTCTTTATCTTTTTGCGCCTTAATAAATAAGCCAGGTTAGACGCTATCTCAATACCTGTATAGCCGCCACCGACAATAATGATCTTTTTGTTAGGATATGTGATAACGACGTTCCGCAAAATAACAGCATCTTCTGCCGTATCAAGCTTCAAAGAACGACGTTGAACGTCATCCATGCCGAAAAAATTAGTGACAGACCCGCAGGCTATTACCAAGAACTCATAGTACAAAACACCGCCACTTTTTAAAAAGACCTCTTTTGTCCCAATATCCACCCTGACAACTTCATCCTGCTCAAAATTAACACGCAATGACTCAAGGTAGTAAGCCAGGTCCAAAACGGCGTTCTTCTTCTGGACATAGCCGCCAGCCACTTCAGGCAAAACAGGAAGAAAGTCAAACGTCTTTTTGGCATCAACAACAATGACGCGCCTGTTATTTAACCTGGCCCGTTTCTTAGAGAGCAGACGGGCCGCTTCCAACCCGGCAAAGCCGCCGCCGATAATAACAATATCACCTTCTAACATAAGCAATATCATAGTATAAGTATAGGTTGTTTTCAATGTAAAATAACCGCAACAGTTACTTGAGAAAAAAAGCCTTTTATGATAACATAAGCCACGTGATAAACACTTATATAAAAAAGATCAATTCCGCCCTCAGGGACTTCTTAACCGATACTAACAGGCGCTATTCGCTAAGGTTAATATCGGATGCCCTATTACTGGCAAGCAAAGATTTTATCCTGCGCAAAGGTAAGCGCGTACGCCCGCTCCTATTCGTCTTGAGTTATAAGGGCTATACCGGGAGAAAATCATATTCGGATAAACGGCTCTTTACATCAGCAGCCGCCATAGAGCTCCTGCACGATTTCATGCTCATCCACGATGATGTAATAGATAATTCAAGCCTGCGCCGTGGAAAACCCACCCTGCACAAGATCTTTGACCGCAGTATACGGCTGCCTGACAAGGCCTTGATAGGCGAATCGCTGGCTATAGTCGCAGGCGATATACTCTTCGCCCTCGCGATAGAATCACTGCTCTCAATTAATGAAAGTATGAATAGAAAAGAAAATGCCTTAAGGAATTTGGTCCAGACAGCGGCTTACACAGGCGCCGGAGAATTCATTGACGTAGTCTTCGGCCACAGGACAATAGATCAACTATCAGAACAAGACATTTTCCTGGCATACACGCTTAAGACCGCTAAATACACCTTTGAATGCCCTCTTTTGATGGGGGCTATACTTGCCGGAACGCCTGATCAGGAGCTTAAGAAGCTTTCACAATTAGGCCTCGCAGCTGGCCAGGCCTTTCAGATCTATGACGACTTCCTTAACCTGTTCGCCTCAAAAAAAACCATAGGCAAACCAATATTGACAGACCTTACTGAATCAAAAAAGACACTTTTGGTATTCAAGGCATACAAAAATTCTGGACGGAACGAAAAAAAACGCTTTAGGAAGATCTTTGAGAAAAAAACTAAAACCCTCTCAGACTTAGATGCCCTGCGGCGCATCGTAATTAAAAGCGGCTCTTATGACTATTGCCTGAAAAAAATGTCATCCCTGCAAGAAAAAGCAACGCGCCTGTGCAACAGCCTAAAAATGAAAAAGGCATATAAGAAAGCGCTTGAATACGTTATCTTCAAGCTTTCACCTTCCAGCATGCCTTTTAACCCGTGACCTTCTAAGCCACGCTCTGCAAAAACAACAACTCGCTTGACCCGCTATATCCTATCTTTTTAACTCTCCAATCTTTCAATTCTTTAACAAACTCAAATTCTATCTTGCCGGGATCATAATATAGTTTTTCATCACCTATCTGCCTAAAGTAACATATAAACCAAACTTTTCCAGCCGCCTCGGCCCCGTTGGCCTTGACTTTTAATTTTTTAACAATGACTTTAAAATCTTTAAAATCTTTGAAGATCCCCGAAAGAAACCTTAAAACCGACGCCTTATCATTGCCGAAGGTATCTTCATAGCCATCTGAGATAAGCGGCGCGCACTTTTGGATATCCTTTTTTTCGATCAAGACTATGCCAGCGTAGACCGCTCTCCTGACGCGCGACTCATCGTTCTCGGAAAAAACCCTTATAAGCGTATACGCTAAGATCGCGCCTAAAGTAACACCCAGAATAACTACTAACTGTCTTTTTTGGCTCATCGGCTGATCTTTAAGACCTGATAGGTCAAAATACCAGCAGGCACATTTATCTCCACCACGTCACCTTCCTTATGGCCCATCAGCGCTTTTCCTATAGGAGATTCCATAGAGACCTTGTTCTGAGTATAATCAGCTTCCGGAGGAGATACCATCACATATTCCAAGACTTCATCAGTATCTTTATCAAGCAATTTTACAAGCGCGCCGACATAAACTTTATCCGTAGGTATATTCTCATGTTCTATGATCCTGGCGCGGGAAAGCTTATCTTCTAATTCGGCGATATTTTTTTCAAGATACGCCTGCGCCTCTTTGGCCGCGTCGTATTCCGCGTTCTCCGAAAGGTCGCCCATAGCCCTAGCTTTTTCAAGCTGCCTGGCTACTTCCCTTCTTTTAACTTTTTTTAAATGATCCAACTTATCTTTTAACTTCTCAAATCCCTTTTGGGTCAGGAAAACATCGCCTATGCTCATTTAACGCGCCCCCTGAAAAATATGTTTCAACCGCTGGGACGACACAATGATCTCTACCCTGCGATTCAAATTTCTGCCTTCTTTAGTATCATTGGTCGTGCGCGGCCTATACCTGCCGAATCCTGAAGCAGATAACTTTAAAGGATCCATATTCTTCTTCATCGTAAAATAATCCACAACGCTTAAAGCGCGCGCGAATGAAAAATCCCAATCTGATTTCCATTCAAAAACAGCCAGAGACTGGTTATCAGTATGCCCTTCTATATAAAGATAATTGTCTGGGAACTCAACACGGCAGAGCTCAAATACCCTGTCCAAAAACGCCTTGCCTTCATCGCTTAATGCGTTACTGCCTGAAATAAACAACTTTCCCGCTGAAACTGTTATCACCAGGCCGCGGTCAGTTATACTGACCCAGGCTTCTTTCTTGGCGATATCATCAGAAAATTCATTCTCAAATATATCCAAAGCTTCAATGAATCTCTTGGTATCAATATCCTGAGATTTTTTATAAAGCACAAGTTCCCTTTTAAGGGCCAAATTCTGTTTTTTGGCAGACTCAAATTTAGCCGAAACCACGCTCAATTGTTCCTTTAGGCCATCTATGTCAGAAACGATGATCCGGCCCTTGCCTGACGCGCAACCCGCGAAACAAAACAATAGCATAAGCACTGCCGCTCTAAATTTCATCAACGCCTTTCTGACGAGTCTTGCGCGATCAGGCTCATGGCCACGTCTTCGCAAAGCCTCTTGAATTCCGCGAGCGTCCGCCCACCGAACATCTTTTTAGTTATGGCTTCAACCGCTTCCAATTTTAAACAAAGGAATTGATACCCAGCGTCAAGCGAACCGTCGCTTGAAAATTTTGATTTTAGCGCGCCGCTCTCCTTATTCAGAATATAATCCTTCCACTCTTTCAACGGCGCGGATATCCCTTTTTTTCCGCTCAATATCTTCTCTATTTTTCTATCAATATCTAGCTGAGTGAACTTCCTGTCTACTTTATCAAGCTCACCCTTGGTAGTCTTATAAAGCCAGAAAAGATACCTCTTGTAGAGCGGCCTTTTATCACGCGTGTTCATTCATGCCTCATCAGAAACAAGCTATCTGGCGAAAGCGTTTAAGCCTAGCCTCAACGTCTTTTAGCGTGGCCTTTGAACTACGCTCAACGCCAAACCCCTCTACATTAAAAGACGCCATTACGATGCCATACGTCACAGCTTTTTTCAGCGCATTACCGTTGATCTTCTTTACTTTCGTCAAATAGCCCATAAAACCTCCGGCAAACGTATCTCCCGCGCCTGTCGGGTCCACAACTTTTTCCACCGGGTATGCCGGCAGAGATAAAATAAGATGATCACTGTATACCAACACCCCGTGCTCGCCTTTCTTAATGATTATAATAGGCGCTCCCATCCGGCGCAAACACTTTGCCGCTTTTAAAAGATGCGATTCACCGGAAAGACTGCGCGCCTCAGCATCGTTAGCGACATAGATGTCTACTCTTTTAATAAGTTTCAAAAGGGATCTCTTCTTATGGTCTATCCAGTAATTCATACTGTCTAACCCCACCAATCGCGGGCTGCGCATTTTAGAAAGAAGCGAGATCTGCAGATCAGGGTCTACGTTAGCTAAAAATATATTCTTTATCACTCTTTGGTGTTCCGCTACGTTAGGCTTAAAGATAGACAAGACGCCTAATTCCGTGCCTAAAGTAAGGGCTAAATTCAGGTCTCCTGTATATTCACCCTTCCACCGAAAAGTCCTTCCGGGCTCTATTACAAACGATGTTAAAATGATATTCTTTTTGCTCAAAAATTCAATATATTTCCTGGGAAAATCACGCCCAACTATAGCCACGAGATCTATCTTTGTAAAAAAAGAAGCGCTCATTGAAAAATGTGCTGCTGAGCCGCCCAGCATTTCATGGCGCTCGCCGAAAGGTGTCTTTACAGTATCCAATGCCACTGTGCCTAAGACAAGCAAGCTCACTTTTGGCCCCGCTTTCTTATACTTTTTTTCTTCTTGCCGTGATAACAAAGCCTATGATAATAAGGCGCTTTTTTGCCGTCCTCAAGAGGGAACTCTTCGCAGTAACGCGGCCTGATCTCATAAATTACACAGCGATTTTGTTTGTTTTGAAAAATACAGCGCCTATTCTTTAATACGGTGCTGAATTTATATCCCGATGGGAATCTTTTATCCCTTCCCAGATATTTAAACCACGGCCTGGGTATATTTAAAGGCTCTTCCAGGATGCGTCCGGCCTCCCAAAGGTCCACCTCAACGCCTTCTCTGCAGCAAGCCCCGTATCCGCAAAATTTACAAACAACTTCTTTAACCAATCTTTACCTCCGCGTAATCCCTGTCACCTATATTCATCATCATTATTTTTGTAGGCTTGATCAATATCAGGACAAACTTTGGGTCGTCACTGCCTGAAAAAAACTGCCTCAGCATCATCTGCTTATTCCACAATTCCTCTTTTAACGCCTTATCCTGGCTTATTACAGCTTCGCCCTCTATGCGGCAGTGGCTTAATTTGCGGTCCACAAAACAGATCTCTACTTTCGGGTTCTTTGTGATCTGGCCGACCTTTTTAGTATTAGGGAAAGTAGCCGCTAAAAGTGTTCCGTCGTCCCTTAAAATAGGCATCATCGCGCGCACGCGCGGCTGGTCCCCATCGCACGTAGCCAAATATCCCATCCCCGCGTCCAGCACCATCTGCTTTACCACATCTAAAGACATGCTAACCCCCTCGATTTTGTATATTGTAGGTCTCTATTCCTTGCAAAATTGACTCCGAAGCTTGCGAAATAAATATTGCCCGGCAAACCAGGGCAAAATTTACGAGCGTTTAAGCAAGGAGCTAATCATTCTTCCTGTTAACTTGTATTATTTCCGCGGCTATCGCCACCGCTATCTCTTCCGGCGTTTCCGCGCCAATATCAAGGCCGACAGGTGTATGAATTATGGCCAGCTTATCTTTTTTAAAACCTTTTTTCATAAGCGCGTTAAAAACTAATTTTATTTTAGCATCAGAGCCTATCATCCCGATATAACCGGCTTTTGTCTTTAAAGCTGCCTCCAGGCTCTCTTGATCAAATACGTGGCCGTGCGTTACAATAACTATAAAAGTATTTTTATCTATTTGTGTTTTTTTGAAACCCTCTTTGTAAGGCGCGCAGATTATTTTGTCCACGTGCGGAAACCGCGCGGGGCTCGTGAATTCTCGGCGATTGTCCAGGACAACGGTTTCAAACCCTAAAAGTTTCGAGATAAAAGAAAGCGCCAGGCCTATGTGCCCTGCGCCGGCAATAACTATTTTCTTATCAGACTCCAACACCTCAATAAAAATCGAGGCCTCGCCGCCGCACACCTGTATGCCTGACTTTCCGCCCAGCGGATAAGTCTTTAAAATTGACTTTCCCCTTTTTAAAGCGTCAAGCGCGTCTGCTATAACTGTCTTTTCAAGCCTTCCTCCGCCGATAGTCCCTTCAATGGAGGCGTCTTTATAGATGATCATCTTCGCGCCTATCTTGCGCGGAGACGAACCCTTTGAAGATACGATAGTCGCCAATACACATGAATTATTCCGTGCCAAAACCCTAAGAATCTTATTGAATAACATAACCATTGTGTTCTATACTACTTGTATGATCTCCTGTATCCTATTGGCCGCCGGAGCAAGTACCAGATTCGGCTCACCTAAAGCCCTGGTCCGTATTGGCGCTAATTCTGTTATTGAGCGCATCCTGACAATGTTGTTTTGCTCAAAGATATCTGAGGTTATTGTAGTGCTCGGAGCGGATGCCGAAAAAATAGCTCCAAAAATACCTAATAATTCAGGCATCAGGGTCGTAACCAACGAAAGCTTCTCTCAGGGCCAGACCTCTTCATTCAAGGCCGGGCTTACGAACCTGGACTCAAATACCGAAGGCATACTTCTTATGCCTGTTGATATGCCGTTTATCAAGAAAGAAACAATAGACCTCTTGATAGAAGTTTTTCTAAAGAACCGGCCTTTGATCGTAGTGCCTACATATGAAGGCAAAAACGGCCACCCGCCTGTCTTTTCAAAAATGTTATTCCGGGATCTTAAATGCCTAAAAAACGATGAGCCCCTGTCAACGCTTCTCAGTAAATACGAAAAAGAAACCTTAAAACTCCCTGTCAACGACGCCGGGGTCATCAGGTCCTTCAATACAATGCAAGAATTCAAACAGCTTCTTTCTCTTTTAACGCCTTCAAAACTTTCTGGGGCGTGATAGGCAGGTCTTTTATCTGAACGCCTATAGCGTCATAGACAGCGTTAGCAATAGCCGCGGCAGTCGGCAATAAAGACGCCTCACCCATACCCTTCGCGCCAAAAGGCCCCTGTGGATCGTTAGTCTCTATAAAAATTGACTCTATGGGTATTGTATCAGTCGCGCGTGGTATCCTGTATTTTGAAAAGCTGGGGTTCACAACACGCCCTTCGCTGAATTTCAGGTCCTCATAAAGAGTATAGCCTATACCCATAATAATAGACCCCTCTATCTGGCCATGCACACTCGCCGGATTAATAGGATACCCTATATCATGGACATCATACATCTTTAAAACCTTAACTTGCCCTGTTTTCTTGTTCACTTCAACTTCAGCGACTTGAGCTTCAAAACCATAGCTGCCTGAAACATTTCCCTCTCCAGTCCTAAAATCTATAGGTGTTGTCTTGGGATTATAGCTACCACGGCCGATTATTAAATGGCCATAATTAAATGAGTAACAAAGCTGTATTGCCCGGTCAAAAGATATAATAACTGAGCCGTCTTGTTTTTTTACGACTTGCTCATCTCGAATATCAAGCTCGTCTTTTTCCAATTTTAGCTCGCAGGCTACCACTTCTAATATCTGCCTCTTGGCATCTGCCGCGGCATTCTTCGTAGCGTTACCTGAGATAAAAGTCACACGTGAGGCAAAACTACCTGTATCAAAAGGCGTTATTTCTGTATCCGCGGCTTTTACCCTGACGCGCTCATAAGCAATACCCAGCTCCTGGGCTGCTATCTGAGCCATGGCTGTATCCGAACCCTGGCCAGTATCCGCCGCGCCCGTAAAAAGATAAACAGACCCATCCTCTTCCACTTTAATAATGGAACCGGCAGACTCATGGGCCTTATACATCTTTGACCCCATGACGTCAGCGGCAACTGCCATGCCTATGCCCTTAACCGTGTTTTTTGATCCATCTTTAGCCTTGGCGTATTTATTTTTCCAACCACTCGCCTCCGCGGCTTTTTTAATACAATCTTTAAGGCCATTCGAAGAAAGTATGAGCTTGTTTATAGTAGTCATGTCAGGGTCTGTGGCGTTCTTGAGACGGAATTCCACAGGGTCCATACCTATGCCCCGCGCGAGCATGTCCATGTGCGACTCAAAGGCAAAACCTGATTGCACACCGCCAAACCCGCGGATAGCCCCGCAGATAGGATTATTAGTATATACGCGAAAACCCATAATACGAATATTGGTTATCTTATACACCATGAAAATACGCATGATAGCCGCCGCGATGACTGTCGGGCCATAACTGCAATAAGCGCCGCCGTCCGCGATGACCTCGCCTGTTATTGCCATAAGCGTGCCATCGCGCTTGACTCCTGACTTAAGCTTATATATCATCGGATGTTTGCGCCTGGTAAAAGAAAACTCCTCATGGCGCGTACAGTATATCTTGACAGGCAAACCGCCGCTTTTTTTTGACAGAAGGCAGGCGGCAAAGTCCATAGGGAACATCTCCAATTTACCTCCAAAACCGCCGCCTACATCAAGTTTGACTACGCGTATATCAGTCTCAGCCATCTTTAAAACCTTAGCTAACGCCTCGCGGACCTTAAAAGGGGCCTGAGTTGATGTCCATAAAGTGACACGACCGCCTGAGACTTCATATCGCCCAAGCGATACGTGCGGCTCCAGCGCGCAATGGGCCGCGCTCTGAAGGACAAACACGTCTTCCCTGATATAATCTGATGCTTTAAGCGCTTTATCCGCGTCGCCGAACTGAACAGGCATCATGACACCGATATTATTCATAGCGTTATGGATCTGCGGCGCGCCTGGTTTCATGGCTGAAACCGCGTCAAACACAGCCGGCAAAACTTCATACTTGACGCTGATAAGAGAAAGCGCTTTTTGGGCTGTCTCTTCGTCCACAGCGGCCACAGCGGCAATTTCGTCGCCGATATAGCGCACTTTTTCTGATTCAAGCGCCATCTGATCAACGGTATTAGGGAAGAAAAATTCATTGGACCCGAATTTTATCTTGAACGTGTCTTCGGCAGTTATCACAGCAGCCACGCCTTCTAAATTTTGCGCTTTAGACGTATCAATACTTAATATCTTCGCGTGCGGATGAGGGCTGCGTAACATTTTCCCTACCAGCATACCAGGCATATTCAGATCAAAGGCATAGACAGCCTCACCTGTAGCCTTTTTACGGGCATCAACGCGGGGCACGCTTTTTCCAACAGGGCTTGTAGTTCTATTTTCCATCTTTTAACCTTTGCGACGCTTGGCGCACAGCGTCTATGATCTTGATATATCCCGTGCAACGGCAGAGATTGCCGTCAAGCCCGCTTGCTATCTCTCCATCCGTTGGGCTTGGATCCTTGTCTAAAAGGGCTTTAGCCGCCAGGATCATACCCGGCGTGCAAAAACCACACTGTATAGCGCCGTTCTTGACAAAAGATTCCTGCAAAGGGTGAAGTACGCCTTTTTGCGCTATTCCCTCAATGGTCGTGACCTCATGGCCGTCCGCATCCGCGGCCAAAATAAGGCACGAAAGAACATTTTTGCCGTCCAAAAGAACAGTACAAACACCGCAATCTCCCTCAAGACAGCTGTATTTTGTGCCCAACAATCCGAGCCTGTCACGCAGCATTTCTATTAATAGCTCGGAATCCCGGACCGCGAGTTCGCGCGTTTTATTATTTATCTTTAATTTTATATTTTTCATTTTAATGAGATATCATTACGCCCCAGTTCCAAAAGTCCCTAAAAGAGACTCCAGGTCTGTGGCCAGACAATGCAGGCGATATTCATCAAGCCTCAAATTTTGAGCGTCAATATTTAAGGCCAGTAAAACGCTCTTTAACGAAACCTCTTTGGGCCGCAAACCCTCCATAGCAGCAGCCGCTTCTTTAAGTATTACGGGAAAAGACACAGTGGTGTTAACAGCCAGGACAACTGCCGTTAACCTTCCCTTGTTCAAAGAGGCAAAAAAAGCGAGCGCCAAAGACGGCACATCAACAGGCATGGCCTTTGTATGCCTGAAATAAAAACTCAAACAATCACTCTTAGGAATGATAATTTTGGTAATTATAAATTTTTTAGGCGGCTTAGATCCTAGAAATTCATGAACGCTGGCAGCTTTTTCCAGGCCTCGCTTATCCATAGGCCCAGCGATAGATATCTTAGCGCCTAAAGAAATAAGCACGGCAGGAAGGTCAACCCAGAAAAAACGTGAGGCCACATTGCCTCCTATGGTAGCCATGTTCCTTATGGGAGTTGTAGCTGACTGAGAACAAGCTTCAACAAGCGAGGGAAAATTTTTTCGTATAATACCCGAGGCGCAGATCTCTGCCATTGTGGTCATGGCTCCTATAGACACAGAGCCTTTTAAATCTTTTATACCGCGTAGAGCTGAAACCTTTTTAAGGCCAATGACATCTGTCGGATATTTAGTAGATTTTTTAAGGCGGTTTAAAGAAAATGTTCCGCCTCCTAAGACAAGCGGGCAGTTGAACTTCTTCAATAACCCCAGGGCCTCTTTTAATGTTACAGGCGTATGATACTTAAAATCCTTCAATAAACCCATATAATCGTTCGCTTAGATTAGCTCCACGTAAAACCCACGGGGATTTCGCTAGAATAGTTAATTTTGGTGCTCAAGATTATACCAAAAAATCAAACAAACCGCAAGAAAGCGCCCAAAAGGCCGGCAAATACAATAATAATGGCGGGTTCTATCTTAGTGAACATAAAAAGGCTAAATGCCGCTGCAACGATCAAAAGCGCGGCCCAGCTTCTTAATTGAGCAAAAGATATAGTCTGAAAAGCAACAGCGATTATCATAGCGAAAATAACAAGTTGTATAACTTTAAAAGCGCCTTTTAATTGAGATGTTGAATTAAACCGAGTATACAAAACAGTCGCTGCCATTACAAAACAAACTGGCGCCAGGAGATTCGCTAGATTAGCTATAGCAACGCCAAAATACCCTCCCATTTTATAACCAACGCAGGTCGCGTACTTAACAGAAATAGCTCCGGGTAAAATGTTGACAAATCCTGAAATATCCAAAAATTCAGGCTTTGACAACCAGTGGTATCTCTCAACAATTTCCTTTTCAGTCAGAGGCAAGAACGAGTAAGCTCCGCCTATCGCGAATAATCCGATCTTAAAAAACGATAAAAACAATTGCCAGTAGATCATTTCTATCTTTCAAAGATTGACTATTCTGTTCTTGCTGTCCCTATACACTATTTACTATAAACTATTTAATGCCCTTCCCCACTGATCATCGCGAACGCGTGCGGAATAATATCAGCTATTATCTCAAAAGATTCCGCGGATCCCCTGGGGCTTCCAGGCAAGTTGATGATCAGCGTATTTTTCCTTACACCTGCCACAGAACGAGATAGAACAGCGTATTTTGTATGCCTAAAACCCTCCAGCCTTAAGAGCTCAGCGATGCCTGGGGCCTCTCTTTCAATTACTTCTTTTGTAGCCTCAGGTGTCACGTCGCGGGACGAAAGCCCGGTCCCTCCGGTAGTTAATATAAGTTTTATCTTAAGCTCGTCGGCAATAAATTTTAAGAGCCCAGCTATCTTTTTCTTACTATCTTCTACGATCTCTTCCCGCAACACGCGCGCGCCCCTGGCTTTAAGCAACCGCGCCAAAGCTTTGCCTGAAACATCTTCGCGGGCACCTTTCGCGCAAGAATCACTCACCGTCAAAACCGCGGCAGTAATTCCCTTAAAAGACGATGACTTCATTAATTTCTCCACCCATCAGGTTACGCAAAAGTAATGGAAGATTCTTTAAGCCCACAATCAGGAACTTTTTAGCAAAAGTCTGCAAGCCTGCCGGTAGGCAGGGAATTAGGGCGAGCGAAGTCCCGACACTTTTGTCGGGTGAAACGAGCGAACCCTAAACCGCAACAGACGGCAAAAAGTTCCGTGGGCAAAGAAGCTTGCGTTGCTTTTGCGTTATTCAATATTTACTCCGTTTTCATGTTCTCTACCATGCTATTGACTTGGCGCTGAAGAGAACGTTTGTTGCGTTCAGGCAAAAGGTTCTGAAGCTTCTCCTTAAATTCATTTTTTAGCCATAAAACTCGCGGACTATTAAGATAAGAAGATATCTTAAATGCGAAGATAACAGATGGCTCATCATGCTTTATGTATATGAGGATCTTCCTGAATTGCTTTGATTCATCCAACAACTTAGTAGACAGGCTCGTGGACAAATAACCGTCTAACTTTTCATAGTTAGTCACCTTTCCGTCCAGGACCCCTATAACATCAGGCGATTGCAACTTCACCTGCGCGGCATACTCACCACGGCCTCCGCTAAAGAACATTGAAAGGTCATCAAAGGCTATCTTTTTAAGCGAAGGCACTCCGAGAAAATCAGAAACAGCGTTCAAAAGAGGATTCTGTTCCACAACTCCGTGTTCTACGAACGCCTGGCCTTTAAATATATCAGATTTACTTGTATCAAATCTTAAGTCCCCCGCAAGCTTTCCAGAAAGAACGCGCTGTACCTCCGGCGACCTCCTAAAAAATTCGTCAAGATCAACATCCCTCAAATGCGCCTCGCCGTTTACGGCTATACGCCCATCTACAGGAGTAAAATTAATTTGCCCCTCCAGCGTTCCTCCATAGCAAATACCCTTAAGGCCGTCTAATATAAAACCGTCTTTTTGCCTGCGTATAGTAGAAAAAACATGCTCAAAACTCAAGCCATTGTTTGAGGCCTTCGTTTTATCGTTAACTTCAGAGCTTTGCACATTGAGGTTAACTATAATATCTCCGGCGTTAAAAAAGAGGTTCTCATAATATCCTAATCGAAATTTTTTAAGCTCAACATCTAAAGTGTTAACCGCGTCTTTGGATGAATATCTCAGCTTAGACCTGATATCCCCGGATAGCCCACTGTCTACCCAATCGGCTGAAAGATCCAAGACAAACGCTGGCGGCATTACAGCGCCCTTTATGAGAGGCAACGCCGCGCCCTTAGGAGAGGCCGATGATAGCTCAAGTTTTACATGAGGATTGTCCGCCTGATAGATCGCGAAATCAGAGCTAAATGGCATACCATTTACCGTAAGATTAAAATCCTGGCCCACTATATGGTCACGGCTCGCGACCGCGGACCCGCTGACCGAATCAATGGAAAGCGAATCAAAAAAAGTAAAATTCGCGTTTGATACTTTTAAGCTTAATAAAGTCTTTAAGTCGCCAAAGGTGCCGAAAGCCTTAAAAACCGCGTCAATAACCCCCCGCGACTGTAAGCTCTCGTTATTAAGCGACGGGAAATCATCCAATATGATATTCATAAAATTCATCTCAAAATCCATGCTTGGATCTTTTCCGAGATCGGCTATATGCCCGTTTCCGATAAATTTC
>Ga0065182_1000355_pt1 | contig 19825 bp, 12 predicted proteins | sample CryGey02umfilter_2_FD_59208 | JGI IMG/M metagenome (GOLD analysis project Ga0065182, IMG submission 59208) | Groundwater microbial communities from aquifer in Utah, USA - Crystal Geyser 4/10/14 0.2 um filter (version 2) (version 2) | ecosystem: Environmental > Aquatic > Deep subsurface >...
CTGCTTCAGGCGGGTCGAAATGACGAGGGATTATGCCAATTTATACTATTCCAGCTATAAAGGGGGTTAAAAAATACTTTTATACTCCTCTGCCTAAATAATTTCAAATTAGTATAATACGCCGAAGCTTTTATTTTCGCTTTAGCTCAGCCAAAAGTAATTATTTAGGCTACGGCGCATTATATGAAATTATAAAAGCGAAGGAGTATAAGTTTTTTATTGACTTAAATAAAAAAAGGTGATATAAGCAAAGAGTAAACGGGCTAGTAACAGGAAAACAAACGACCCGTCTGCCTAAAAGGTAACCCGGCAACAGCATCGTGGATTTGGCTTTTTTTGAAAGCTAAAATCCATTGAAAATTGGTTCTTTTTATGCTATAATATATAGATTTATAAAACTATGTTGAAGCATTTTAAAAACGAACAAAGCGGGTCTTTTGAAAAAAACGGTGAAAACCGACTGATTTTTCGCGACGCGAAAGGCCTTTTTTCCCGATTCAAACCGGGATGGCAACAAACGGCCGATGCCCTTGACAAACCCGAATTGCCCAGTAAGTACACCAACGGACAAGACATTTTAGGGGGAAAAATAAGACAATTGGAGCACCGGATTGAAGCCGAAAGAAAACGTCATAAAATCGGAAAGCTGATTGCCCCGGGAACTGAAAAAAATGTACAGACAATCACCCGTAAAAAAACCGTCTGCGAAACTAAAATGGAGTCACTCAAAGCTCCCGTTCGTACGGCGGAAGAATTCCGGAACGCACGTCTTGAGGCGGCGTCTTACACCCATTTTTTAGCCAGACTGAACGATACGGCCAATATAAGCCCGGTGGACTTGAGTGATTTATTCGAAACGGACATCAGTGCGTTTTTTGACGAAAAACTGGAAGGACAAATCAAAATCGCAAACGCACGAATGGACACAGCCGACAAAGTGGCAATGCAAACCACTTTCAAGATGGAAGGGGCAATGTATCTGAAAGGAGCGGAAGCCGATTACAAAAAGGAAAAAGAAGTATTAAAAACCCGACTAAAAATAGCCAAACAAGCAAAGAATACAACAGAAATTGAGGCAATCAATCGAATGCTGGAATCAATGCAAACGGATGAAAGCGGATGGATTCGCCGGCGTGCAAAGCAATCGCAGGCAGAAAGGGAGGGATTCGACGAACGTCAAAGAAATACCGGCTCAATACCCGGTTATGAGCAATTTTTAGAAACAAGAGGAGTCGCCGATAGTGATGAAACGAAGGAAAATTACAGGGCTTATCTAAAACTCACTGAAGGACAAGAGAGTCCGGATGTGCAGGCAAGACAAACCCATAGGCATGTAAGAGCAATAGAAGAAAAGAACCTCGTAAGCCTTGCCGATAAACTGCCTTATGAGGCAAAAATGCAGATTGCCAACATGTTGCTCGAAGCACGCGAAATGAGAATGGAACAAATGCGCGTTTATTTAGGCAATCGTTATGAAGCGTTAAAAAATCGATTTGAAACCAATAAAGCCCGCTTCAGTGAAAAACACCGTAGTGTCTTTGAAAAAGCGTTTCAGTCAAAACAGGCGTTCCTTGCTCTTTTCAATGGAGTGAAAGGGGAAAATATAGACACGGCTCTGGAAAACATGGATCAAAGACTCGACAAAGCCGAAGCGGATCTGGATAGCGCGTTAAGCGACCAATCTTCGCCCATGCCGAATTTGGACTACATAAAAAGCAACACCGCCGAAGTAAAACAAGTGATTACTCAAAGTTTTGAGGCGATCCGGCAAAAAATCGCGACCCTAACTCCGGAAACCATCGCGGCTATTCAGAAGCAATTGCGAAAAGACCGCATTCAAAAGCTAAAAGACGCGGGAGTCACTCCCCCACCTGTCGCCAACGACACGATCAAAACATTATTGGCGCGCGAAAAAGGAAGAAAACCTTCCGATTTTGCCAAAGACATTCAATGGACAAATGGCCTTCCGGACTGGAATAAACCGGGTTCCGAAAAAGCAACATACCTGAATGCCTTAACGGTAAGAATCAGGACTCTGGGCGATACCCCAAAACCAAAAGAACTGCAAGCTATTTTGGTAGAGCTCGACACCCTTAAAAACGATCTCGGTCTGATGGAAGATAGGGATAACGCAAAGGAAAGTCTGGATCCGAAATCATCCGAAACCGCTATAAAAGCGGCTGCCGTTATACGACAACTCGCCACAGTAAATAGTGCAGGTGAAATCCAAAAAATATTACAAGCGAATTTTGCTGAACATGTAGAATATGTGGACCAAAATACATTCGAGCATTACCCACTCCGAAAAGGCGGTGTTCGTAATTTAAGGGATCACACGGGCGGAAATATGGTGTTTTATGAATTCGGGGATGAATGGAAAATCATCGTGGATCGCGAAGGCATAAACAACGATGATCCTACGGCATTGGCAAATTTTAAGGCGCAGATCACCCACGAATTACGCCATGTGGAATTCGATCATGATGCAAATCTCCAAAGGGATCAGGTCAACCGCTATAAAACCGGCGGAAAATGGGAGGAGATCCGACATGCTTTTGTGGAAACCTTTCCCGACAAAAGACCGTCCAAATTAAATGACCCTAACCGTTACCCGGAAGGATACAAAGGGCCTTACACCGCGGACGATTGGAGCGATGAAGACATGACCGGAGAACTCTGGGCCATGCAAAATGATTTTAGAAGCCAAAACATAAAACCGGGAACCCCGGCGGACAAACTGAGCAAGCTCATGGCAGGACTCGCCCTTGCGGACACAGGAATGTCTGCCGGGGATATTGAAGAAAAAATCCATGGGTATGACAGCATGGGGGGAGGTGGCTCCAAAGCGTCGGAAGAAGGCGGCGGAGGCGGCACCGAAGTGGTGGGCAATAAATCCCCAACCACTTTTGAAGAAGAAATCAACAAATCAAAAGCAATCATAAAAGAGATCGGAAGCTCCGAATACATCGGTTATTTACCGGGGGCAAGTGATTTGTTGCACTTGATGAACAAATACAACGAAAGAACCCGCGAACTCAATGAAGATTACAGAAGCACATCAAACGGATATTCAGCGGAAGAAGTAGAAGAACGCATCAAGAAGGTAAACAAGGATTTACAGGAAATGACCCCAAAACTCGCGGAAGCCGCCATGCACATCAAGAACAAAAAAATCACGCCCTTCCGACAACTCTGGAACTGCACTTCCTTTTTGGCAGTCGGCGATATGATTCAGGTGGGAGCTCAGGTCAAAGAGTTTTTCCAACGTCGCCATAAGCGCAAACAAAACGATCACGCCGCCCGAATGGGACAGGCTTTGTTCAGTACCATCCCCTTCGCGGGAACTCTGGCCAGCGAAGCCACCGCGCGACAAGAAAAAGCGGAACAGGAAGAAGTGGATGAATGGAAAAACCGGTATAGCTCAATGGATGCCTGGGCACTTAAAAATCTTTTAAAAAAAGCGGCAAACAGCATTGATCCCAATCAGGATCAGGTAAAAGCCATTTTAAGAATATTAGCCGACAAAGGCCGTATTGACTGGCGTGATGCAAGCCTCTGGAAAGTACTCAATAAACTGCAGAATGTAACCCATTTGACACCGGACGATCCGGTACTGTTGCACAACCCGCCGCTTTTGCGTCAAAAATTGCACAGTGCCACCGGGCAAATTTGGGATTACGATGAGTTTTTATCACTGGAGAGTAAAAACCATGAATCATATGAAGGACAGAAAAAGAAATTTGAAGCCACCTACGACAGCATTCAGGATCAGATCACGGAACGACTGGAACAGCTGCTCAATATGCACATGAACGGTCAAAACGTGGATCCTCAGGAATATGAATCCGGATTGGAATACAGTATTAAGAACGGGAAATGTTACGCGGAAGGAGTTTTCTTTTATCTCATGGCAGGCATGGCCACAGGATTATTGACACAGGATAGAGGACTTGTGCTGGATAAAAATCTGAATACCTGGCCGGCAACGCAGTGGATTTATAGCAAAAGACCGCCACTAAGCGCCAAAGATTATAAAGATTATTGTGAAACCTATTTTAAAGACGATTTTAAAAAAGGGAAACCGGGCAAAGAATTCCAGAACTTCTACTGGACTCAGGTACAGAATGACACAATGACCATCCAGCGTGTGCGTAAATCCGTATCCGAACGCGGTTGGGATCATGATTGGGGACGCAGTATTGCCGCCATGGGCGATGGACACACGGCCAAACGTTATCTTCAGGGGCGTTCCGGACAGGAGGAAGCCAAAGACACCGGTATTGAAAACGCGTACGTGGGAGCCTTGCAGTGGTTTGAAGAAAACGCACAAGCGGCGGAAAAAATAAACTTCCGCAAAGAATTCGCGCGACAAGTCGCGTGGGTGGCTGTTGCGGATGGCATTGTAGATAATGTGGCATACTTGCGTGAAAACGGATCGGCTCCGTACACAAGAGGAAACCCGAACATTTTAAACGCCATCGCCCGTGAAGCCGGGGTGGGACATCACGGTGAATGGACGGTTCAACAGCATCGTAATAAAATGCATGACTTTATGAACAAGCTTGATGGAACACTTTTCGGAATGCTACGGGATACCGAAAGTGCCAAGAGGGATGAATCGACCAACCAACACACTCTGGCTCAACAAATTGTCGCGCATTTGCAGGCGAACTATCCGGAAGGCGCCACACATTGGAGAACCATCAACAGCTTGAATGACGTGTTTGATAACATGGATTTGATCATCCAAACCATATTCGCGAGCTCACGATTTTCCGACAAAGAACTGCTCACACAGATCAAAACCCTGGTTCCGCCAAAATAACGGAATCAAACCGTATGAATGGGGTCAATATCCGGACGCCATCCTTTGGGCACATGCCAGTGATTAAAAATGATCTCCGGGTTTTTTCCGCGTACCAGCACATGATAATAATAACGGTCTGCCATTTTGGGAATCATCGCGGGCGCGCTCGTGATCTTAAAAGCCAGATTGTTCAATGTAAAAATATCTTCGAGCACCTCCTGTTCCTCACGGATGTGCCGTTTTAATGTTTCAAGATCCGAACCGACCACCGTGAATTTGATCAGACGGCTGAAAGGCGGATACCGGAGTTCCTCCCGATAACCGAGTTCCTTTTCAGCAAACGCGTTGTATTCGTAACGTGCCGCGTGTGTGATGGCAAAATGATCGGGCTGATACGTTTGCAAAACCACTTCACCGGCCATTTCCCCTCTGCCACAACGCCCCGCCACCTGAGTGATCAGCTGAAACAACCGCTCATGACTGCGAAAATCCGGAATGTGCAACCCCACATCCGCCAGAATGATCCCGATCAAACCGACTTTTAAAAAATGAAGCCCTTTGGCCACCATTTGCGTGCCGATCAAAACATCGTATTCATGATTCAAAAAAGAATGGTAAATTTTTTCAAAACTGTTTTTGGTCATTGTCGTATCGCGATCCGCGCGAATCACCCGCGCGGAAGGAATCAGGCGTTTTATTTCTTCTTCCACACGCTGAGTGCCGACCCCCATGTATTTGATGTAAGACGACTGACATGTGGGACAAGTGACCGGCGGATCTTTTTTAAACCCGCAATAGTGGCAAATCAACACATGCCCCGAGCCCCCGAACCGATGGTATTTAAGGCTGATTTCACAATGGGGACAAACCTCGGTATACCCGCAATCCCGGCAAACGACCGCCCTGGCAAGCCCCCGCTGATTCACAAAAAGAATGATTTGCTCACGAGCGGCCAAACGCTCCTTTATTTTCTTCTGAAGCAATAGAGAAAAAATACTGAAATTCTTTTTCTTGAACTCTTCGCGCAAATCCACAGTATGAATAATGGGCATCGCCGTTTGTTGCACGCGATCATTCAATAATACATATTCATACAACTCTTGTTTGGCTTTGTAATAACTTTCCAAACGCGGGGTCGCGCTCCCTAAAATCAAGGTGCAACCCTGTTGCGCTTTTAATTGTTCGGCCACCCGAAACGTTTCATAATAAGGGCTCGACTCCTGCTTATACGTCCATTCATGTTCTTCATCCAAAATAACGGCTCCCGGATTTTGAACGGGGGCGAAAATAGCGGAACGTGAACCGATCACCAAAGGGGAAAACCCCGTATAAACCTTCCACCACGAAGTCGCCCGCTCCCCTTCGCTCAAATGGGAATGAAACAAGGCGATGCGCTCGCCGAAAATCCCGCGAAAATAATCGATCATCTGAGGCGTTAAAGCGATTTCCGGAACAAGTAAAATCGCCTGTTTACCCTGCTCAATCGCTTCCAAAATCACCCGTAAATAGACTTCTGTTTTTCCGGATCCGGTCACGCCATGCAAAAGCACGGGCTTGAAAGCGGTTTGAATGGTTTTAAAAGCTTCCTCTTGCTCAGGGGTCAAGGTTTTAAGCAAAAGCTCAGAGATCGAAGAATCCTGAGAATAAGGCAAATAAGCCGGTTTCATTGCTTTTTGTATCACCCCGCGTTTTACAAGCGTGCTGAGTGTAGTGCCGGTAACACCGGGAACTTTTTGCTTCAACAGAAATTCCGGCATATACCCCGAATGCGCTTTCAACACATCACAAACGGCTATTTGTTTGGCACCGCGAAGCGACTCCTCTGTCGCAATCAAGGAATAAGAAACCTGTTCGGGAATTTTAAAACGCCCCTCCCAAATCACCTTGGGAATCATCAGGCGCAAAGCCCGCGTTAAATGTGTGTGATAATAAGTGGCAATGAAATGAGCCAATTCTATTTGATGCGCAAAAAGCCGAAACCCGGAAATGACAGATTCAATGGATTTGAGCTTTTCGGGGGAAAAGTCCAAAGAAGGCTGATCGGTGACAGCAACAATAATCCCCCGCTCCAAGCGGTTGCGAAAGGGAATGCGAACAAATTGCCCGGGTTCACATTCCGGCTCCAATGCCGATGGAATACCATAGGTCAAAACATCGGTGAACTCCCCTCCTTTTTTAAAAACAATAATCGACGCGTATTTCATAGAATCATTCAATAATAAACTTACAAACAATATATCTCAAAAACAACCGGGAGCATAATCCGGTTTCGTCATTTTCTTGATTTTGCTATTTGATTATTCATGCTAAAATAAATCAAAATGAAGACACAAACAAAAGTCAGACTAAAATGAAATTTAAATACACCGCCCTCACACAGAACAGTCAAAAAGTCGATGGTGCTCTCGAAGCCCTATCCCTGAACGACGCCCAGGAAGAATTGCATAAAATGCAGCTTTCGATTATTGCTATAGACGAGATTTCGGAAGAAGAATACCGCAGCAAAAAAACAACGGAAGAAAAATCAAAGAAACAGGAAGGCATTCAAACCTTTTTCTTCAGAGCAAGCGATCACGATAAAAAATCCATTGAGGGGACGATTGACGCGAAAAACGATTACGAAGCTTACAAACGATTAAAAACGGAATATCAATTCAATGTTTTCGCGCTCTATCCGGAAAAAGCGAATGAAGCGGAAATCAAAGGCAGTGAACAGAAATTGATTTTATTCGAAAAACAATTCAAAGAAGAAAAAACGGCCACCCCGCGGGAAAAAACGGAATATATGGAGAAAGAGGAAAGCGAAAACAACCCGGCACTGGTGTCCGAAATCGATAAAATAATCGAAATCACCAAAAAGATCATCAGCACGCATGGCCTTTTGTTCAGCGCGGAGCAAATGAACGAAATGAAAAGAAAAATCGATGAACTGGAAAGAATCCGCACGAGCAACAATGCAAAGCACATCGCGGAAGTCAGCCGTACCTTGCTGGAGCTCATTCAGAACCCCAAAAACCCGGAGGAATACGATGTCAGCAAAACATCTTACGCAAACGACATTGCACCGATCGAAGAGATGGATACGGGCAATGACATTTTTCAACAGCCCCCAGCCAACGAAAAAGCGGGGCAGATAAAAGGAATATTCAATCGGATCAAAAAACAATTCGGACTTTTAAAAGGCAGGCAAACTATCTCTTCCTTGCAACACGAAGGCACCGTCCTCGCTCAAAAATTATCCAAAGAACAGGCGGGAATAAAAGCGGTTATTGAAGAATTGGACACCAAAAACGCTCCCACTTCCTCAGGGGGATCACCAAAATGGATTGAAATACTCAAAAAATTAAGGAGTTATTTATCGGCCGGCAAGATCATTAAATCCAAACGAAAAGAGGAATTGATACAGCTATGGAAGCAATGGAGAGAAAAAAAGACACTCGGAATAAACTTAAAAGAAAGTGACACGCCCCTACGGGAGGAAACAGGGCAGAAAGCAGAACAGGAAACACCTCAAAGACCCCCAAAAAAACGACATGATTTTACGGAATTTTTTGTGGAAGTGGATAGCTTTGTAAGCTGGTTGCTGTTTTTTTACATCATCTACTTCTTTCTGGTGGATTTTTCAATCGAAAAAAACATAGGACTCCCCGGCACTTTTGTGCTCAAAACCCTGGAATCCCCTCTCATCATCAACATCACCTTATTTCTGTTGCTCAGTCACTTGATTTTAAAAATCAAAAACCGGTCGTTCCGACAAAATTTCATCGGCTCTCTTTTTCTGTTCTTTTTTGGATACGGATTATTCGTTTTACTCATCTTTAATTTTTAAGTGTTGAAATGCGAAAAAAATCAAGAATAAACCAAAAAGGAGGAATACTGAGCTGGATCATCTTTTTTATAGTGATCATGATGATATTCGGAGTGCTGTTATTTTTGCAAAGCCATAGTCAAAAAAACATTCCAAGTGAAAAACAGACCACAAGTGAATCCGAAAAAAAAGATGGAAAAAAATTCGCGACTCCTGAGCTGACCGAAGAGGAAAAAAGAGAGCGGGACAATGTCCGTTTGAATGAAGCACTCAGGCAGGGAACTCCGGAAGCCTGTGAAACCATTGAATTTGATAGCGAACTCAAACAAAACTGCATCGAAAACACATGGTTTGCGTTGGCGATTAAAGAAGAAAACGAAAACACATGCGCCATCTTAAAAAACACCACGCAGCACGAAACGTGCTTCAATCAGGTTTATTATAATCGTGCGATCAGTGAAATAGACATGGGAATATGCCAAAAGATCATGGAGCCGGCTTTGCGACAAAATTGTACAGACCGAATCGGCGCCATGTTCACCTACACTCCAAAAAACAAAACCCGGTGCGAGAGCATTCAGGATTCGATTCTTAAAAAAGGCTGTCTGGACAACACTTCTTTTTCAAGTGGCATCGAAACACTGAACTCAAAATTCTGTGATGAAATCACAAATAGCGCCCTAAAAGAAAATTGTAATCAAACAGTGACCCAAAACATCAAAGTGACCGAGTTTGATAAAGAACAAATGCCCCAGGTCGGCAAAAGTAGCCCGGAACTGCTGAACGACTGCGAATCGTTAGAAGGCGAAGAAAAAAAGAACTGCCGGGACGAAGTCAACTTTGATTTAACCCTTGAGAAAAAGGATTTGAATTATTGTGGCACGATTCAGAATGATCAGAAAAGAAGCGAATGTCTGCAGGTTCAGGGCGAAAATCTGAATCGTTTCTATTTAAAGCAGGCCATCGCCAAAAAAGACATCGCTTCGTGTGAAAAAATCACCACCCTCTCTTTAAAAAATAGCTGTATCAATCATCTCCAATGAAATTAAAACAATGGCTTCTCATCGGGTTTTTAAGCACAATGGCATTCGCGAATGTCAGCTATGCCAAAGCACCCATCACGGGCACCGCTTACGCGGAAAAGATAGGCTTATTGCATTTTGATTATGTAACGGCGATACGTCCCGAAGGGTATGAAGGCACTCAGAATGATTTCTACGCCGGCGATTCTGCAAAACAGGGGTCTTCCGCATTCACTTCCAATATTTATGACTTTAATGACAAGGGCAAGTGCGGGTCTGATTATTGCCCACTCACCGGATTTTTGTGGAACGACAAAATAGGATGGACAATTTTGGAAGGTCAGCAAATTCAAAACGCTTTGACTAAAGTAGACTTTCCTGAATCGGATTTCGCGCGGATTCAATTCAACGGAAGGCTGACCGGATATTTTTGGAGTGAGTACGCCGGCTGGATCAAATTAAGTGCGTCCTCCGCGGGAACAACCACCGGAACCGCCAATCAAACACAAGACGACTGGGGGGTGTGGGTGGGGCCAAACCCGGACGGAAACGGACAGATGTTTCACGGTTACGCGTGGAGTAAAACACTCGGATGGATCAAGTTTGAAAAAGGGAAAGAAGACACCATCGCGTTTGGCACTTCCACCGATTGGATTCCAGATTTAACCCCCCCTGTTCTTTTGGCAAAAGAAAACGCGTGGTTTTTAAACGAAAGTGAAATAGGAACCATCACATGGGCGGAGCTAGCCGATGATCCCGAATCAGGGATCCGTAACGATTCTTTTATTACCGTGGAAAAAGAACCCGGAAACAACTTTGCGGCATGCAATGCCCCTGGAATGATCAGCCTGGGTTTTGATCAAAAATTGATCTCCGCAAGCATATCCATGATCGGGCTTATCAAAAAGCCTCCACTGGGATACTGCCAATACACATTAACCGGTAGCATCATCAACAAAGCGGGAATGAAGCTCACCATCGGAGGAACGCCAAGCGGCGATCAGGGCTATTCCCCTCCCATTCATTTTTTTGTCCGAGCAGGAAGTTACAACAAAGACAAATCCAAAATCAGTTTCACAAAAAACAACGGGGTTGCCGATGGAAAAGACCCGATCACTTACAACTTGGCACTAAACGACATTGCCAAAAACCCCATTGTCGCCATCGATTGCGCCACTTGTCCAAAACGTAAAATAACGATCAACGGACTTTTTAAAAATCAAATGCGTTACGATTCGGTTTACAACACTCCCGGCTCTCCCGTAAAGGTCAATCAATCTTTTTTGGACACACCGGGCGAAACAAGTAGCCTCGGTATTATTCCGGAATCAGAAGCATATCCGGTTCATATCACTTCTTTTGCGCCGACGACACAAAACAATACAATAGAATTCAAGGGGTTTAAAATCGATATACAGGAAGATGAAATTCCTGCTGTCAGCATCAATCAAAAACCGATATCCGCCAAAAAAATCAACGATCTTTTCGAAAACACCGGCAATCAATCCCTCCTTTCATTCGAACCGGGATTGATCGCTTTCAACGGTCAAATCAAAACAGGAGGATTGACCGGTGAAGTCATCGATGGAACACCGGCTCAGCTGGAATTTGATTTCAAAAATAAAAGCATCAATGCGATTTTGGATTCAATCGATTATGACACCGTTTTTGAATTCACGGGATCGGGTGCGGCATTACTCGAGACTCAAAAAATTCAGCACGCGCTCAGTTCCGACTTAGTATGGGGATGGTTGCCTCCCGCTCCCCCGCTTTCCGGAGCACATTATGAAAATTTTTCAGGTGAATGGTCAGATTCAAGCGCAATAACGGAACTCACCAGCCTATTTCACAATAGCTACTCCATTTTAAAAAACGATGTTGAGCCTTCTGTTTTAGAAATAGATGGTAGCTATGAAGTGGATGCGATTTATGACATCCCCAAAAATCACATCGATCGCAATGACCCGACACCGATGGCCATTGGAGCAGGCAGTTTAGCGTCAAAACAAACCATCGGGTTCACACCCGCTTTTCTGTTTACCCCTCCTAATTTTAATAGTGATTCTCTAAATCTGAACATTCATCAGATCATCACTTATCGTTTTCCGGACCAACCTCAGTTCACGATTTATAAACCGACAGCCAATTTGGTTTCCGGTACAAAAGTAAAAATGACCGGAGTGAACTTCACGGGGATAGGCTCGGGAGAAACCATTTATGACGATGGAAAAAACCTGGATGTGGTCAATGTCACAGGCCTGCAGAAGCTGAGTGAACAAATGCGCCGAAATGTTTCTCAAATAACCCTGAATCTCCCCTCTTGTACAGCCGGCATGTCCCCTTTGCGCGCCAAAGGAAATCACTGGACGTTCAAAACATCCGGATCGTGTGTCAAAACCGATGAAAATGAAAAAACGGTTGTTCTTTTTTACGAAGGTGATTCCACGCAATCTCTCATTTTGGGAGACGGGTCGGACAAAACAATTCAGATCCCGGATGGCTATCGCCTGACACTCATCCTAAAAGGAGGATTGAATTTAGTCATCAAAAACAACATTGCTTACGAAAGTGAAGGCCACAGCTTCGGCATTATTCTGCTCAAAGACCGGGGAGAAGGAGCCAATATTTTTATTGATTCCAATCCAACAAATCTGGCGGGCATGGTGTTTGCCGAAGGAAGTTTAATGAGCTCTCCTAACGGCACCGATTATTATTATGGAGAAAACAATCTGAACTCCCAGGAACTTAAAAACCAACTGTACTGGCAAGGCAATATAGCTTCTCGCAATACGATTGGGGGAACCAAAAATAAAATCATCCCCGAAGGCGTGTCGTGCGGGAAGGCGACTCAATACGAATGTGCTCAGCGCTATGACATGGATTTCATCAGGCGATTCAATGTGTCGGGTGATCTTGCCGAAAGCGGCAGCCGGTTCAGCGGAGGAGGAATTTGCGAAAGCGATATCTGTTCTGTTGGCCCTCTCCAAACAACAGTCACCCTCACTCCGGAAGGGAAAATAGATAAAATACAATCCAAATCGTTAGATGCCTTCTTCATTGAACCCGACCATCGCACGCCTCCACCGGGATTCAGTGTGAACAGCGAACAAAAATCCACTGAAGTGATACGATAATACATGAATAAGGTTGCCCATTTTTTATAAATCCCCTAAAATAATGCCCGAAAGTTTCCAAAAAATAATATCAACACTATAAGTTGCCAAAAAAATGTATGAAGTCCTCTTTCAATATGGGCCAATAACCATTCACACATTCAATCTTTTTTTGGCATTGGCTTTTTTGCTGGGCATGCTTTTTTTATTGCGCTACATCAGCCGCAACAAAATGAATGTTTCGTTTCTGGCAAACAATTTCATTTTCATGATCCTGGCAAGCGCCCTGGGAGGTAGGGTGTTTTATGTCATTGAAAATAATAGCCACTACATAAAAAACATACTGCAGGCATTTTATATTTGGGATCTAAAACTCAGTGCTTTCGGGGCATTTTACGGCTTGATCATCGTCCTTTATTTACTGAGCCGAAAATCCGAAGAAGATTTTTACTTATGGCTCGATGCCATCAGTCTTTCCGGGCTCGTGGGGCTCATCTTAATTCACGTGGGTCATTTTTTTAACGGAAGTTATTACGGAACCCCCACAACAATGCCCTGGGGAATCTCTTTCGACGCAATGAATATTCCTTTGGTAAATACCCCCCTCCATCCCGCACAACTGTATTCGGCACTGGCAACATTCCTCATTTTAAGTTACGTGATGAAATACAACCGAAAAACACATTTATCCGGAATGGCCGGAAGTCTGGCGATTATGCTATACTCTGTGAGTGCGTTCGGCATTGATTTTCTTCACGGTGTCCCTTCGAGTTGTCACAAGGTCAATTTTCTGATTTTTACCGCAGTGGCTTTTGTTCTTTTCATCCACTGTTCACACAAAAAACACCTCATAAAAGAGTAATCTAAAAAATATTAAACTCTAACTCATCTTCAAAAATGCCTTATCTGAATAAAATAATCGAATTCGCGCAATCCTCCTCTTTTCAGATGTTTCAAATGGCGGGAATCGTCTATGTGGGCCTGCTTTGGCTTTCGATCATCATCTGGGTCACGCGGGATTCCATCAGTCGTAGCAACAGCTTGTTTTTCCAAACTTTCGCGATCCTGCTCAACATTGCCATTCCCATTTTGGGCATTTTGCTTTACTTAATCATTCGTCCGGGGCAAACATTATTGGAGCGGTATTATCAGGAAATGGAACGACGATTGCTCAAGGAGGCCATTGAAGAGGAAGAAGGGGTAAAAATCGGAAAAAGCAAGAAAAAACCCGTAAAGAGCACTAAAAAATAATTTATTTAATTTTAAAACTATCTTTTTAACACCATGAATCGAATTCTCACCTTACAATATTATTTCACCCCTCGTCCCGATCCCAATTTTCAATACACAAAATTCACACTGGCGATCGTGATCCTCTTTATTTTAGGAGGATTAGCCATAACCATTTATAGAAAAAAATACCTAAAGAACCCCATTGCCAAAAAAATCATACGCAGTGCTCCAAAACTCCTTCAACGATATGGAACCATCCTATTGGTACTTCTATTGTTCCGAGAGGCGGGAATCCCCTATTTTTCAATGAGGATCTGGTGGTTTTTATTCATGTTCGCATTATTGATTTCCATTATTCGCTTTTCACTCAACGCAAAAAAAGAATATGCAAAACGTCTCCATACCGTTAAAAAAGTGGATATTAAAGTTAAATATCTTCCAAAAAAGAAGAAAAAAAACTAATTTAAAACCCTATGGAAGAAATCAAATTCAAAAAAAGACGATGGATCAACATCACCAACCCAAAAGAAAGTGAAATTCTTGACCTCAAAAAACGATTTCGATTTCATGAGCTCGACCTGGAAGACTGTCTTTCGGGCAGTCAAAGGCCAAAAATTGATGAATACGGCAAGTACCTATTCATCATTTTGCATTTTCCTAAATACAACAAGCAATTCCATCGTATCGATACCGAACAAGTCAACTTCTTTCTGGGGGAAAATTACTTGATCACCATTCACAACAGTGCGTCGTCTCCCCTGAACGATATTTTTGGAAAATGCCAACAGTCTTTAAAAATAAAACGTGAACTTTTTGGAGAAAGTGTTGGATTTCTGTTGTATAAAATTCTTCACGCACTTTTTTACAACATGTTTCCGATTGTTGACAAGACACAGCTATCCCTTAAAAAAGTGGAGGAAGAAATTTTCGATTCAAGCCACCCACGCGATCAGCTACTGGATATCATGACACTCAAAAAAAATATCATCACTCTCCGAAAAATAATACTGCCTCAACGTTCCGTTATTGCCGCCCTGGAACACAAGCAGAGACGATTCTTGAGCGACGATTTGGCTGTCTATTTCGATGACATCGTCGATCAGATTGAAAAAGTTTGGAATATTATGGAAACCCAAAAAGAAGTGATTGAATCTCTGGAAGATACCAACGAATCGCTTCTGTCCCACAACATCAACCTGACAATGCGCACACTCACGGTATTTTCGGCCATCATGCTACCGCTGACCTTCATTACAGGACTTTTTGGAATGAACGTCAAATTCCCTTTCCAGGACGCACCGGAAAACATCGAGCACTTCTGGAGAATCATTATAGGAATGATCATTTTAGCGATAAGTCTGTTCGGTGTATTCAAACTAAAAAAGTGGCTCTAAAACCGCAAAACGAAGAATACCCTTGTGCAACCTAAAATTTTTTGTTAAAATCATCTTGTTGTAAATCTAATTCCTAATTTTTAACTCAAACTATGCCTACCACGAAAAAGAAAGTCACAGTGACTAAAAGGGAAAAGAAAAAAAGCGTTATTACCAGCTTTGCCTCTCACCCAAAAGACACAGGTTCGACTCATGTACAAATCGCAATCCTTACACAAAAGATCAATGAGCTCACCGAACACCTAAAAGAACATAAAAAAGACAATCACAGCCGCCGCGGATTACTTTTGATGGTTGGAAAACGACGCAAGCTTTTAAATTACCTAAAAAACAGCAAACCTCAAGATTACGAAGAAGTCATTAAGTCGCTTGAACTGCGAAAATAAGTAATGAAATATACAATCTCTCCTAGAGCCAAAAAAGTTTCAGGTTAAAACTCACCGCCAAATGAGCTTCAACTTGGGACTTTTGGTTCTGGAGAAAAAATTTTTATCCTTTAATCTTTTTTCTTTATGGAATCAAAGATATTTAAATTACCGATAGGCAATGGTGAATTCATTGTTGAAACCGGTAAACTGGCTCAGCAATGTAACGGAAGCTGTACGGTTCGTTATGGTGACACCGTTATTTTAGCAACGGCCGCTCTGGCAAAAGAAGCTCGTGCCGGTGTGGATTTTTTACCACTCAGTGTCAATTATCAGGAAAAAATGTATGCCAGTGGCATGATCAAGGGCAGTCGCTTCATCAAACGTGAAACACGCCCCAGCGACGACAAGGTTTTGATGGCTCGCGTGATCGATCGTACACTAAGACCGCTTTTTCCGAAAGAATTCTATCGTGATATTCAAGTGATGCTCACTACCCTTTCCTATGATCAGGAAAATGAACACGACATGATCGCGGCCATTGCCGCTTCTGTTGCTCTCAGCATTTCCGATATCCCTTTTGAGGGGCCAACAGCCACCGTTCGCGTGGGGCTCATCAATAACGAATTTGTGCTCAACCCTACCAAAGAGGCGCGCACACGTTCCGACCTGGATTTAATCGTTTCAAGCGATCTTTCTAACGTCATCATGATCGAAGCTGGCGCTAACGAAGTTCCGGAAACCAAAATGTTGGAAGCCATCGCCTTCGGTAAAAAATGGGGACAAAAAATCGCTCAATTCATCAAAGAAATAAAAGATGAAATTGGAAGCGCAAAAATCGAATTCACTCCTCCGGAAAAAAATCAGGAAATCGTCGATTACGTAAAAGCAAACTATCCGGCCAAAGCGGAAGAAGCGCTATATAGCGACATGAACAAAGGGGAACGTTTTGAATTCATCCGTCAGCTCACCAAAGAAGCCGAAAAACACTTTGAAGACAAGGTGGAAGAAGACGAGCTAAAACAGGTTGGCAAAGCCATCGACAAATTGATCAAAGAAACCGTCCGAAAGAACATCCTCGAAAAAGAACGCCGCATCAAAGACCGTAAAATCGATACCATTCGCCCGCTTTATGTGGAAGTCGGACTCTTGCCACGCACTCACGGCTCCGGGCTCTTTCAGCGCGGTGAAACTCAGGGGCTTAGCACGTGTACACTCGGCTCACCCGGGGACGCGCAGATCATAGATGGAATCGAAGGTGAAAGCAAAAAACACTATTTCCATCATTACAATTTCCCCCCTTTCTCAGTAGGTGAAGTGAGTAACCGTTTATTCACCGGTAATCGGGAAATAGGACACGGAGCCTTGGCAGAACGTGCCATCATGCCGGTTCTTCCCAACAAAGAAGACTTCCCTTACACCATCCGTACGGTAACCGAAATCCTCGGTTCCAACGGAAGCAGTTCCATGGCCGCCACTTGTGGATGCAGTTTGGCACTCATGGATGCCGGTGTTCCCATTAAAAAAGCGGTCGGAGGTATCGCAATGGGATTGATGACCAATCACGATGACCCTAGCCAGTATAAAATCCTGACTGATTTACAAGACGAAGAGGATTTCGGAGGCGATATGGATTTTAAAGTCACTGGAACCCGTGACGGGATCACCGCCATTCAAATGGACATTAAAATCAAGGGATTGCCTGACAATATTTTTGTAGAAGCCTTGGATCGCGCCCATAAAGGCCGCATGGAAATTCTGGACGCGATGGACAAAGTGATCAGCGCGCCACGCACCGAAATGTCACCGTATGCCCCTCGACTCATCACCATACACGTCAGTCCCGAAAAAATCCGTTTCATCATCGGACCGGGAGGTGAAGTGATCAATAAGATCATTGATGAATGTGGTGTTCAAATCGATATCGATGATGACGGAACCGTGGTGATCACGACTAAAAGCGAGGAAGGCGGTGCCAAAGCCAAAGCCTGGGTAGAAGCGATTGTAGCCGATCCCGAAGCCGGAAAAACCTACATGAACTGCAAAATCACCCGCCTACTCGAATTCGGCGCTCTTGTGGAATTCATGCCGGGCAAAGAAGGCATGGTGCATGTATCGGAAATCACCGATGGCTTTGTGAAAGACGTGAAAGATCACCTTAAAGAAGGTCAGATCGTAAACGTACTCCTCAAAGAAATCGACACACAAAACAACCGCTTCCGTTTGACCATGAAAGGTGTTCCTCAACCGGGAGGCACTCCAGCTGCGCCTACCGCACCAGCAAAATAATACGTCGGACATGCAATAAACTATAAAAACCCTCAACGAAATGTTGAGGGTTTTTAAAAATGAATTAAAAAATATCCATTGAACCATCCATGCATTTGGTTATAAACTAAAACCATGAAAACGTGTAAACAATGCCATATCGACTTTGAAGTTGCCCATGATGACCGCGCATTTTACGCACGCATGAAAGTTCCCGAACCAACACTATGCCCAATATGCCGCGATCAAAGACGGCTGGTCTGGCGCAATGAACGAAGTTTATATAAGCGAAAATGCAATCTGTGCAAAAAGGATCATGTTTCTATCTATTCCTCCGAAAAAGAGCTGAACGTACTGTGTCAGGAATGCTGGTGGTCGGATAAATGGAATGGAATGGATTATGGTCGTGAGTTTGACTTCACCAGGCCTTTTTTTGAACAATTCGGAGAATTACTAAAAGTAGGTGGACTGGTTTCGCTTTTCGGAAAAAACAACCAAAACAGTGAATTTGTACAACACGAAACGGATGATAAAAATTGCTACCTCAATGCAGGAGGACATTACAATGAAGATTGTTATTTCTGCACCTACTCCCTTTATGGGAAAAACAATGTGGATTGTTACTGGATCCCCTACTCCGAATTATGTTACGAATGTATCCATTGTGATCACTGCTACCAATCGATAAAACTGAGGGATTGTGTGGATTGTGCCAATTGTATGTTTTGCGAAGAATGTACGGGATGTGAGTATTGCTTTGGTTGTTTTGGACTCAAACATAAAAAATATTATTTTTTCAATGAGCCTCTGGAAAAAAAGGAATATGAAAAACGAACAGCACAAATTTCTGGAAGTTTTGAAAACATGAAACGAGTTGAAGCAAAAGCAAGACAACACTTTTTAAAATACCCACACAAAGCGGTTCAGGTGATCAATTGTCAAAATAGCACCGGTGACTACTTAAGAAATTGTAAAAATGTGCAGGAAGGCTACTTATTCGAAACAGCGGAAGAAATAAAATACGGATACATTGGATTTAAAATAAAAAATGGTATGGACATGAGTTCATTCGGATGGGGAGAAGTGATTTACGAAGTCGCCAGTTCAATGGAGCTTTACAACACCGCCTTCTGCACCATGATGATCAATTGTCACGACAGTTTTTACAACTTCCTTTGTAGCAATTCAAATCACATGTTCGGTTGTGTGGGGTTGAACCGAAAATCATACTGTATTTTAAACAAACAATATTCCAAAGAGGAATATGAACGGATGGCAGAACGGATGGTGCAACATATGAAAAGTACGGGGGAATGGGGTGAATTTTTTCCGCAAACCCTATCCCCTTTTGCATACAACGAAACCGTAGCCAACAATTATTACCCGCTCTCGCGAGAAGAAGTACAAAAGAAAGGCTGGAATTGGAAGGAAGAAGATCCGAAAGAGTTCCAGAATCAAACCTATACGATCCCCGATAACATCCATGACGTAAAAGAAGCTATCACAGAGGCCATCTTAAGTTGTGAAGTCATCGGAAAAAATTACCGGATCATTCCGCAAGAACTGGCATTTTACAAAAAAATGAATCTCCCCATCCCACACCGCCATTTTGAGACCCGTCACATGGATCGCCTTAAGGTACAAAATCCCCATATGCTTTATGCGCGAAAATGCGCCAAATGCCAGTCGGAAATTCAAACCACTTATTCTCCAGATCGTCCCGAAATAATTTATTGTGAATCGTGTTATTTGAACGAAGTTTACTAAACTAATTCAGTGCGACAGTGCACAGTGCTAGAGACGCGCCATGGCGCG
>Ga0065182_1000382_pt1 | contig 19223 bp, 15 predicted proteins | sample CryGey02umfilter_2_FD_59208 | JGI IMG/M metagenome (GOLD analysis project Ga0065182, IMG submission 59208) | Groundwater microbial communities from aquifer in Utah, USA - Crystal Geyser 4/10/14 0.2 um filter (version 2) (version 2) | ecosystem: Environmental > Aquatic > Deep subsurface >...
TGCTGGAAGGACTTCATCCCACGAGCTTACGCTCGGGGAATTGCGGTGGAAGGATTAAAACACTGGCAAAAGACGGAGTTTTTCTGTATACTTGACCACCTTGCACAGGGAGAAAAATGGCTGATTCGATAGTAGTTAAGGGTGCGCGCGAGCATAACTTAAAGAACATTGATGTTACGATTCCGCGCAATAAGCTGGTGGTGATTACCGGCTTGAGCGGTTCGGGCAAGTCCAGCCTGGCCTTTGATACCATCTATGCCGAGGGCCAGCGCCGCTATGTTGAATCCTTGAGTTCCTATGCTCGGCAATTCCTAGGGCTGATGGAAAAACCTGATGTCGACCAGATTGACGGCCTGTCGCCGGCGATTTCTATCGATCAAAAGTCCACCTCGCGCAACCCGCGCAGTACGGTAGCCACGGTTACTGAAATTTATGATTATTTGCGCCTGCTGTACGCCCGCATCGGTGTGCCGCATTGTCCGGTAGACGGCAGTCCGGTAGTCCGCCAAACCAGCACCGGTATAATTGACCAGATTGTGGCCACCACAGAAGGCAAACGCTTGATGGTGCTGGCACCGATCGTGATTGATAAAAAGGGCGCTTTTGAGCATATCCCGGAGCAATATCAGCGAGCCGGTTTTGCCCGGGTGCGGGTCGATGGCGTGGTTTATGCCCTCGATGAATTCCCGGAACTTGACAAAGCCTATCGCCACCGCATCGAAGTGGTAGTTGACCGATTGGTAAACGACAAAGACAGCCGTAGCCGCCTGGTGCAGTCTGTGGAGCAATCGCTGGAGGTGGCTGAGGGCAAGGTAGTGATTCTGGAGGCCGACAGCGGCAAAACCAATAGCTACAGCCTGATGTACGCCTGTCCAAAGCACCCCGAAATCAGTATTCCCGAGCTGGAGCCGCGCACCTTTAGCTTTAACAGCCCACACGGCGCCTGTCCGGTCTGCACCGGCCTGGGTAATCGCCTGGAAGTCGACCCGGAGCTGGTTATTCCTAACGGTACGCTGACCATTGCCGAGGGTGCTATCCGCCCCTACAACCGCATCAACGTCGACAACTGGTATATGAAAAAACTGCAGGCTGTGGCCGAACAAAACGGCTTTAGCCTGCACGTACCGACAGGCGAGCTAACCGAGCAACAGCTGGAACTTATTATGTATGGTACCGGCAAGCAGACATTTAAGGTGGCTTTGGGCGTGGGGCGATCATTTGAAACCACTTACGAGGGAGTAGTGCCTAACCTGGAACGCCGCCACAAAGAAACCGACAGCGACTTTATCCGGCGCGACATTGAGCGCTTCATGCAAGAAAAGCCCTGCCACGCCTGCCACGCCTGGCGCCTGAAGCCCGAAGTACTAGCCATTACCGTTGGTGATCATTCAATTATGGATGTCTGCGAACTGTCGATCGACGATGCCCTCGGTTGGTTTAATGGCCTGAAGCTAAACGCCAAGGACACCAAAATTGCCGAAATGATCCTAAAAGAAATTGGCGCCCGGCTACAGTTCCTGCAAGATGTCGGCCTGAATTATTTGAATCTACTGCGTGGCACCAAAACGCTGAGCGGCGGCGAGGCTCAGCGCATCCGGCTGGCGACCCAGATCGGCAGTGGTCTGATGGGCGTACTTTACGTACTTGATGAGCCAAGTATTGGCCTGCACCAGCGCGACAATGCCCGGCTGATTCGCACCCTCAAGCACCTGCGCGACCTGGGCAACACGGTAATCGTTGTGGAGCACGACGAAGAAACCATCCGCACCGCCGACTACCTGCTGGACATTGGCCCCGGCGCCGGCATTCATGGCGGCAAGGTCGTGGCTTCGGGCTCGCCGGCCCAGGTTATGAAGGTCAAAAACAGCATTACGGCTCAATACCTGGCCGGCCACAAAGAAATTGCCGTGCCCAAGAAGCGCCGGGCTGGCAACGGCCTGTCGCTGGTAATCAAAGGCGCCCGCGAAAACAACCTACAGAACATTACCGCTGAAATTCCGCTCGGCAAGCTGGTGGTGGTCAGCGGTGTTAGCGGTAGCGGCAAGTCCAGTCTGATTAATGACATCCTGGCCAAGGAATTGCTGGCACGCTTACACCGAGCCAGCACCGTACCGGGCAAACACGATGACATCGAAGGCATCAAATTGCTGGACAAGGTGATCATAATTGATCAGTCGCCCATCGGCCGCACGCCGCGTTCCAATCCGGCGACATACACCGGCCTGTTCACGCCGATTCGCGAGCTGTTCGCCCAAATGCCGGAGGCCAAACTGCGCGGCTACAGTGCCGGTCGCTTCAGCTTTAACGTTAAGGGCGGCCGCTGTGAAAACTGCAGTGGCGACGGCATCATCAAGATAGAAATGCACTTCCTACCCGATGTTTACGTGCCCTGCGAGGTCTGCCACGGCCAGCGCTACAACCGCGAAGCACTGGAAATCCATTACAAAGGCAAGACCATTGCCGATGTGCTGGCCTTAACCTGCGAGCAAGCTCTGGAATTCTTCGAAAACATTCCGGCGATTGCCCGCAAACTGCAAACCCTGGTTGATGTCGGCCTGGGCTATATCGCCCTTGGCCAACCGGCCACAACTCTGAGCGGCGGCGAGGCTCAGCGCATCAAACTGTCTACCGAACTCAGCCGCCGCCCCACCGGTAAAACGCTGTACATTCTTGATGAACCGACCACCGGCCTACACATGGCCGATGTCGACAAGCTGTTGCACATGCTGCACGCCCTGGTTGAAGCCGGTAACAGCATGGTGGTGATCGAGCACAACCTTGACGTCATCAAAAACGCCGACTGGCTGATAGACATGGGCCCCGAGGGCGGTTACGCCGGCGGCCAGATCGTTGCCCAAGGTACGCCCGAACAGGTAGCCAAGGTAAAAACCAGCTACACTGGCCAATACCTGACAAAAATGCTATAATAAGCAAATGATACCATTCCTTAAAGAAGACCTGCCTCGCGACGCCAGTGTTCTGGAAAGATTGAACATGGGCCTGCCTTTCTTACTACATGGCGCTACGATTACCGAACATGGCGCCCGAGATGCTTATAGAGCCAGATAGCATACTGCCAAATCGTGAGTATCTGGAATTCTTCGACTCCGTTATAGCAAGGCTTGTCTTAGTAGCAGACGCCCGCGCTAAACTAGAAGAGCGTGATGAGAACGATGAAACACTTGAGTGGGTTAATGTAGCAAAAGAAGGCATGCAACGAGTTAGCAGGCTGGGCGAGGTACCAGGCATGCGCGGCATTGAAAAAGCCCGATTATTTGCCAGTGGCCAAGAGGATTTGCAAAGGGAACTGTACGTTAACATGTGTGAACGGCGCGATGGCGACGAACCACTCGAGTTGACTCTGCTAGCCTACGCCAAGCAAGTCGCTTACGGCGAAATCTTTGTGTAAACTATTTGCGGCGTTTTTCGAGTAGGGCTTTGGTAAAATGGTACAGCGTAGGGCCGAGGGTTATGGTCATAACGGCGGCTACGGCCAGTAGGACGTAGTGGTCAACATTGGGGATCTTGGTGCCGAACCAGTAGCCGATCAGCGTAACAATGGTTGCCCAGGCGGTGTCGCCGGTGGCATCAAATAAGACGTATTGTTTGTAGTTCATTTTGGCGACGCCGGCCACCGGCGGGGCGAAAGTTCGTACTACAGGCACAAAGTGAGCAACTAACATGGTGCGGCTACCCCAGCGCTCGTAGAATTTTTCGGCGCGCTGGATGTATTCCTGCCGGAAAACCAGGCTATCGGGCTTGCTGAACAGACGCCGACCGTAATGCTTGCCGATATGGTAGCCGACATTGTCGCCGGCAATGGCCGACAGGGCGATTACAATGATTGCCAGTTCCAGATTCAAGTGACCCTGAGCGGCAAAAACGCCGGCTGTCAGCAGTAGGGTATCGCCCGGGAAAAAGAAGCCGACAAACATGCCGGATTCGGCAAAAACTATGGCCGCAATCAACAATAGACCGCCGGTCTGGATAATACTGGTAACGTCAAACATTGTTCTAAGCTTAACGGTTCGACGTGCAAACGTCCACTCAATCTGTTATAATGCTATAACCAAACAGGAGAGATACCAGCGTTATGTTGCAAGATACTATTAATTTGACCCTAGAACCCCGCGCCGTTACCGGCAAGGCTGTTCGGCACCTGCGCCGCGAAGGCACCATTCCGGCCGTTATTCACGACCACGGCAAAGATTCATTGGTGGTTCAGGGCAACGGCATTCAGATGCTCAAAGTCTGGCAGGCCGCCGGCAAACACCACCCCATCCAGCTAAAGGCCGGCGACAAGAACTTTACCGCCCTTATCAAAACTGCCGAATTCGATCCACGCAAGCATCAGCTGACTCACATAGTCTTCAACGCTGTCGATGCTAACCAAAAGGTTGATGCCGAAATCCCTGTTCGTCCGCGCTACGCCGAAGGCAACGAGTCCAGCCCGGCCGAGCGCAATGGCCTGATTGTTTTGAGCCACTTAGAAACCGTCCAGGTCAAAGCCATTGCCACCAAGTTGCCCGACTTCTTTGAATATGACGCCGAAAAACTGGTCGAAATAGGCGACAGCGTTACCATTGCCGATCTGCTCATCCCAGAGGGCGTCGAACTGGAAACCGAAGTTGAGCACTCCATCGCTACCGTCTACGAACCGAGTGCACTGGCTGCAGCCAACGATGCTGCTGGCGGTGATGCCGAACTTGAAGAAGAAACCGAAGCCGCTGAAGGCGAAGGCGGCGCTGAGGGTGAAGAAGCTAGCGAAGGCGCAGAAGACAGTTCCGACAGCAAGGGCTCAGACGAATCCAAGCCCTCATCCGACGAAGCCCCCAAAGAAGACAAAAAAGAAGCTTAGCCTACTCTTCCAGAAAGCCGCCCGATTGGTGGCTCCAAAGCTTGGCGTACAAGCCGTTATCTTCCAGCAATTGCTTGTGTGAACCCTGCTCTACAATTCTGCCCTCGTCCAGCACGATGATGCGATCCATGCGCTGGATGGTACTCAGGCGGTGAGCTATTACAGCGGCAGTTTTATCTTTCATGAGCAGCCACAGGGCTTTTTGAATCAGCTGTTCGCTTTCGGAATCAAGCGCCGAGGTGGCCTCATCCAGTATGAGTATTGGCGCGTTTTTGAGTATCGCCCGGGCAATCACCACCCGCTGGCGCTGGCCGCCGCTTAACTTAACGCCGCGCTCCCCGACCATGGTGTCATAGCCCTCGGGCAGGGCGGCGATGAAAGTATGGGCGAAAGCTTTTTTGGCTACGGCTATAACCTCCGCATCGCTGGCGGTGGGCTTGCCGTAGCGGATATTATCTTTAATCGAACGGTGAAACAACAGCGGCTCCTGCGGCACATAGGCAATAGCCTGGCGTAGGTCATCTTGTTTAATGTTTCTGATGTCTCGTCCATCGATCACGATGCCGCCGCCTTGAATGTCCATGAATCTGAGCAGTAGGCGAGCAATAGTTGTTTTACCGCCGCCGCTCGGCCCGACCAGACCGACTTTTTCACCCGGTTTGATAGCCAGGCTAAAGTCTTCGAACAGATCTTTATTACTGGACGTATCATCATGTCGGAAGGTCATACCGGCAAAGACAATTTCGCCTTTTTTAATATTACCAGCTACAGCATGTGGCTTATCCTGTATGTTGGGAGCCTGTTCCATGAGTTCGGTCATTTCCTGGGCGTCACCTGCCGCAACCTCTAGCTGGCGAACCACGAAAGTACTGCGGCGGATGTTAAATATGATTCTCAGAGCGTAAACCTGGAACAGCAGAAAGGTTGCTATGCCCAGACTACCCTGCTTGACGGCCACAATGCCGCCGATCAGCACCGCCATCTGCAAAACCACACACATCGCCTCAATCACCCAAGCGTTGCGAACAGCCCGGAACCAGCTTTGCAAAAACAGGCCGCCGCGTATTTTGTTAGTGGCGGCGTAGCGTTCTATTTCGCGGTCTTCGGCGGCAAAGGTCTTAACGGTCAAGGCATTAGTAATAACGTCGGCCAGCTCGCCAACCTGCTCGCTTTCCTTGGCAACGGCGGCCCGCCTCATTGGCAGGCGCCGAAGGGCTAATCTTACTACCAGCCATGACGAGAACAGCCACAAGACCAGCACTAACAGGCTTAGTTCCGGGCTGTAATAAGCCATGATAATCAGCGAAAGTAAAACTGTAAACAGCTGTGGTAACAGATCAAAAAACATAGTGTCATTAAAAACGGTATAGGATTTGGCAAAGCGGCTGGCTTGGGTAACTACCGAGCCGCTAAAACGATCGGCAAAAAACCCATAGTCCTGATGCACGAGATACTTAAAGCTATCTTCGTACAACTTTTCCTCGGTCTTGTGATGCAGGAGCGAAACACCGTACTTATCAAAAAACCAGCCGGCTGAAACGGCCAGCAGTTCAAAAACCCCGGCAGTGACCAGTAGGCCGACGTTTATGGTATTAAAGCGAATCAGCTGACCCAAAACCAAGGCAATCAGCAATGGAAAGATCGTCAGCTGTAAGGCCAGCACCAGGCTGAAGAGCACGCTGAGCAGGGTGTAGAGTTTTAGATCGCGCCAGTAGCTCAAATACAGCTTCAGGCCTTTTATGGAGGGAAGTGGTGTGGCCGGCGGCATGCTACCCATTTTAACAGTTACTCCTCATCGTCGTCCTCGATGAAGCCGCCGGATTGGTGAGCCCACAGCCGGGCGTAGGTGCCGTCATTGCGCAGTAGTTCTTTGTGGGAGCCTTGCTCAACGATCTCGCCGCCATCCAGCACTATGATGCGATCCATTTTCTGGATAGTGCTTAAGCGGTGCGCGATGACAATGGCGGTGCGGCCTTCCATCAGCTTCCAGAGGGCGTCCTGAATCAATACTTCGCTTTCGGAATCTAGAGCCGAGGTGGCTTCGTCTAGCACCAGGATCGGCGCGTTCTTGAGCATCGCCCGGGCAATCGCCACCCGCTGGCGCTGCCCGCCGCTGAGCTTAACGCCGCGTTCGCCAACCATGGTTTCGTAACCTTTCGGTAACTTGCTGATGAACTCGTGGGCGTTGGCTTTTTGGCAATAGCTTCAATGACGGCTTGTTCAGCACCGATATCGCCGTAACCAATATTTTCAGCCAAAGAGCGATGGAACAGAATTGGCTCCTGCGATACATAGGCGACTCGCGACCGTAAATCAGACTGTTTAACGGCGGCAATGTTTTGACCGTCAATGCTTATTTGGCCCTTTTCAATATCCATGAAACGAAGCAGTAGTTTCGTAATAGTTGTTTTGCCGCCGCCGCTTGGCCCAACTAAACCAACTTTTTCGCCTGGCTTAATTTTGAGACTCAAGCCCTTGAAGAGGGCATCGTCCTGATTTTCGGGGTAGGCAAAAGCAACGTCCTGAAACTTAACTTCGCCGCGCCGCATGGCTAGTTTTTCCGGCTTAGTAGGATCTTTAACCTCCGGAATTATGCCGAAGATTTCGGTCATTTCGGCAGCGTCACCCAGGCTGCGGTTGGTGTTACGAAGCAACCGGCTAAATTCCCACAAACGATTCACTATGTTCTGAGTGTAACTGATTAACAGATACAGTAGGCTGACGTTTAGGCTATAGGTAGTAACGGCGAGCAAGCCACCAAGCAACGTAATTATTTGAAAACCGTTAGTTTGCACATGGCTCAGCGAGTCGGTCTTGAGGGCTTCAATAGACAACTTTCGATAAGCCGCGTGTTGTCTGCCACTATATTGCCTGAAGCGCTTAGATTCATACCTATCGCCGGCAAAAGCCCGGATGGTGCCCATGTTGGTTATGGCGTCAGCCAGCGTTGCCGTTTGCTCGCTCTCGCGCTGGGCAAGAGCCAGATTGTGAGGCATCTGACGGACAATACGCCGCGACATCAGCGACAGATATACAGCAACCACGGCTAACATAATCAAGGCGTAGGGCCAGGAAACAAGTAGTAAAATTACTATGGCTGCCACGATTGTCGTGACACTCGGTATTACGGTCCAAATGAAGTCATCCATCAGGCGCTCGTAGGAGCCAAGGAATTTATTAGTCTGCGAAACCAACGCTCCGCCGAATCTGTCGGCATGAAAACGCTGACTCTGAGCCTGCAAGTGGTCGTAGATATCATTAGCAATGTCGCGGCGAATGTTTTCCTCGAGTTTCCATACAAAATATGACTGGACTCGCCACAATACCATGCCAATAAGCATTAATACGGCAAACCAAGTGAAGTAGCCGCTAAACATCGAGAAATGTAGTGCCTGATGATGCGCATAGGCGTACTGTAATTTGCTAAAAATGCGCGCTACTATATAGGGTGGAATCATGCTCTGCACGATCACAGCCAAGCCAGACCCAACTGAAGCCACCAGAAATTCTGGCAGATAGCGGCGCGTATAACGCCAGTAAATGGCGAATGTTCGTCTGGTTAGGGAAGTAGTTTTAATGATTTTCATAGTACGCTGCCTCCTGCAGCGCGGTTTTGTTGGTAGATGTTAAGATTAAATGTTTTTGAAGAGTCGAGAGTTAGCACGCCTGGAAGGCGGTATCGACTGACTGGAATTTTGGTGTGATGTACATTTTGGCCGCCTCCGGGTTAGTGTCGCTACATAAGCGACATTGCTAAATAGTATCCACTATCGTATACTAAACCCTTTAAGAATGCAACTAAAATGACAACACTTTCTCTCTAAGCCTATGGAAAACACTCCCCTTATTGCCGAAAATGACGAAGACGGCTCCGAAAAAGACAAAACCAAGAAAAAATCTAAACTTCGCTTGGTTAATGTCGAGAAACCGGCCGACGAAGAACGCCCCGCCAAACGTGAGAAAGCCGAAACACCTGCCAGTGCTGACAAGCCCGATAAAGAGCCGGAGTTAGTCGAGAGCGCCGCTGAAGCACCAGCAGCGGAAACCGTTTCTGAGGCCGAAGCACCTTCGGATGGCAGTCTCAGCCAGGCCGAAGTCGCACATGTTGCCCAGACTGTAGCCGAGGCCAAGGTGCAGGAGTTGCCAGCCGATCCTGAAGCCGCTGAGGATATGGCGGTTGAGATTTTTTGGCGGGAAGTCGCTGAGCACGGTGACCCCGAAGCCGCCGAGCATGCAGCGGCCGCTCCTCTGGGCGTTAATCCTGAAGAGTTATCGGAATTCAGCGATGAAGAAGAGCCAATGCCGGAAGCCGAGGAAGCCGAGGAAGCAGTTGAAGAAGCACCGCAAGCGGTTGAGGATCACAGAGAGCTTATTATTGATCATTCCGAAGCGATCTTGGAAGACGAGGGCGAAGCTACACCGCCAACTCCACCCGGCGGCGGTGGAACATCCGGTCGCCCACCGCATGGCCCTCCGCCACCTTTCGGACCCGGCGGACTCGCTGCCCCCGGCGGACCTGGTGGTCTCAACCCGAACTTTATTCCACCGACTCCGACTCCGGCAGCTCCGGAAAGGCATGTTCCTGAATATCACGAAGCGAACCCGGCCGCCATGGCGCTGTTCGGCGGCATTATAGGCTACCTGATCGGACGCCGCCGCGGTCGTATCAAAACTGAAAAACGACTACTGCCGGTTCAGAAAAAGCTTGAAAAACAGGTGAACGATCTGCAATGGGAGCTCCAGAAAAAAGAGTTGCGGATCCGCCGCGTGGCAACCGAGAAAGTCCGACAGAATAGGCCGGCCGTGATTGAGGCGCTGTCTGCCAAGACTACCATCGAGCGCTCGGCTGTATCCCAAAAAGCACCGGAAACACCACTGGCTGAGAGCGTGGTGATCGAAGAACGGCGTCGGGCTCCTGAGGCCCATCAGCTTCATGGTGCCCCGGCGGCTCGTGAACATATTGGTCAGGTGATTGTGGCTGAGGCCATCCCGGCCGCTAAACGAGCAGAAAAATTGGAACCAAAAATCGCAAAACCCGAAAAACAGGCTGCCGAACTACCTACCGGCAAGCATATAGAAACTCTCAGTCGAGCCGATCTGCTCTCGATCAGCGAAAAAATTATTGTCGACGGCAGTAGTCTGCGCCAGATTTATGAAACTCACTTGATCGGTGAGCGCGGCTTGAGACGTTTGGTAGGTGAGCATCTACGGGGCGGCGACCTGAAAAGGGCTCTGCGCCAAGAAGTCATTGAGCGTGAAATAGATTTTGAACGCGATCCGGCAATGCGCGATATTAAAGCTAGCGGGGCAGTCGATGCCCCCGGCGGTACGGCCAAACTTAACGAGCTGATCGAAAAAGCATCGAGCAGTGTTTCGGGCAGCAAAGAGGCGGCTTTCTTCCGGGCTCGTGCTAGCTACGAAGCCACCCAGCAGCTACAGCAACAAAAACACCGCCGCATGATGGACGTTTCACTGATTGGAATAATCCTGATTCTGGTCGCGCTGGTAGCCTTGCTGATAATCCGTCACGGTTAATTAGGCGCTATACTATCAGCATGCAGAAAATCATCTTGTTTTATAAGTTCAGCCGATCGCCGATCCGCAAGCTGTGCGTTTGTGGCAGAGAACACTGTGCGAAAAGCTAGGCCTGAAAGGGCGCATTCTGATCGCCGACCACGGCATAAACGGCACGCTCGGCGGCAATCTAAAAGACCTAAAGCAATATGTCAAAGAGGCCAGAACGTACGCACCTTTCAAAGACATTACCTTTAAATGGAGTGATGGCGGTTCAGAACATTTTCCGAAACTGATTGTAAAAGTTCGCCCCGAAATCGTTAGCTTTGGAGCCGCTGATAAGATTAAAGTTGATAGGCAAGGCATAGTCGGTGGCGGTCAACATCTCAAGCCGGAACAGGTTCACAAGTTGGTGGCCGAACGCGGCGATGAAGTAGTCTTTTTTGATGGCCGCAACGCCTACGAGGCGGCCGTAGGGCGGTTCAAAAACGCCGTCGTGCCCGATGTTGAGCACACGCGTGACTTTGCCAAAGAGCTGAAGAACCCCAAGTACAAGGCCATCAAAAACAAGCCGGTTGTCACCTATTGCACCGGTGGTATTCGCTGTGAAGTACTAAGCGCCCTGATGAAGCAAAGCGGCTTTAACGAGGTTTACCAGATGGCTGGCGGCATCGTAAAGTACGGCGAAACCTATGCCGACGACGGCTTGTGGGAGGGTTCGCTCTACGTGTTTGACGACCGCATGGGTACCAAGTTTTCCGACCGCGCCAAGGACATCGGCAGTTGTGGTCACTGCCAGGCCAAAACCAGCAACTACGAAAACTGCGCCAACAAGGCCTGCAATAAACTCATCCTGGTTTGCAGTGCCTGCCAAAACCAGCAATATTGCCCCAGCTGTTTACAGCAAGCGGTAAAATAGAACTGTGAATGAGGTATTAAAAGCCAAATTGGCAGATCTGCCAAAATCTCCCGGGGTCTATTTTCATAAGGACGGGCAGGGCGCCATTATTTATGTTGGCAAGGCGGCCGTACTGCGCAATCGGGTGCGGCAGTATTTTCAGGCTTCGCGCAATCGTGATCCCAAAACCGAAGCCCTGGTGGCGGAGATTGCCGACCTCGACTGGATGGTTGTCGACAGCGAGCTGGAGGCCTTGTTCCTGGAAGCCGAGATGGTCCGGCGCTACATGCCGCGCTATAACATTCTACTGCGTGATGATAAATCGTTGAGTTATATTCGCATCGATTATGATAGCGACTACCCCACGGTCAGCACCACCCACCGGCCGCTGGATGACGGAGCCCGCTACTTTGGCCCTTACTTTAGTACCTCTGCCGTCAGGCAATCTTTGAAACTGTTGAGGCGAGTGTTTCCGTTTGCCACCAAACAGGCAGTGGGGCAGAAGCGAGCCACACTGCATTATCACCTGGGTCTCGATCCCGGGCTGGAAGAAGGCAAGACCGCCCTGGAGGATTACCGGGCCAATTTGCGGCAACTTATCGCTATTATTCAAGGCAAGCGTAAGACCATCATCAAACAGCTGGAACGTGACATGAAACGTTCTGCCAAGGCTTCAGAATTCGAACAGGCCGCCAAACTGCGCAACCGGCTATTCGCGCTAAAGGCTCTTGATAAACAGGTCATTTTTAGCGACAAAGAGTTTCTGGATATCAGTAAAGATCATGCCTTAACCGAATTGGTTAACTTGTTAAGCATGGCTAATTATCCGCATCGGATTGAGGGCTATGACATCTCTCACATGCAAGGCACCGATGTGGTGGCCAGCATGGTGGTCTTTACCAACGGTGTTAGCAATAAGTCCGAATATCGCAAATTCAAAACCAAGCTCAACCATAACAATGACTTTTATAATATGCACGAAACGCTTAAGCGGCGGCTGAGCGATAAGAACCGTAGGGCTTGGGGCCTGCCCAGCCTGGTACTGATTGACGGCGGCAAAGGCCAGCTGGAGGCCGCCATCCGGGCGCGCAACGAGCAAGGCTGTTCGCAAATTCCCTTCATTGGCTTGGCCAAGCGCGAGGAGCAAATCGTTATCCATAAAGAAAAATCAGGCGTAAAACTTAACGAGCAGATATTACATACACTGGGTGGCTTCGCTTCTGCCAGCGATGATTTCATTTTGGTAAATGTGCCTCACAGCACCAATTTAGTTAAACTATTACAGCGCATTCGCGACGAGTCGCACCGCTTTGCCGTTAGCTACCACAGCGTTCTGAAAGTTAAGCGCCAAACGGCCAGCCTGCTGGATGATATCCCTGGTGTCGGGCCGGCCACCCGCAAGAAACTCCTTCGTAACTTCGGCTCTATCCGTGGCATTGCCCGGGTCAGTGAAACGGATTTGGTACTGGCAGTCGGTGCTTCAAAAGCGCAACTATTAAAAAAGTATCTTAAGGATTAATCCCTATTGCCGATTTAGCGTTATATAAATTCTATATGGTTTTTATATAGTGTAATTTTAGGTTGATAGCGGTCGCCGAGGCGAAGATTTGCTATACTGAGGATTAAATTATGGAATCTAGATTTTCAAGTGAGTTTTTTGCCGGTAACCGGCAAAGGCTCCGAGAGTTATTTACCGGCACGGCACCGATTGTGGTGACGGCCAATGGCCTGCTACAGCGCGGTGCGGACAGCACCTATGCCTTTTCCCAGGATGCTAATTTCTGGTACCTGACCGGCATTGATGAGCCGGACATTCTACTGGTGATGGATCGCGACAAAGAGTACCTGATAGTACCTAAGCGTTCGGCCAGCCGCGAGGCCTTTGACGGCATGGTTGAAACCGAGCCGCTGACCCGTCGCTCCGGCATCCAGATTGTCTTGGATGACACGGCCGGCTGGGAACAACTGGAAGCGCGGCTTAGGAAAGTCAAACACGCTGTGACCCTGGCTGTGCCACTGCCCTACGTTGAGCAGTATGGCATGTACACCAACCCGGCTCGGGCCGCCTTGGTGGAGCGCCTCAAAACCGATAAACCGGAGCTTGAGTTATTGGATCTGCACCATCATCTGATTCGCCTGCGCATGGTGAAACAGCCAGAAGAATTGACAGCTATCCAGGCGGCTATAGACAGTACAATCAGTACGCTTAAAGCAGTCACCCGGCCAGCCAAGCTAAAAAATTATAGCCATGAATACGAGATCGAAGCCGACCTGAGCCGCGGTTTCCGTCGTGGCGGCGCCCATGGCCATGCCTTTGAACCGATCATAGCCGGCGGCGAGCGAGCCTGCACCCTGCACAATGTTGCCAATGCCGGCGCCCTATCAGCCGATGAGCTGGTATTGCTGGACGTTGGCGCCGAGGTGGAACACTACGCCGCCGACATTACCCGTACGATTAGCCTCGGCACGCCTTCGCGCCGCCAGCAGGCCGTTCATGCCGCCGTGCTGGAGGTTCAAAAGTTTGCCTTTAGCCTTCTAAAACCCGGCGTAGTCATGAAGGATTATGAGGAGCAGATTGAGCACTTCATGGGTGAAAAGTTACGTGAACTGGGGCTGATCAAAACCATCAGCCATGAAGCCGTCCGCAAATTTTATCCCCATGCTACCTCGCATTTCCTGGGCCTCAATGTTCACGACGTCGGTGATTATGAACGGCCGCTGGAACCCGGCATGGTTCTGACTGTCGAACCCGGCATTTATATTCCCCAAGAGCGAATTGGCGTCCGGATTGAAGATGACGTGCTGGTGACCGCCAAGGGCATTAAAATCCTCACCGATAAACTGCCACGTGAGTTGCAGTAACGAAAATCCTGTACAATAGAACCAAATGCGTATGAACCGGCCACTTTATCGTTTTCTGACCCGTTGGTTTGTCTGTAGCCTGGGCTTGTGGATTGCCGCCGGTTTTCTGAGCAGTAGTATCAGTTATGACAGCCGCTTTCGGGTAATCGTGATTGCCGGCCTAATACTGGCGGTGATCAATGTTGTGATCAAGCCGATCCTGGTCATCTTTTCATTGCCGGCCATCCTGCTGACCCTGGGGCTGTTCATGATTATTATCAATGGCCTGACGGTCTTTATTGCCAGCAAATTATATGAGTCCTTGCATATCACCAACTTCTGGGCGGCGGTATTTGCCGGTATGGTTATCGGGCTGGTAAACTATCTGGTAACGGCCATCTTGGATGACACGGCCGAGGAGAAACGAGCATGACTATCTGGAACTATCTGACTATCGGTTCAATGGCACTGATGACATTTCTGATCCTGATTCAGACCCGTGGAGCTAGTCTGGGAGCCGGGCTGGGCGGAGCCGGCGAGGTCAACACCACCCGTCGCGGCACCGACAAGACAATTTTTCAACTGACGATTATTTGCGCGCTTGTTTTCAGCCTGTCACTGATACTCGGCGTTATCATCAGAAAATAAAACGGGGGGCCGATGAAGACTCGACTCATCCGATTACGCTTCAGATTTAGGCGGCGGGTACGCAAGAGTCAGCGCCAGGTCGAAGACCTGAGCACTCAGGCCGAGGAGCACATCGACCGGCACCTGCTGAGGCGTTTTAGTCGTCTGGCACCGGTACAGCGCTTTGTAATTAGCTGGTTGGGACTACTGGTGCTGTTGATCGGCGCCATGGTCGCCCAGAATCTGTCCCTGAGCAGTCATTATCAAACGTTAAGAACTATACCGGGCGGTATTTATAACGAAGGTGTGCACGGGCGCTTTACCAATGCCAGCCCGTTGTACGCCACCAGTGATGCCGACACCACGGTGTCACGTTTGATATTTGCCGGCTTGCTGTCAGTTGATGAGTGGGGCAAACCAGTCGGCGATCTGGCCAGTGATTACAATGTCGATGCCCATGGCACTACCTATACCGTTCACCTAAAGCCCGGCCTCAAATGGCAAGACGGCCAGCCGCTGACCAGCGCCGACGTGTTGTTTACCTATCGGGCGATTCAGAATCCTGACGCTAAATCGCCCCTGCAAAGCAGTTGGCAGGGCATTGAAGTTGCGGCGCCGGACGCCAGAACTGTAACCTTTAAACTGCCTGGTTTGCTGGCTGCTTTCCCTTACAACCTGACCAATGGCATTGTGCCAAAACATTTACTGGACAGCGTGCCGCCGGCCGACTTACGCTCGGCTGACTTTAATACCGTTAAGCCGGTTGGTGCCGGGCCGTTTGCCTGGCAAGCGATAGAGGTATCCGGCGACGGTAATCCGCGTAACGCCCAGGAACAAATCGCTCTAACGCCGTTTGCAGACTATCAAGGCGGCAAACCAAAATTGCAGAAATTCATCGTTCAGGTCTTTGCCAACCAGCAACAAATGATCAACGCTTTTAAATCCAACCAGTTAACTGCTGTCGAAGGTCTCAACGAGCTACCTCACGAAGTTGCCGATAACCCCAGCGCCCAAGTGCATAGCTTGCTGTTAAGGGCGGCCAATATGGTATTTTTCAAAACCTCCGAGGGCGTACTTGCAGATAGTCAGGTTCGCCAGGCCTTAGTTCAGTCTGTCAACGTCCCGCACATTATTCATAGCCTGGGTTATCAAACGCGCGAGGTACGGGAACCGTTGCTACTCGGCCAGGTTGGCTATGATTCATCGCTAAAACAGCCTGCCTACAATCCAAAGGCCGCCAGGACTCTTCTGGAGAGTGCTGGTTGGGTTAAGGGCAAGCAAGACATTCGTCGTAAGGCGGATAAAAGCCTGCGCTTCACGCTTACGGCCGCCAGCACCGCTGAGTCCCGAGCCGTCGCTCACCAGCTGCAATCTTACTGGCATGACCTGGGCGTCAAAGCCGAAATCCAGTTTCTGGATACTTCGGAATTCCAGAACTCGCTTACCTATCATGGCTACGAAGCAATTCTGAACGGTATTTCTATTGGCACAGATCCCGACGTTTTTGTTTATTGGGACAGCTCGCAGGCTGACATACGCTCCGCCAATCGTCTCAATATTTCAGAGTACAAAAGTACCACAGCCGATACTGCACTGGAGGCCGGCCGAACCCGGCTCGACCCCAAACTCCGCACCATCAAATACAAGCCTTTCCTACAGGCCTGGCAACAGAATAATCCTGCCCTGGGTCTGTATCAGCCACGCCTGCTGTATCTGACCAACGGCTTTGTCGCTGGCTTAACAGCGCAACCGATAAACAGCTCAACAGATCGCTTCATCAATGTTCAGAACTGGGAAATCAGAGAAGCCAAAGTCACCAACAATCCTTGAATTTTGCTCCCAAAACAGATACGATATGGTGGTCGAAAGGCACGGGGATGTGGCGGAATTGGTAGACGCGCTAGCTTCAGGAGCTAGTGAGCTTCGGCTCGTGGAGGTTCAAGTCCTCTCATCCCCACCAAAAATTATGACTTTATGAAAACAATCGGTCACGGCCGAATGCCAAGCGCAGGAAGATTACCTGCAGGTGAACACTAACAACCACGATGGCGAATGATAACACTGAGTAGAGCAGGCCGCTGGGGCTTAGAAGGTCGCCGGCGGCGGCCCGAGAGGCTGTGATGCTATAGGGAATGATCTGCCGAAAGAATAAGACCAATAAGCCACACAACATTATTGTTGCCAGCAGGCGCAGGGCAATGTGTTCGACGGCATCTTTCAGTAAGGCGTGAGGCTGGGCATGCACATATTCCAACGATTCACGCAATTCCTCCGCCCGGCTCACCGAGCGCACAATTCCGGCGGCAATGCCATAAACCCCCAGGCCAATAAAAGTCCACAGCACCAACAGCGGCCAACTACCCTTTAGTGTTGGTTTATCACTCTGGGCCAGTTCCTGATCCGGAGTAGTCAGGGCGCGTTGAGGTTTGTTTTGCTGCCAGGCTGTCAGTTGCTGTTGAATACTGCTGTTATGAAAACTGAAAGCCACAATTACGCCCACGGTCACCAGCAAGCCGGCCGTTACGGTCAACATGGCACTCAGCCAGGAGGGGGTTATCAGGCGGCCTAGAGCCTGCCGGTCTTCTTCATGTAATTTGAGCATATGTTTTGGGGTTGTCTTTCTGGGTTGAGAGTAATCTGCGCCGGGTTTATTGTCAAGCTAAACCGCTAGTGGTAAAATGTTGACAAAACGGGGATCGGCCGCTACCATACAATCAGTTGATTTAACATCAAACATGTAAAAGGTAGAAAAAATGGGTCTTGAAACACCTCTCGGTGGCAAAGCACCTCAAAACACAGCAGGGCAAAGGCCGTGTATCACCTGAGAGACGCCTACGATTCGGAAAGCTCTCCGACAGTAGCCACCGGCGTGCTGGCGGTAGGTATTTCTGTGATGTTTACTGTCGGCCTGTTTCTGATTATCAACGCCCACAATAACAACCAGTCGCAACAACTGGCACAAACTATGGCCGCTATCCGCAAAAGCCAGACCGAAGGTATTGACCTAAGCACGGCCCTGGCCGAACTCAAAGCCGCCAACGTTTCCGGCAACAAAGACAAAACCCCCGTTCCCAGCGGTCCGGTTAACGGCAACTTTGACACCATTACTGTCAAAGGAACTTCTGCCTTGCAGGGCAATGTCCAGGTCGATAAAAATATTGCCATCGGTAGTAAAAATACCAAGGGCGAACTCAAGGTGACTGGCACAATCATCAAAAACGGCACCAACATCGACAATCTTTACATACAGAATGTCAGCGGCGACCCGCAGAACGAAACATCTATTGCCGTCAACGATATCACGGCCTCGGTGCTGACTGTCGACGAAGCCAATATTGGCGACGCTTCCATCAGCGGCGATTTAACACTCGATGGAAGTTTGAATATAGGCAGTGATCTATCGGTCGCCGGCTTGGTAGACACCCAAACCTTAAGCGTCACCTCCGACACCAGCATCGGCGGAGTATTGGACGTTACCGGTGCAACGACTTTGGGCGATAATCTGGACGTCACGGGTGACGTGACTATAGGCGGAACCTTGCAAGCCACCGGCATTACCACTACCGGCGATATCACAGCGGCTACATTAACTAGTACGGATCTAACGACCGCGGATAGCCTTGCGGTTACCACCGACGCCACCATCGGTGGCACCTTGGGTGTTAATGGCGCTATCATGGCCGCTGGTTTAACTACTACGGGTTCAGTAATCGCCCCTAGCCTTGTAGTCGACAATGGCACTGACACATTCGGCGCTATCCAAGGAGTTGTCGACACGAAAGGTACGCTCAGTCTGCTGGATGATACGAACTTCCTATCAATATCTGGCGACACTGCCCTAGATAACCCTGTAGTACTTGGCACCACGCACTACAATGATTTTGTGGGAGGCGGTGGCATCAAGCATGTATATGACGGCGGTGGAGATTTACAAGCCTACGGAAGCCTCACTATCGGTGGCGCGGTCGACAGCCTAAACACGCCTATCGGTGGAGATTTTACTGCTACCGGCAATCTGGAAGGCGGTACTATTACTCTTGGCGGCGCCGACATAACAACGCTGTTCCAGCCGGCTGGCGATTACATTGTTAACACCCTCATCACCGATCCAGGCCAACTTGCCGACGTTCACGTTACGGGTAGTATTTTGGCCGACGGCTCGATTGGCGCGACCGACGGTGCTCTGATTGGAGCTAATTTAACCAGTAGCGGCACTCTAATTATAAGTGGATCCACCAGCGCAAACGGTAATGCCGGAACTACTTTAGCTCAAGCAGCAGATTGTGGTGTCAATTTTCATCTCCACATCGAAAGATTAGATAAAGGTCTTGTCACCTTCGCAGTGTGCAGGGCTGATAGTACTGGCAGTGCCCCGTTCTATGACTTAGCTGAGAATTTTCCTTCAAATCAGAGCCTGAGTGCAGGCGATGTGGTGTCGATTGATTCGGCAAACAGCGAGTATGTTCAGAGGAGCACTGGTGCTAA
>Ga0065182_1000391_pt1 | contig 18965 bp, 16 predicted proteins | sample CryGey02umfilter_2_FD_59208 | JGI IMG/M metagenome (GOLD analysis project Ga0065182, IMG submission 59208) | Groundwater microbial communities from aquifer in Utah, USA - Crystal Geyser 4/10/14 0.2 um filter (version 2) (version 2) | ecosystem: Environmental > Aquatic > Deep subsurface >...
TTAAAGAAGTTCCAGCCATAGATTCAGCAACTGCTGCACTAATAAAAATATGGATAAAAACTGAAGATTTAAGTGAAGGAGATAACACTATTTATGTTAAAGGGTTGTACAGAGACGATTCCACATATAGTAATGTGTTGTCAACAACAGTAAAAAGAAATAATTGTTTATTATCATATGCTCCAGAAGAAGACACCTGGATTATAGGGTTAGGACAACCAGATGATGAATTAAGTGTCACTTTAGCAGAGGATGGTTTTGATCAAAGAGTAATGTGGTATGTAAATGATGAAGCTGTTTACCAAGGAGTAAATTACCCCTTGCCATTTGATCAAGTTGGTGAATTTGAGGTTTACGCGGAAATAAATGGAGAGTATACCCAAGTTTGGACTTATATCGTCACTGATGAACCGGTTTCAGAATCTGGATTAATTCCAGAAGGTTATTGGAATGGTAGTTTTGATGGTAAGATAAGAGATCCTGCAAGTGTAGATGAGTTCACAATTGAGAATAACTTTGCAAAGATTGTTTTTGACGGCAATCTAGATTTGACGGGAATCTTGAATATAGATGAAGTTATTGTGGTTAATGTTAATAAAGTTTCAGTCGACACTAGTGATAATGCTGCACCAGAATTAAATGTTCCAGCAACAATTACTATAAAAAAATCATTTACTAACCCGAGGATTCTTCGTGCAGAAGGGTTTGATAATGATGCTAGCGAATTTAGTACTTGTCCAGAATCCATTTGTGTTATAACCAATAACAGTAATGGACAAATAATCTTTACAGTAACAGGTTTTTCTACATATCTTGTTGTAGAAGACCAACCTGCTACAATAGATATATCGCCGATCGTTATAAGCAACGTTGATAAAGGAAAAAGTGGAAGTGTTCAAGTTACTATTAAGAATACTGGAACTTACCAATCATTAACAGGATTATCAGTAGAACTACTTGATATTAATAGCAAGTACAAAGCAAATTTTTCTGGAAGCGTTCCAGTAAGTTTGAGTGCAGGACAACAATTTTCCTTAACCTTTAACTTTTACGTTCCTGAAGGAGAAGATTCTGGACAACATCAGATTGGAAGAATAAATGTTACTAGCAACGAGGATTCAAGTGAGCAAGATATTTACTTAAGTCCAAAAAGTTACTTAACAGTTGATAACATCAAGATTAATGGCAAATCCTCTGGAAAACTTTCATTGCAAGACCTAAATGAGATAGAAATTAAAGTTAACAATGAGTATAGTGAAGACATTAATAATGTGTTTGTGATGGTTAAGATTCTAGATGTTGACGGAGAAGACCTTGAAGAAGAATCTGATGAAAATGATATTAGAGATGGAGACAGTGAAACCTTTACAGTTGATTTTGACCTTAAAGGAGAAACCATTGATGAAGATACTTACACATTAGAACTAACTATAGAAGGAGAAGCAGATGATGGGTCTACACATACTACAACAGAAATTAAAACTGTAGATGTAGATTTAGAGACACACCAAGTTATCATCAACTCTGCTTCCTTGTCCTCTAGCACTTTACAATGTTTAAGACAAACCACTATGCAAGTAATGGTTGAGAATATTGGAAAGAGTAATGAAGATGATGTTAAGATTGTTGTAGAAAACTCTGCTTTAGACTTAAGTTTGAGTAAAACTGCTATAGACTTGGAAAAGTACTCCAGTGGCGACAACGATTACAAAGCCACGTTCAATCTTAATTTGGAAGATGCTAAAGCGGGATCATATCCACTTACAGTAAAGGTTTACAGGGATAATGACATATTGGAAGATAGTACTGATGTAACATTAGAGTTAACAGATTGTTACGCACAAAGTTCAACCACACAAGCGGTTAACCAATATGTTAACAAAGATCAGTTAGCTTTGCAGTTGCAAAATGAGTTAGATGTAAGGAAGGTGCAAAGCCAGAAAACAATAGCTTCTTTTAGGGATACTACTGCATACACATCATTATTAACAATAATGGTAGCATTAGTATTTATTGCTGTGTTGATGGGCCTGATTGTTTCCTTAAAAAGAAAAAGACGTTAACGGGAGATTCTCATTTCTTTTCTTGTTTTTTCTTATCTTTTCTTATTTGTTATTTCTTTTTAAACTAATGGACGATGATTAGAAAAAGAGCAAAAATAATATAAAGTACTATTTTGTTTTTAATTGATATTAGTTTAATTGGTTTAAATAGTTTAGACTTTTCGGAGAATAAAATGCGTAACATAAAAAAGATATTAATTGAAGAAAGAACTTACAAAAAATATTTTGTTAAAGAGCTAGAAGATAATTTTCATACCTCTTCTGGAGTAATATCCAGTGAGGATTTACGCTCGGATAAAGAAGTGATCATATCTAATAAAGGAAAGAGATTTTTGTTACTAGAACCAAATTTTGCAGACTTATGGGAATCATTACAGCGGGGCCCGCAAGTTATGATTCAAAAAGACATTGGTTTGATTATAGCTAAAACTGGGATAAATAAAACCACTTTTGTAATAGATGCCGGTGGAGGTTCTGGTTCATTATGTCTCTCTTTAGCAAATATATGTAAAGAAATAATAGTCTATGAAATTAATCCTGAACACCTTGATGTTATTAGAAAAAACATAGAGATGTTTGGAGTTAAAAATTTAAAACTTAAACAAGAGGATATTTACAAAGGGATTAAAGAGAAAAATATTGACTTATTGACTTTAGACCTACCAGAACCATGGCAAGTTATAGAACATGCGGAAAAATCATTAAAAACAGGCGGTCATTTAGTAGTATATCTTCCAAACCTAACACAAGTTAAAACCTTTATTGACTCAACAAATAAAACCAGGATCAAAGTTCTACAAATTATAGAAATCTTAGAGAGAGAATGGAAAATTGAAGATAAGATTATGCGTCCGGAATTCCAAATGTTGGGCCACACGGGATTTTTAATATTCTGTCGCAGATTTTGAATCGGAAACAATAAAATGCCAATCAAGATTAAAAGGATTGATCAAACTTTACCCTTACCAGAATACAAAACCTCCGGATCTGCGGCATTTGATCTTTATAGCAGAGAAGAAATAGTCATACCTGCAAAAGGTTGGGCTTTAGCTCCAAGTAATATAATTATGGAAATTCCGCACGGACAAGGATTAATTATAAGTGCGAGAAGCAGTTTAGCAAAAAATTATCCCGGTTTAATATTAGCTAATGGGATAGGATTGATTGATTCTGATTATCGAGGACCAAAAGATGAGATCAAAATCTCTCTGTATAATATGACTGATAAAAACATAACTATCAATCGCGGAGATAGGATTGCTAACGCATTTTTAGTAAAGTATGAACGAGATATGTGGAATGAGATTGAAGAAATAGAAAATTCTGATAGGGGCGGTTTTGGCAGCACGGGGTTAAGATGATTTTTTAATAACAATTAAAAACTACTTTAACTTTAATTCAAGTTTAATTTCTGCGATGTCCTTCTGCAAGTCCAATAATATTCTATGGGAACTCTGGTCAATTTTAAGGTCTCTCAAATCTTTTTCAAGATCCATTTCTGCTCTTGCTTGATCTCTTTTTGCTGCCCTACTTTGACTCATTAATATTACTGGGGCCTGTATCGCTGCTAAACAAGATAAACACAAATTGAGAAGTATAAACGGATAAGGATCAAAAGGTTTAGTGGCAAGAACAAAAATGTTTATAATCATCCATACAAGGATAAACAATAAGAAACTAACAATAAATTTCCAACTTCCACCAACTTCTGCAATCTTATCTGATAATCTTTCAAACCATCTCAAATCTTTAGTGTAAATCTCCTCAATTCTCTTTAAGGATTGTTCAACCTTCTTAATTTCTTTTGTAAAAATATTCAAAATCTCTGAAGAAGTTCCTTTAGGCCTATCTGTGTTAATCATAGATACAACTGAAACCTTCTTTACTTTTTGTTTCATTGGATTGATTATTGGATTGATTACTTAATCACAAACCCACTATTCTTTTTAATGAAATTAACTGCTAAATCTAATTTAAATTTACTCTCGGCATAAATAGTATACAACAACTCACCTTTTTTTACTACATCATGTGGTTTCTTGTTAAGGTACAAACCCGCACCCTTGTCTGTGGGAGCACCAGCAATCCTAGCAACTTTAGCAATAATCTCATTATTTATTTCGGTTACGTGGCCAAACTTCTTGGCTTTGACATAGTACTTTTCCTCACCCAACTTTGGCATGGGTTGTTTACCTTGCTCTTTAATGATATCTAACATCTTTTTATACGCTCTGCCGTTGTCAAGGATTTCTGTGGCCATTTGGTAACCCTTCCCTTTCTTACACTTGCCAGTCATCTCAAAAAGTATTCCTGCCATATAAAGAGCTTTTTTCCTTAAATCGGAAGGAGCAAGAATTTCGTTTCTCAGGACGGCCATCACATCCTCGGCCTCCAATACCGGTCCAACACCGTTTCCAATTGGATGCGTACCGTCGGTAATTATGACTTTAACATTCATATCCAAACGTTTACCAATCTTTTCAAACAACTTTCGCAATCTTTTTGCCTTGTCCCAGGTGTTAGCTTTAGTGCTCTTACCCATGGGAATATCTATTAAAACATGGTTGGCACCAACAGAATACTTTTTGGCCATTACAGAAGCTAAAAGTTGTCCTTCCGCATCTATTGACAATGGATTTTCTACATCAATAATCTTATCATCTGCTGGAGCAAGATTCATTGATCCGCCATGAACTATACACGCCCCGGTTTTCTTAACAATTTCTTTAATTTTTTCTTGTGGCAATTCTACCTTTGCTAAACATTCCATAGTATCGGCCGTTCCAGCTGGAGAAGTTATAGCTCGAGAACTGGTTTTAGGAATAACAAATCCTGCAGCCGCAATTATTGGAATAACCACCATCGTAGTCCTATTTCCAGGCACGCCACCAATACAATGTTTATCTAAAACTATCCCTTTAAACTTCATCTTTGTGCCGGTTTCTACCATTGCCTGAGTCATATCGACAATTTCTTCAATGTTCCAACCATTACTAAACCCTGCAGCAACAAAGTAAGTTTTTTCAATATCTGTTAATCGATCATGGGTGATGTCATCAATTATATGATACAATTGTTTGTAAGATAATCTTTTACCGTGTAATTTTTCTCTAATATGTTTTACGGACTCTGGCTTACCAGTAAAACTAACTTCAACTAAATTGCCTTCATGTATCCCTAAACGATCTAAAACTTCTTCAAAAAGACCAATCTTTCCCTCAGGAACAGCCACGTCACTTTCAGAAATATCTAAAATACAGGTAATAGAACTTTTTTTTGCTTTTACTAAAATCCGGTCTCCAGAATGAAGATCTAGTTTTGTGGCATCATTGTGATTAAGAATAACTATAAGAATCCCGCCAGTAGCGATATCCATATCTTTTACTTTAAATTTCATTCTATCAACCTCTTTTAAATCATAATTAAGAACCCAGAATTTATAAAAGTTACTTTATTATTATTTTTATTCTGACCATACTTCTTTCAAGAAATGTTCTAATGGTTCTACATCTTTGATACAACCAAGATCCTTCCAATAAGTTAAAACCCTTAAAACCTTAACTTTATTCTTTTCTGCCATCTTAGCAATCGCACTAGTTAGTTCTATCTCTCCCCTTACAGAAGGAATAACATTCTCTAAATATGTAAACACTTCAGACTTAAACTTATATAGCCCAGTATTAATCAGATAACCAACAAACTGTTTTGGTTTTTCTTTAATGTCTTTTAATAAACCTTTTTCTTCAACTAAAACGCCATACTTTTCTGGATTTTCTACTTCCAAACCACTGATATAATTAAATTCGTCCTTTTGATTAATACCTTTTAAATCATCAACACCCCACAGATTGTCTCCACCCAAAACAATAAACTCTTCATTATTAACAAAATTTTTGGCTTGTAAAACGGCATGGCCTGTTCCAAGTTGTTCTTTTTGTTCTATCAATTCTGCTTCAAAACCATACTCCTTCAGAAAACTCTGAATTTTATCTTTTTTGTAACCAACCACCAAAGAAAACTCAGAATAACCTGCTTTCTGCAGATTTCTCATCAGATAATACAAAAATGGTTTGCCATTTATCGGCACCAATACCTTGGGAAATGTTTCTGTTAAGGGTAACATTCTAGTCCCTTTCCCTGCTGCTAAAATAACAACTTTCATTTTAATAATTTTTTCGCTAAGTTTTAATTAATTTTCAACAATTTCTTTAAGTTTAATAATATTCTCAATTGAATAATCAACTTCGTTGGGATTATAACGGTGATTTTTTCCACGGCCATGTCTAAAATGCACAGTCTTAAGTCCTAATTTTTTTGCCGGTAAGATATCACTACTGTATTTATCCCCACAAACAACGATCTCTTTCTCAGAGAGACCATATTCCATTAATAGTTTTTTATAAACGTGCCCTTTATCATATCCTTCGGTAAAATCAACAATTATGATCTGATCAAATAATTCTTTCCTAATGCCTGATGTTAGGATCTTTTTATGCTGCTCAGATTTCATCCCATAAGTTACTAGAACAAGAATGTGACCATTTTGTTTTAAATAAGAAATGACTTCGTTGGTATGATCTAACAAAGGAATTTTAAACTCATCAGCACATGGACCATAATATGCTTCTTCTCCAACCTCAAAAAGACGAGAATTATTTCCTGCAGAATATTGAGTTAAGAAAGACTTTATAGTCTCTCTACCATTAGGAGAACTAGTGTCAATTTGTAACAATGCTTGAAACAATTGCTCTTCTTTTTTATCCCCCGTCTCCAACCCAGAATTAATCATTGCATCTAAAGCCTGACGCAGTTTTAAAGGCAGATAATACCCAGAAGTATCAATCAAAGTATCATCTAAGTCTAAGATAATCAGCATTTTAACATTTCTCATCCATTATATTCATTAACACTATTGCAAGCTTTTTAGGATCATGACGAATTAATGCTCTAGTTTTTGCCAAGGCATCACTAGAACTATATTCCGCAGATTCTTTATCAATCAAATCTGTTTCAAGGACTCGAGAATCTTTAACTAGATCATTATCAATAAATTCGCTCTCTTCTGAATACTTGAAAATTAACTCTTGATCTGGCCTAGCATTATTTATCAGAATGTAATCAAAAACATCTTTGCCCATAAATTTTTTAATTTCTTGCAAATAACTGTTTGCTTTAAAATTTGGAGTCTGGGCTTTTTTATTCATCAGGTTAAGTACAAAGACTTTCTTGGCTTTAGTTTCCCTCAGGGCCTTCCCCACACCTTCAACTAAAAGTAAAGGAATTAAACTAGTATACAAACCACCCGGACCAAAAACAACTAAATCGGCGTTAAGTATTTCATCAATAGCATGAGGATTGGCTTTAGGAAATGGTTCTAAATATAAACTTTGAAAACCAACAAGGGATTTTTTCGACATCAATATTTCACTTTCTCCCCTTAAGATCTTACCATTGGGTAAAAGCATTTGTAACCTTACGGGATTAGTAGTTACGGGAATAACTTTTCCTTTAATGGAAAGAATTTTTCCTGCTTCTTCCACCGCCTTTTCAAAACTACCAGTAACCTTCTCTAAAGCAGATAATAATAAATTACCAAAGCTATGGCCCTGCAAACAACCATTTTCAAAACGATAGTTCATCAAGCTACGCATTAACCTACTAGAATCAGATAACGCCACTAAACATTGACGAACATCTCCTGGAGGCAAGACTCCTAATTCATCTCGCAATATCCCTGTACTACCACCATCGTCAGCCATAGAAACAATCGCAGAGAGATCAAGATCATATTTCTTAAGTCCTCTTAGAACAGTAAAATTGCCAGTTCCGCCACCTAAAGTAACTACTTTACGCATAATCAAAGTAAAGAAAAATTTCGTTTTTAAAGGTTATGGAATAAGCAGATAGATTAGTGAAGAAAGTTAGAATTAAAAAAATAAAGAATTAAGAAAAATAAAAATTTAATCAGAGAACCTTATGTTTATTCCTCAACAAAATCGTCAATAGGAACAGATAATTCTTCGTTGCTCTTTAAATCTCCTTTTGTATGAAGATATTCCCTTGCAATTAAATAAAATACTAAACCAACAGATTTCTTACCTTTATTGTTACAAGGTACAACTAAATCAACATTGTTGGATTGATTATTAGTATCACACAATGCAATTATTGGAACACCAACACGACGGGCATCATCAACTGCATTTTTGTCTGGCCAAGGATCACAAACCATAATTACTCTTGGTTCGATAAATGTTGCTAAATTTGGGTTTGTTAATATTCCTGGAGGATATCTACCAGCAATTACTTTCATCCCAGTTATTTTACTTAAAACCTTTAATGCCTTCCAACCATTCTCTCTTCTACAAACAATTAATATTTCTTCAGGGGAATAGTTTGATAAAAAATTTGCGGCTAACTTTACTCTTTCATCAATCTTTTTAAGGTTCAATACGGATAATCCGTCTGGCCTGGTTTTATAGATAAAATTGGCCATATACTTCGTTTTAAACTTAGTTCCGATATGAATTCCAGACTTAAGGTATTCCTTGGAATCAATCAACAAGTTCTCTTGTTCTTCGCTCATTTTATTGCCTCATATTAATCAGATAAGAATAAGTCTTATCTGCGATTTTTTTTGCTTTGCGTAGTAAAGCCTAAAAATGGAAGTCAGAATTAACTGACTGCGATTTTTTTTGCCTCACGCAGTTATGCTTTATCCTATAACAGATAAGCGTCGGCTATAGAAACAAGTTTTGTGGACTTATTTATAAAGATTTGCTTTAATTTATTGATTCTAAGCCCGATTGCACAATTTTGAAGGTAGTGCCTAATCCTTCTGGTAAGGAGCGATGTTTTCGTAAAATGAACTCTCTAGAGTTATTATTTCTCTTTAGTTCAATTAAACATTTTGAACCATACCTCAATAAATCTCCGCCCACCATCTTAACCTCATTACGATCATCAAAATCAGAATAAACTTGATTTGTAATCAAGACAGGAATTTTTCTTTTTCTGGTAATCTCCACCAATGTGGCGATTTGTCTACCTAAAGATATGTTCACATCATAAACATCCTCTCTTTTTCCCAATTCTAAACGATAGAGCATAGAAATAGAATCAACTACAATCAAACCAATATCTTCATTAATCAATTCTTTCAATTTGTCCATTATCTCATTTTGCTCAATAAAATTAAATGGGTTAAAAAATAACATATTAATTAAAGCATCTTTATAAGAGGTAGAAATTTGTTTTATTCTTTCAACAGCAATTCCCCCTTCAGTATCAACAAAAATAACTTTTTTGCCATTTTCAGCTACTTTAACAGCAGCCATTAAACAAAAATTAGTTTTACCAGAACCGGAAGGACCATATATGGTAGTAACAATATCTTGGTCATACCCCCCATTAAGGAGTTGATCTAAGAATAATGCCCCGGTGGATAGTTTTTCCATAAAATTAATAGTATTTTAAAAGATATAAATATATCTGAGCTTGAACATACACATTTATAAAAAAAAGTGTCTTTTTGTTAATGTTTATGGGTAAAAATACCAAATACTGGTTATTGGCAATATTTATGCTAACTTTAACGATAAGATTAGTCCTTGCTTTTTTTATGCCAAACTTAACATACGATTCTTACTTTCATCTTAGACAGGTGGAACATATTTCTTCAACAGGATTGCCTTTATACAATGACCCTCTATCTTATGGAGGAAGAACTAATGTATTTCTACCATTATTTCACTATCTTGCAGCATTTTTTGCTCTAATCCTTCCTTTAGAACTAGTTGCCAAAATTTTACCAAATTTGTTAATCGCTTTAATTGTTCCATTAGTATATTTGATAAGCAAGAAATTAACAGATAACCAGCAAGCATCAATATTATCGGCCGTAATAGCTGGATTCCTACCAATATTATACTCAACAGATTCATTTACGCCACAAACACTATTTTTGCCGCTTCTGTTTCTTTCAATCTATGCCTTCTTAAATATTAAAGAAGAATTTTACTTGTATTTGTACATCTTTTCCATGTTTTGCCTTTCCTTAACCAGCTCTGGGACAATCTTAATTTTAGGAGGATACCTAATCTATTTGGTTTTGTTAGCAATTGAAAAGAAAAGAATAAACCGGGCTGAAACAGAAGTCATTATCTTCTCTTTTTTCCTTTACCTTTGGACGCAATTTCTATTTTACAAACAGACATTATTGACAGAAGGGATAAACTTTATTTGGCAAAACATCCCACAACAGATTCTAGCTCAATACTATCCACAATTATCATTAGCACAGGCAATAGTTTTAGTTGGTATAATTCCCTTTGTTACAGGAATATATGTGGTCTATAATTCTTTGTTTAATCTTAAAAATCAAAAGGCATTTTTATTGATTAGTTTTGTCATTTCAACAACGATATTATCATGGTTAAAGCTAATAGAATTCAAATTATCATTAAGTTTTTTTGCCATAATCTTAGCAATATTGTTTTCAGTATTTTATGTTGACCTTACAGATTATATTAAAAAAACAAAATTCTACAATTACACTAAAAAGATAACTTTAATTTTAACAATCATATTACTTTTGACAATTGTTCCCCCAGCATTAAGTTTTTCTCTTGATCAAGATACTCCAACAACAGAACAAGTAAATAGTTTTGTCTGGTTAAAGCAAAATACTCCTGAAAAAAGCGTGGTGGCATCTAATCTTAGAGAGGGCAGCTTGGTAAGCTATTATGGAAACAGAAAAAATTTGATGGATGACCAGTTTAATTTAATAAAAAAAGTAAATCAAAGATTTGATAATTTGAACGCTCTGTTTACTGCTAAATTCCAAACACAGGCCCTAAGCATTTACGATGCGTATGGAATTAATTATATTGTAATAACCTCAAAATCAAAACAGAGGTATGGAATTGAAGAATTACCTTACTTAGATAAGAATTGTTTTGAATTGATTTATAATCAAGAAACAAAAATTTATTTAATAAAATGTAAATTGATCGGAAAATAAAATGAGTCAAACCGAAGATACTAAAATTGAACAAACCATTATTAGCAGTAACAATAAAATATTCAATTTTTTTCTAAAAAACCAAAGAACATTTTTCATATGTTTATTTTTAGTAGTCTTGTTACTTCCTTCACTGTATAATCATTCATTGGGCAAACCAATATTGATGGGAGAAGAAAGTTATTACCATCTCTTAAAGGCACAATCTTGGGACATTAACACATTTTATTATCTGCCGTTACAGTTGGCGACAGAATTATTTTCCACGAGCTTGTTAATATTACTGCCATTAGGACTAGCCATCGTTTCATTATGGCTTTTCTTCAAAATAACTGAAAAAACAACTATCTCAGATAAAGTTATTTTCTTCTTTTTGTTAATGGTATCACTATCTCCAACATTTATTTACACATTTAGTACATTATCAGCATATTCCTTTTACATTACTCTTGTATTATTAGGATTTTACTTTTACCAAAAGGAAAATTGGCAACACCATTTATCAATAATTCCTTTTCTTTTGGCAACTTTTTTTGACCTATATAGTAGCATATTTATGATTCTGATTTTAGCTTGCTACTTATATTTGATAAAAAAAGATTTTAGTTTGCAGGGCTATGTGATTATCTCTTCAATTACAATAATTGCTTTATTTAATTATTTGGTTTTAAAGATTCCATTCATTCTAGGTCCTTTCAACTTTCAGATGAAGATTGCCAGTTTAATATCTGACTTTGGTAGTGTTAGTGGCATAAAAATATTTACCTTAGCCTTAGCGTTAATTGGTTTAACCACAACTTGGAAGAAGAAAAATTTTTACATTTTCTACCTTTTCTTACCTCTCGCCTTGGGAGCATATTTGTTAAACAGCCAAGCAATTTTTCATTTAAGCCTGTTAACTTCTTTCTTTGCAGCCACAGGAATTATAAAACTATTTCAACGAGATTGGAACTTAATTTCTCTTAAAAAGTTCACGTTTTTGTTATTAGTGTTAGGTCTGCTTTTCTCCACAATAACATATTTAGATAGAGTCAAAGAAAATGGACCAACTGCTGGAGACATAGAATCTTTGTATTGGGTTCAGCAAAACATACCTCAAGAAGGCAAGGTCTTATCTTTGCCGGAGAATACATTTATTATCAATTATTTTTCTGGAAGGGAAACGTTGTTTAAACAAAAAGATTCTTCTTCCTTAGATCTAACGTATAAAGCATTAGCATCATTGTATATTACCGAACTTTTTCCAATACTTGAAGAACACAACATTTCTATTATATATGTTAACAAATATATGAAAGAAATCTTGCCCAAAGAACAAGGTCTGCTTTTCTTACTTAAAAACGAAAGATTTAAATTAGTCCATTCCAACGAAGATTCTGAGGTGTGGGTGTTTGGGAAAGCTGACTAAGCTTAAAACTTTTGGAGTACAAACTGATGAATATATTTGTAAATATGCTATTATGGATTGTGTATGCTATATCATTGTACTTTTCAATATTCTTATTATTGGTTTATCTGGATAATCGAGAATTTTTCAAAAAAGAAAAATCTTCCACTCAAATAAACAAATTTCCATTTGTCTCTATTCTTGTCCCTGCGTACAATGAAGAGAAAACAATACTGAGAACACTACAATCAATCAATGAAATAGAATACCCAAAAGATAAATTAGAGGTTATTGTTATTGATGATGGTTCTAAGGACGATACAAAAAAAATAATCGCGGAATACATTCAAAATAAAAAACATTTTCAGTTAATCTCTCACAAAAACATAGGAAAGGCTGCATCTATGAACAAGGCCTTAGAATTAACGAAGGGAGATTTTTTTGCTTGTCTGGACGCCGATTCTTTTGTAGATCCACAGACATTAAGAAAAATGTTAAATATCTATGATCAAGAAAATGATCCCAAATTAGCTATTGTTACCCCCGCAATGAAAGTTGACAAACCAAAGAATTTACTACAACGTGTGCAGTGGTTAGAGTACTTAGTAATTATCTTGATTGCAAGACTTTCTAGCAGATTAGATTCTTTATATGTGGCACCAGGCCCATTCTCATTATACAGAACAAAGATCATCCGAGAATTAGGAGGATTTGATGTTAAAAGCATAACTGAAGATCAGGAGATTGCTTATAGACTACAAAAACATCATTACAAAATAAAGCAATGTTTTGATGGTTATGTTCATACTACTGCACCAAAAGAAGTTAAACCCTTTTACCGACAAAGAAGGAGATGGTATTTGGGGAGTATAATTTGTGTTAACCAATACAAGGAATTAATCGCCAATAAAAAGTACGGTGATTTCGGCATGATGCAGATGATTAAGAATGTTGCGGGATACATATTGGCAATAACAGGGATAACTATTGCGGTTTATTTAATCTTCTTGCCAATGATTAATCGAGTAAAGAATTTGATTGCAATAAAATTTAACATAATACCTTATCTTAAAACATTAAGTTTCAAATTTAACTTGATTAATTTCTTGCAGATGGATTTTAGGCGCAGTTTTTTAATTATCTTTATTTTTGTCGTTGGTGCATCTTTTTTTTATTTAGCCCATAAAAATGCTAATGAAAGAATGACTAAGTTTGGATTTATTCCTTTAATCCCCTATTTCTTTTTTTATTATTTGCTTAAAGGAGTGATATTACTATTATCACTATTTGAATTTGCTAGAGGTAAAAAACTAAAATGGTAAGTGAAAAAAAACAAGACAAAACTAATGATCAAAATAATTTTAGAAGAATAAGTAAGGATAAGTATATTATCGCAGGAGTGATAACTTTGTTAATATTCTCATTAGGAATAACATTAGGGTTTGTTTTAGATGATTATAGATATAACTTAATAGAAGACGTTAATTTAGCACAAGAAACTAAATACTTAAGTTTACAGATGCAATATCTTTATCTCAACGCATTTAATAATGCCGATAATTGTCCAATCTTATCTACAACTCTTAAGGAGGCCGTTGTCGACCTTTCTGAATCACTTAGTGAGGTTGTTGCTTATGAAGAAGAACAAAAAGTTTCTGATGCCAGAAAAACCATTATCATGCGGCGTTATGCCATCGACAACCTCCGTTACTGGTTATTAGCCTTAGAAAGTAAGAAAAAATGTAATTTAGATATTGTACCAATTATTTACTTCTACTCCGCTGACTGTCCTTCTTGTCCAAACCAAGGAACCATACTTACATACTTCAAGAAAAAATTTGGGGAACAAGTATTAGTCTTTCCAATTAATGTTGATTTAAAGAACAGTGAACCAATGGTAGATATTGTAATGGAACAATTTACTGTTAAGAAATATCCCACCCTAATCATTGATAACAGAAAGTTTGAAGGTGTTGTAAGTAAAGAACAGTTACAAGAACAGATCTGTAACTCACTAGAAAACTCTGAGATCTGTCTAACAGAAGAAAATTAAATAATGAAACAATACTTGCAAAGAATGTTTAACCTAATTAAACAAAAGCCTTTTTTTTTTGTTCTAGTATTTAGTTTTCTGATCAGAATCTTTTACTTATCAATTAATTGGCCATTGTGGTGGGACGCCCACGTGTATATTGGTATGGGCAAATATATCTTCACTGGAGGAGAAATTGGAATTTGGGAATCATTTCGTCCGTTGATCCATCCATTCTTAATCGGTTTAATTTGGAAACTAGGGTTAAACCCAATTGCTTTTGGAAAAATTTTGGACCTATTATTTTCTCTAATCGCAATTGCTGCTTTTTACAAGATTGTTAAACAGGTCTCTGACAAGAAAACCGCATTCTTCTCATCATTAATCTTTAGTGTAACTCCTATATTCCTGATGCATACCGGAATGATTCTTACTGAACCATTGGCGATGACTTTTGGGTTACTTGGCCTTTATTTGTTATTAGGTCATCAACATAAAACAAAGATATTTCTCGCTGGAGTATTATTAAGTTTGGCTTTCTTAACTAAATTTACGCTTTGGACGTACATTGCAGGAGTAGCAATTGTTCTTTTATTCAACAAAGAAACGTTATGGGGGAAGACTAAAAATATCTTCTTTTTGGGCGTTGGTTTTTTATTACCATTAATCCCATACTTAATCTTAAATCAGTATAAGTACGGAAACATTTTGGAACCATTCTTGTCTGGATCAATGATTGTAGGAACAGCAACCTGGTTATATGGCCAAGGTTGGAGTTACTACTTCTTACATTTCTTTTTAAGTAACCCAATATTCCTATTCTCAATTTATTATGGATATCTTTTCTTTAGGAGGAAAATAGATGTAACAGGTCATAGTATAATCACGCTAACAATAACGATCCTCACTCTAGTTTATTTTATTTTTATTGTTCCAAGAAAGGAGCCACGATACTTGGTGATAATTATACCCTTCTTAGCATTCTTTGCTGTAAAAGTAATTCTAATGATTTATGAGAATTTAAAACAACAGCAAAAGCCATTTATTAAACCAAAAGCATTTTTGCTTGTTGTATTATTGCTATTACTAGTACCAATGCCAGCTAACCTTAGTTTTGAAAGTGCTCCGGCCTTCAGGACAGAGATTCAACAGATTATTACCGAAAAAAATATTACTGGAACAATTGTCTCGTCAGACCCATCTTTTGTTTCTTTTTTAGATAATAAGATTATCACTTTAGACGGCATGGAATTTGCAGCAAAAATCTACGGGAAATTAGAAGAACCATACCAACTTATTTTTATCAATGATTGTGATCTAATTTGTAAGCCTAAGGATAACGAATGTGTATCTGAAAAGGCAGAATTATTGGCCCAAATTGAGATTGAGAACAAAGAAATCTTTAATAAAACCATTAAAACGTGCAATTATAAGATTTATCTTCCTCTAGAAAATGACTAAAATCAAAGATTATTTGAACCTGATGCGAATCAGACAATGGTACAAAAACCTAGTTGTATTCCTGGCGATTATCTTTTCTGAGAAACTTTTTGATGGAGAACTATTCTTAATTTCCATTTTAGCCTTCTTCTCACTATCTTTTGTTTCTTCGGCAGGATATATTATTAATGATTTAGTTGACAGAAAAAAAGATGCCCTGCACCCAGAGAAGAAAAACCGTCCTCTTGCTTCTGGAAAGATTGGCTTAAATAAAGCAATTTTGGCATTATTGCTTTTACTAATAATCGGTTTGTTGATAGCAAAATCAATTAACTTAACATTTTTATTAATTGTAATCTTGTTATTTGTACTAACGCAGATTTATACTCTTTACTTAAAGAATGTTTTGTTCGCAGACATCCTGACTATTGCTAGTTTGTTTGCCTTACGAGCGTTATCTGGAGCTTTAGCAGTTGATGTTTGGGTTTCTCCGTGGTTGATTTTGTGCCCTTTTTTCTTAGCATTGTTTTTGGTTGTAGGAAAAAGGCAGGCAGATTTAAGCTTAATGAAAACCGATGGTAAGAGAACAAGAGCAATATTAGAACATTACAACAAACAGCTGACGAACCAATTAGTGAACTTCTCTACGATATTATTAATTGTTTCGTATTGTTTATACTCCTTTCTTAGTGAACACCCAACTCTCATCTATACTGTCCCTTTAGGGATCTATTTAATCTTTGGATTCTTGAACTTAATAAATAATGGTTCTGATGTTGCTAGACATCCGGAAAGGGTATTTAAAAATAAGCCTTTAGTTATAGGGATGGCAATATGGGTGGGATTAACCTTATCAATCATATATTTATGAAGAAACGAATAATTCTCAACTAATTATTCAGAAAATTACTTTTTACGAATTTTGATAAAGTCTCCTAACGTGAACTCTTCTGCAGCCTTTTTATTCTTTTGATTTGAGGTTAAGTCTTCATCACCTTCACTAGTGTCTTTGTTGTCCTTAACAACTAAGTTCAGATTTAAAATTTGTTCTAGTTTCCTTGCTACATCAATTCTAGGTTTAAGATCGCCATTCTCCCATTTTTGCAATACGCTTTCCCGTTCATTGATAAACTTTGCAAATTGTTCTTGAGTAAAATGTTTCTCATCTCTCGCTTTCTTAAGTAAAATAGAGAAGTTTTCAATGATCTTCCATTCAACTTCTTGCCGATTTGAAGACTTATCTTGTTTAAATCGGTCTCGCGAGTTAAATCTACGCTCAAGGGAAGGGTTTTTGGTACCATACTTACTACAATTAGGGCAAACTTTTAGTTCTACCCCTTCAACGTTTACACTAGATAAATACGCATCCTTTCCACACATTTCACAAACAGCCATAAGTGATTTAAATTTAACCAATATTAAAACTTATCGGCGAACACCTGCTTCAAGTATCATAAAATGCGGTAAAATCGTTCCATTCTGCCTCAAAGAACAGAGTATCACAGAACGATTTTCAACACACCGCATTTTTAAGATCTCAATAATGGTGCAGTGCCAATTTCTAGAAAAATTGGATGTAGCACCTTATTGAGGATAATAAATTTTATAAACAAAGCTCAGTTTTGCTACCCTTATGGATTATTGGGGTGGAAAATTGGCTAAAGATATTAAGATTGATTCTAATACTGAGGAGCAGGAAGAAACAAAAACAGAAGACACTTTGCAACATCATAGTGACAAAAAAACGATCACTCTTGGGAAAGTAGAAGTTGTTAAAAAAGAGTTTCATAAGGATAATGAGGATTTATCAATAGATTTTTCTGAGATAAAAAATAAAGCTAAACGATTTTTTAAAAGCTTAACTTCTTCTGATAAAGATAAACATTCCCATCCGGAACATAAACATCACAAAAAAGAAGTTAATGATGACGAACTTTCTGTAGATTTTTCAAAAATTACCACTTTTGCTAAAACTAATGCTAAATGGATCATCCCCGCATTATTTATTTTAATTGCTATGTTTGCTTCTGTTTATCTACGAACCATGCCATTAAGAATGTCAATAACCGATGAATGGGCCGACAATACAGTTAATAATTTTTATCAAAATCAAGTTACCGCCCAGATCAATCAACAGTATCCTAACTTGCCACAACAAAACAGAGATGCATTAGTCCAGAATGAATTGCAAAAATTAAAAGAGAAAAACAAGGACCAGGTTAATAATGATATTAAGCAAGTATCACAACAATATAAAGATCAGTTTAGAGATGATCAGGGAACTTTATATCTGTTAGGAATTGACCCTTATTATTTTTACAGACAAACAGAATATAGATTAGAAAATGGTCATCCGGGTAATTCAATAAAAGATGGAAAGTATTATGATTCTTATCGAGCCTACCCAACTGGTTCACCAGAAGGGGGAAATTTTCACACCTGGTTTGGAGCATTTTTACATCGATTTTTAAGTTCTTTTTCAGACGTACCATTGATGTTTAGTTTCTTTTTAATAGGAACTATCTTCTCAGCATTAACAGTTATTCCTGCATTCTTTATCGGTAAAAAAATCACTAAAAATAATGTTGGTGGATTTTTTGTTGCTATTTTAATTGCAGTCTCAGCTTTTTTTGTTTCCAGAACCACCGGAGAAAGTTCAGACACAGATGTTTACGTTGTCTTCTTTCCAATACTGATTTTGTGGTTATTAATTGAAGCGATTACTTGCAAGGATTTAAAGAAGAAATTAGGTTGGACTGTCTTAGCTGGTTTAGCAACAGGATTACTTAGTTTTGTGTGGGGAGCTTGGTGGTATTTCTTTTCCATATTTGCAGTATCTATGCTTTCATACTTTGCTTATGAATTAATTAGAAATTCTAAGGCTCTTAAAACTCTAATTAAGAAAGATGATTTTTTCTCAAATGTGTCCCTATTTGGAACCTACCTCATAAGTTCAGGACTTTTTGTTTCTATATTTAGTTCGTTTAACTCTTTTTACAGCGGATTGTTTGAACCAATAAA